>TARA_R110000787_G_scaffold16622_44_pt1 | contig 75118 bp, 65 predicted proteins | sample TARA_R110000787 | Tara Oceans TARA_R110000787 (sample SAMEA4397920) | marine metagenome | biome: Polar Biome; feature: [DCM] deep chlorophyll maximum layer (ENVO:01000326); material: water (ENVO:00002006), including particulate matter (ENVO:01000060) such as... | depth 35 m | reverse complement strand
CCCTCATCAAGATTCTGGCCGAGCAGGCACGGGGCGGAGATCAGAGAAAATCAAAACGGCACAAACTGTCTGAGCGGGCCATTTATCGTCTGAACGGAGGACCGATGATGGACGCGACTGTTGTCGACATTTCCGTTGGCGGGGCCCGGCTTGTTCCTGAACTGCCCGGTGACATCGGTGATGAAGTTGAAATCGAACTGCGCCGTCTGGACCCGCTGAAAGCCCGTATTGTCGGTAACGGTCAGGGTCATACCCGAATCTGTTTTGAAATCGACAGCAGAGAGAAACAGATTCTGAGCAGCTATATCAACGACCTGATGAATAATGGCAACCAGCCAGCTGCGCCGCCTGAACGCCTGATGGATGCTGAACAGGCCTGGGCAAAGCAGGCCTGAAGAAACCTCAGCCCTGACGCTGAAACGGCCGGGTCAGGCAGGTTGGCCCACCCTCACCCTTGCGCGAGATTTCCTCGGCCGGATAGGTCTCTACCCGGCAGCCTGCACCGCGCAGCCGGTCCGCTGTTCTGTCGCAGCCCTCTGCCATCAGCAGATGGCGCGGCCCCAGCGCCAGTACATTGCAGCCCAGCGTCTCGAATTCACCCGGATCGACCTCGACCAGTGTCATCCCCCGCGACAGCAGCCAGTTCCGGAACCGGACAGGCATCAGGGGGGAATGGATCAGCGCCAGATCATGATCCAGCGGACTGATGACCGACATCAGATGGAACACATCAGCCGGGCCTTTGTAATGCGGCAGAGGCACCACCTCGACATGTATATCACTGCCCAGCAGTTCCCGAAGCTGGCGAATGCCTTCCGGGTTTGTGCGGTAGCCCTCTGCAACCGCGCAGGTCCGGGCATCCAGCCAGATGAAATCACCCCCTTCGAGATATCCTTCACCGGTAATTTCGCCCAGCACGCAAATACCGGCCCGCCGAAAAGCAGCCCCATGAAGGCCCGGTTCAGCCCGGCGTTCCGGCTTGCCCATATTGCACAGGATCATGCCACGGGGTGACGGTATCGCCGCATCCCGGACATAGATCGCGTCCGGTGTCAGGGCGGCATCATCTTCCAGCCAGACTATATCTGCTGCTGAAAAACAGCCGGCGAAGTGGTCATAATCAGACAGCGCCTGCGGGAAATCCGGTATGGCGTGATAATTCAGACCCGGACAGCAATCATCAAGCCGCGACTGACTCCTGAAAGCCGTCCGCGCATGGCGGAGCACCAGCCGCTCAATACGACCATACTCGTTCACCGGTCAGCTCTGCAGCCGTTTGGCATGCCAGCGGATATGATCGCCAATGAAACTGGCGATGAAATAATAGCTGTGGTCATAACCTTCCCGGCGGTTGACGGTCAGCGGCACATTCGCACCGGCACAGGCCGCTTCAAACAGTTCGGGGCGCAACTGTTCTGCCAGAAAATTATCTGCCAGCCCCTGTTCGATCAGCAATGGCCGGTCATAGCCCCGGTCAGAAACCAGCGCACAGGCGTCATAGGCGTGCCAGGCATCCGGGTTCTGGCCGAGATAGCCTGCCAGCGCCTTCTGGCCCCAGGGAACCTGCATCGGCGCCACAATTGGCGAAAAGGCGGAAACCGAACGATATCGGTCACGATTCTTGATCCCGATGGTCAGTGCACCATGACCGCCCATGCTGTGCCCGGAAATTGACTGACGGTTCGGATCCAGCCGGAAAGCCCCGAAAACACAGTCCGGCAGTTCATTGGTAATGTAACTGTACATACGATAATTCTGCGACCAGGGGGCTGCCGTCGCATCAAGGTAGAATCCTGCGCCGGACCCGAAATCATAGGCATCATGTTCGCCGGGATGGTCACTGTCGCGCGGGCTGGTATCCGGGCAGATGATCGCAATTCCGGCTTCCGCCGCATAACGCTGCGCACCGGCCTTGGTGGTAAAATTCTCCTGCGTGCAGGTCAGGCCTGACAGCCACCAGAGCACCGGCACCGGACCCTGTTCTGCCGCCGGGGGCAGATAGACCGAAAAGGTCATGTCACAGCCGAGCAATGCCGACGTATGCTTGTAGACGCCCTGCTGACCACCAAAGGTCTTTGTCACGGAGAGGGTTTCAATGGTCATCTTCGCATCCTTCTTCAATTCAGTATCAGTTCGCCACCACGCCAGTGTCGTCGGCCTCGATCTCAAAGGCAGCTTTCATCAGGGCACGGGTATAGTCCTGTGACGGGTTATCGAAAATGTCCGCCGCCGGACCCTGCTCCACCACCTTGCCGCCGCGCAGGACAATCAGGTCATGAGACAGGGCACGAACGACCTTGAGGTCATGGCTGATGAACAGATAGGCCAGCCCCCGGTCGCGCTGCAACTTTCGCAACAAATCGACAATCTGCGCCTGCACGCTCATATCCAGCGCACTGGTCGGCTCGTCCAGCACCAGCAGCTTTGGTTGCAGGGCCAGTGCCCGGGCAATGGCGATGCGCTGTCGCTGACCACCGGAGAATTCATGCGGATAGCGGTCCATGCTCTGGGGATCAACCCCGACCTCCTCCAGCGCATCAGAGACAATCTGGCGGCGTTCGTCATAATCCCTGCCCGCGCCGTGAACCCGCAATCCTTCCTCAACAATCTGGAACACGCTGAGGCGGGGGCTGAGGGAACCGAACGGATCCTGAAAAACAACCTGCATCTCGCTGCGCAGCGGCCGCATGCGTTTTGAACTCCAGCCCTGTATGTCCTGTCCCTGATAACGTATCGGACCGCGCGATCGTTCCAGCCGCAACAGGGCCATCGCCAGCGTTGTCTTGCCTGAACCACTTTCCCCGACCACCCCGACCGTATGCCCCGCCCGGACGGACAGGGTAACCCCGTCCACCGCCTTGATGTGACCAACCGTCCGGCGAATGATGCCCTTGCGGACCGGAAACCAGACCCGGAGGTCATCAGTTGCAATGACCTCGTCGCTGTCCTGAGGGGCCGGGTCCGGCCGGCCTTTCGGTTCAGCCTCCAGCAGATGCCGGGTATAGTCATGACGGGGATGAGTGAACAGGCTCTCTGTCTCGCCCTGTTCAACCACCGCACCGTCCTGCATGACATACACCCGGTCGGCCACCCGCCGGACAATGCCAAGGTCGTGGGTAATCAGCAGCAAACCCATGCCGAGGCGCTGCTGCAAATCCTTCAGCAGAGCCAGAACCTGTGCCTGTACGGTGACATCAAGTGCCGTCGTCGGCTCGTCCGCTATCAGCAGATCCGGTTCGTTCGCCAGCGCCATGGCGATCATGACCCGCTGCTGCTGACCGCCGGAAAGTTCATGCGGCAGAGCGGTCAGGCGATCAACAAGCGCCTCCAGCCCGACCAGTGTCAGCAATTCGATGACCCGTGCCCGCGCCCGTTCCGCCGGCATCTTGCGATGTTCCAGCAGTACCTCGCTGATCTGCTTTTCAACCGAATGCAGCGGGTTCAGGGAATTCAGGGGCTCCTGAAAGATCATCGAAATCTTGTTGCCCCTGATGCTCCGCATCTCGGCTTCGGCAGCGCCCAGCAGTTCGCGACCCTGAAACCGGATCGATCCGCCGGGATGACGGGCAAACGGATAGGGCAGCAATTGCAGAACCGATAGCGCAGAAACCGATTTTCCCGAACCGCTTTCTCCGACAATCGCCACGCATTCGCCGGGAGCGACCGTGAAACTGACACCCCGCACGGCCCGGACGGCATCTGGTCCGTCACCGAAATGCGCTTCAAGTGCGCTGACATCCAGCAGGTCACTCATCCATACACCTTGCGCGGATCAAACGCGTCACGCACACCTTCACCAACAAAAACCAGCAGCACCAGCAGGGCTGAGATGACAAAAAAGGCCGTCATGCCGAGCCAGGGCGCCTGCAGATTCGATTTTCCCTGTGCCAGCAGTTCCCCCAGCGACGGGGACCCCGGCGGCAGACCAAGCCCCAGCAGATCAAGGCCGGTCAGCGCCACCAGCGAACCGGACAGGATGAAAGGCAGAAAGGTCAGGGTTGCCACCATCGCATTGGGCAGCAGATGCCGCAGCATGATTGCCGTGTCGGAAACACCCAGCGCCCGCGCCGCCCGGACATAAGTGAAATTCCGGGCCCGGAAAAACTCCGCCCGCACCAGACCGGTCAGCCCCATCCAGCTGAACACGGTCAGCGCAATCAGCAGCGTCCAGAATCCGGGTACCAGCACCGTCGACAGGATAATCAGGATCTGGAACGAGGGCATCGACGCCCAGATTTCAATCACGCGCTGAAAAATCAGATCGAGCCAGCCCCCGAAGTAACCCTGCACCGCACCGGCCAGAATACCGATGATCGAGGAGATGATGGTCAGCGTGAAACCGAACAGCACCGACAACCGGAATCCGTATATCAGCCGGGCCGCCACATCGCGGCCCTGATCATCGGTCCCCAGCCAGTTCACGGCATCGGGCGGTGACGGAGCTGGTGATGTCAGTTCCAGATTGACCGTGTCATAGGAAAACCGGATTGGCGGCCAGACAATCCAGCCTTTCTCGTTAATCAGCTCGGCCAGATAGGCATCACGGTAATCTGCTTCCGTCGGAAAATCGCCACCGAAGTCGGTCTCGGTATAGGTAACGACAGACGGGAAATAGGGTTTGCCATCGAACCAGACAAAAGCCGGGCGATCATTGGCGATGAATTCAGCAAACAGACAGACCAGAAACAGAAGCCCGAAGATCCGCAACGACCAGACAGCCCGACGATTGCGCCGGAAATTGCTAATCCGTCGCCGCATGATCGGGGTTATCCGCAGACCCATCCAGCGGTCTTCTGTCGGGGGTGCCGTCATATCAGACCTCCCGGCTTTCAAAGTCGATTCTGGGATCGACGATGTGATACATCACGTCATTTATAATCCCGAAGATGACGCCAATCAGGGTGAAGGCGTACAGCGTGCCCAGCACCACGGCGTAATCCCGGTTGATGATCGCCTCGAACCCCATCAGGCCCAGCCCGTCGAGTGAGAAAATCGTCTCGATCAGAAACGATCCGGTAAAGATCAGGCTGAGGAAGGCCGTCGGAAACCCGGAAATGATCAGCAGCATGGCATTGCGGAAAACATGTCCGTAAAGCACCCGGCTTTCCGTCAGCCCCTTGGCCCGTGCCGTCAGCACATATTGCTTGTTGATTTCATCCAGAAAGGAATTCTTCGTCAGCAGCGTCATCCCGGCAAAGCTGCCGATAACCAGCGACAGGACCGGCAGTGCCATATGCCAGAGGTAATCCAGCACCTGTTCCCACCAGGACAGCTGATCGAAATCATGCGAGACCAGACCGCGCAGCGGGAACCAGTCGAGATATCGTCCCCCGGCAAAGATGATGATCAGCAGAATGGCGAACAGAAAGCCCGGGATGGCATTGCCGATAATCACAACCCAGCTGGTCACAATATCAAAGCGGGTGCCATCCCGCACCGCCTTGCGAACCCCCAGCGGGATTGAAATCAGATAGGTCAGCAGAAAGGTCCACAGACCCAGTGAAATGGAAACCGGCAGTTTTTCGATCACCAGATCAACGACGGACCGGTCCTGAAAGTAGCTGTTGCCGAGATCAAAGGTGAGATAATTGACACTCATATCGACAAACCGTTCCCAGGCCGGTTTGTCGAAACCGAATTGGCGCTCCAGCTCGCGGATCAGTTCCGGATCAACGCCCTGCGCACCGCGATATTTTGAACTGGTCTGACCGGGTAGCGTGCTGCTGTTCCCGGAATTGCCGAGATCCACATTCTGTTCACCGCTGATACGCCCCGCCGTATCCCCTGCCTTGCCCTGAGATTCCGCCAGAATCTGCTCAATCGGACCGCCCGGCACAAACTGGATCACCGCAAAATTGATCACCAGAATGCCGAACAGGGTCAGCGGCACCAGCATCAGGCGACGAACGATATAGCTCAGCATGGGTTATTCATGTCTTTCCGGAGCAGGCCGTTATCCTTCGAGACGCAGCAGGCCGCTTCTCAGGATGAGGAGGTATGGTAAGCCTCATCCCGAGGAGGCGCAAAGCGCCATCTCGACGGATGGCAACGGGTGCCATCAACCGCCGCTCTTCTTCAGCTTCGCCGCCAGCGCCGGGTCAACCCACCAGGAGGTAAAACCGATCTCATATTTCGGTGTTTTCTCCGGACGGCCAAACTTGTTCCACCAGGCGATATTGAAGCTTGTCGACGCCCATTGCGGGATGACGAAGTGATGCCACAGCAACACCCGGTCCAGCGCCCGGCAGCGGGTCACCAGATCTTCCCAGGTCTGTGCCGCAATCACCAGATCGACCAGCTTGTCGATCGCCGGATCCTTGATGCCGATTGTATTGCGGCCCCCCGGCCGGTCGGCCGCTTCCGAGCCCCAGAAATCCCGCTGTTCATTACCCGGAGAGGAGGACTGACCAAAGACATCCGTCGTCACGTCAAAATCAAAGCTGTCCATACGGTTCTGGTATTGCGCCGAATCCACCGTGCGAACGGTGGAGGTCACCCCGAGCCGCTCAAGATTCTTGGTAAAGGGCAGGACAATCCGCTCAAACGCGGGCGAGCTCAGCAAAAACTCGATCTCCAGCGGCTTGCCTGATTTCGGGTCAATCAGCTTGCCGCCGGTAATCTTCCAGCCGGCGTTTCGCAGAATATCCAGCCCTTTGCGCAAATTGGCGCGGGGCGTGCCCGATCCATCCGTCACCGGCGGCTGATATTCATCTGTGAAAACCCGGTCCGGAATGGTTCCGCGCATCGGTTCCAGAATTTTCAGCTCTTCGGCTGACGGCAGCCCGGTTGACGCCAGTTCGGAATTTTCAAAGAAGCTCTTCGGGCGTTCATAGATGCCGTAAAACAGGTTCTTGTTCGACCATTCGAAATCGAAGGCATAGGCCAGCGCCTCGCGCAGTGCCAGATCCTGAAATTTTTCCCGCCGGGTATTATAGACAAAACACTGCATCCCTGTCGGACGGCTGTGTGAAATCGTCTCCCGCTTCATCTCGCCGCTTCTGATCGCCGGAACATCATAGCCGGTTGCCCACTGGCTTGAGGTTAGCTCATGTCGGAAATCATAGGCTCCGGCCTTGAAAGCCTCGAACGCCACCGTGCGGTCCCGGTAATAGTCATAGCGGATGCGGTCCGGGTTGTTTTGTCCGCGATTGACCGGCAGATCCCGGCCCCAGTAATCATCGACCCGCACCAGCGTCACCGAACGTCCGGTATCGAAACTCTCAACCCGGTACGGACCGCTGCCCAGCGGTGGCTCCAGAGTTGTCTTTTCGAAATCCCGGCTTTCCCAGTAATGCTTCGGTAGGACTGGCAACTGACCTGTAATCAGCGGCAGTTCACGATTGTTCGCAGTATCAAAAATAAACCGGACTGTCCGTTCGCCCGTCTTCTCGCCCCGCAGCACATTCTTGTAATAAAACCGGTATTGCGGATGGCCTTTGGTCTTCAGGATTTCGAGACTGAAAATCGCGTCTTCGACCGTCACCGGCTGGCCATCATGCCAGCGCGCCTCAGCCCTCAGGGTAAATTCCACCCAGGACCGGTCCTTCGGAAAGGCCACACTTTCTGCCAGCAGGCCGTATTCGGAATTCGATTCGTCCGTATTGGTGGTCATCAGGGATTCAATCGACCCGGTCGGCGCAGAATCACCTTTCAGCGTAAAACCGTTGAAGCTGTCAAAGCTGCCAACCGCATGCTGAACGATCTCGCCGCCCTTCGGGGCGTCCGGATTGACCCAGTCAAAATGCGTGAAATCCGGCCCGTGTTTCGGGTCTTCCCACATGCCCATCGCATGGCCGCGATAGACATCATCTGCGGCCCGAGCGCCGGTAAAAGGATAGGCCGAGGCAACCAGTGCCGCGCCCGAGAATTTAAGGAAATCCCGTCGTCCGGGATTCATCCAGTCAAATGCCATTCAGATCACTCCCGATTTCCCTGTAGTGTGGGTCGTCCTGTCGGGAGTTCAAGTGGTAAGGCGATGACCGGCAAAATAACCCCTCCCCCGTTATCCGGGAGAGGGGTGCTCAGAACTTATTTCTCAGCAGTGTCCGCGATCATATGGACATCACGCTGGGGAAACGGAATGGAAATGCCGACCTTGTCGAAGCGTTCCTTCACCGCTTTGGTGGTATCGAACTTGATACCCCAGTAATCCGCAGCGTTGCACCAGACGCGAACCGTCAGGTCGACCGAGCTGTCACCGAGATTGCCGACAACACACATCGGAGCCGGTTCTGCATCAACCCGCTCATCCTTGCCGACAATGGCCAGAATTTCCTTTGAGGCCTTGTTGATGTCATCGCCATAGCCAATGCCAAAAACAAAATCGACCCGGCGTTTCGGGTTGGCGCTGAAATTCTTGATCGCCGTGCCCCAGAGATCAGCATTCGGGACGATGATCTTCACGTTATCCGGGGTCGCCATTTCGGTGATGAACAGGCTGATCGACTTGACCGTACCGGTAACGCCGCCACCATCAATGAAATCACCAACCTGGAAAGGCCGGAAAATCAGCAGCATGACACCAGCTGCAATGTTCGAGAGCGTCCCCTGCAAGGCCAGACCAATCGCCAGGCCGGCGGCACCGAGAACAGCGATGAAGCTGGTCGTCTGAACACCGAACTGGTTGAGGACAGCAATGATGGTGAAAATGATGATCGCATAGCGAACAAGGCTGGCAAAAAAGCCTTCCAGCGTCGCATCGACATGTTTGCTGCGGCTTAGTGCCTTGCGCACCAGAGCGGACACCCTGCCCGCCAGCCACCAGCCGACAATGAGGATGACAATCGCACCAATGACATCAAGGCCATAGGTGGAGATGACGGTCATGACCTCCTGACCGACAGAATTCATTTTATCCATAATCTTCAGAGCCCCTATACAGATTTAACGGTTATCGCCCTCCCGTGGGCGGTAGTTGTGTCGAAAAATGGCACTTTGCAAACGATTTTCTCGTTCCGCTTCAGTCAAGATCATGCAGAAGATCAATCAATCGGGCAACATCGCCTCCGGAATGATACATGCCGAAGCCAAACCGGATAACCGACCCCCGTGCATCAACCCGAACGCCGCTTTTCACCAGCGCCTCGCACAGGTCCGGGGCCGCGGCATGATCGAATGCCAGAAAATTGCCCCGCGCCACATCGCCACCAACAACCAGGCTTTCCCGGGAAATGACCGGATGGTTCAAATCATCGACAGCCCGCAGAAACAGACCGTGAAGGGCATGAACATGGGCATGGATATCCGCCACACCGACGCCAAGGCTTCCAAGCAGCCGCATCACCGCATTCAGGCGATACAATCCAACCGGGTCAAAGATGGACCCCATGAAACGTGAGCCGTCATCGCCATAGACAACGGCACCTTCACTGACCCCCGAACGGTTACGAAAATCGGCAAACCAGCTGGTGTTTTCCGGCTTCAACCCGCACCCCTCCGGCACGACCAGAAAGCAGGCACCTTCACCGCTCATCGCGTATTTGAAGCCCCCGGCCATATAGAAGCAGTCGGCTGCCGCCGGACCGAAATCTTCCGGCACCGCCATGAAGGCGTGATAGCCGTCCACCACCACCTCCGCCCCCGTCGCGGCCAGTCCGGCACAAAGGTCGTTCAGGCCGGTGACACGAAACCCGGTATTGAAATGGACCTGACTGAAGAAAATCAGATCCTGTTCACCTGCCTGCGCGGCAGCCAGAAACCGTTCTGCGAAACTGTCGAAGGGCCGGGCCGGGACCACCGTTGGGGTCACCGTTCCACGTTCAACCGCACGACGCATCTGGCGGCCAAAACTTGCGAACTCACTGTCTGTTGTCAGCAGACGGATCGGGCGGGACGGATCGAAACAGGTAAACAGCCGGGCCACGAATTCATGGCAGTTGGCAGCAATCGCAATCATCTCCGGCTGCGGCAGATTCAGAATGCCGGCGATATGGGCCTGTGCCTCCGGCAAAACCTCATCGAAGACCTTTGCCCATTTGCCGCTTTGCAGGCGCGCCGCATCATCCCAGCATTCCAGCATCGCATGGCGGGTAACATCCGGCCGGGGATGATGGCTATGGGCCGCGAAATGCAGTGCGCCCGGCGGCAGCGAGGCGGTAAAATGCTCGCGCCCGACCAGCGGCCGGCTGATATCGACAAGACTGGCGAGGGTATTTCCGGACATCACAGGCTCCTGTTTTCACGCCGTTCCACATTATAGATGACAGACGAAGTGGCCGTCACTTCAACAGATTCCCGGCACTCTTACCGCTGTTCATTGACAAACCCTGTCCGTCATCCCATTTCCCGGCATTCCCGCCCGAGGTAAAACACCGTAACATGCTCGACATGACATCTGATCCGACCGTAACAGACCGGCCTGACTGGTCACCCGACTCTGCTATCAGCTGGCTGCTGACAGAAGGCCGGTTCAATGACAGTGTCCGTGGCGCATTTGACAGTTTCATGCAGCGATTGTCCGAAGACGGGGCACCCATTGGCCGTTCTGCCCTGATCATTGCAACGCTGCATCCGCTGATCCGCGGCTGGGGGTTACGCTGGACACGCCGGGATGGAACCGGCCTTGAGGCCTCCTTCTACCATGCCACCCAGAATACACCGGCCTATCTGCTCAGCCCGATCCATCATGTCTTCCAGGAATCCGTCTATATCAGACGACGCCTGAACACCCCTGACGCCCGGTTCGACTACCCTGTCCTTCAGGATATGAAGGATCAGGGCTATACCGACTATCTCGCAAGCCCGCTGATTTTCAGCGACGGGGCTGTCAGTGTCCTCACATTCTGTACCGAAAAGCCAGAAGGCTGGACCGACAATGACCTGCTCCAGATCGACCGGCTGTCGGCAGCACTTGCGCCTGTCATCGAAGCCATTTCAGCGCGACGGACAGCACAGATTCTGATGGAAACCTATATCGGCAAGCGCTCTGGCCGGAAGGTGCTGGATGGTCACATCCGGCGGGGAGACGGGGAAACCATCAACGCGGTTGTCTGGTTCAACGATCTGCGTGATTCCACCGCCTTGTCGGAAGAGCTTCCGATGAACCGCATGCTGGCCCTGCTGAATACCTATTTCGAGATATCGGCACTGGCGATTCAGAATAACGGTGGCGAAGTGCTGCGGTTCGTTGGCGATGCGATGCTGGGCATTTTCCCGGTCAGCGACGATACCGGTGGCGAAACAGCCGCCGCCGAGCGTGCCTTGCGGGCTGCCTTTCAGACCCGTGACAACATGACAGAGGCCAATGCAGAACGCCGGCGCAATACCGAACCTCCCATCAATTTCGGAATAGGCCTGCATATCGGTGAAGTGATGTATGGCAATGTCGGGGCCCCGGCCCGGCTCGACTTTTCCGTGATCGGCCCTGCTGCCAACCGTGCCGCACGGGTTGAGTCGCTGACACGGGAACTCGGTATCCCGCTGCTGACATCCTCTGCCTTCGCCGCCATCAGTCCACTGGAAATGACCTCAGCCGGCCTGCACAGATTCAAGGGCATTGCCGATATGCAGGAAGTCTTCACCCTGCCCGAATTCCTGCCACACAGTAACTGACGAACCTCCGGCCTAGTTCAGGGCCTTGGTCGAAAATGCCTTAACGGCACCGGGATGCCGGATTAGCGGCGACTCTGAAGTCGCCATGATTTCTGGCGTTGTATTGAACAGCGGACGGTCCAGCATCCGGAACCGGTCAAAGCCGTCGGCCACAACATCCACGACCAGTCTTGCGGCACTGTTCGGCAGTTCCTTCGCAGAAATCAACAGGGACCGAACGCCGATCGACTGAGCCGACTGACGTGAACCGGGATAAAAACCACCGGTAATGGTTCCTTTCAGATAAGCCGGACCGGCTTTCAGAAACTCGTCCTGTTTACGGTCACAGCAAACCGAGATGATCTCCACTTCACAACTGTCGGCGAGGTCGTCAATCCGGACGCTCGGATGACTGACGACAAAAGCCGCCGCATCGACACTGCCACTGCACAGCGCCTCAATCCGTGCCTGCTGCGAGGATAATGTCACCCGTTCCAGCTCAAACCGCGACCGGAACAGACGGTTTTCCTGCATGATATCGAACAGGCGTGCCGACTGACTGCCTGTCGGACCAACCGCAACCTTGCTGCGATGCAGATCTTCAATCCGGATCGCCGACCGTTTGGATGTCGCGACCGTCAGCAATTTCGGAAACATGGTCAGAACGGTACGAAGATTGAGCCGGTCCGTTGCATTATCAACGAGATTACTGTCCACAAAGGCCAGATCGACAGCCCCGGCGCGCAGGGCACGAAGTCCGTCTTCGGGTCCCGGAGCGGCCACCGTCTCACAGGCATAGCCTGACAGATCCAGCTCCTGATTCATGAAATTACAGAGGCCCGTCGCTGCCGCCATCTCCGGCGATCCTTCCGGGCCACCGGCAACACGCAGTCGCTTTGTTGCAGCGTCAGACGGAAGCGCCCAGACCGTGGCAAGCAGGGTCAGGGAGACAGCAAAAAAGCGGGCAGGAAACCTGATCAGAATATTCATATCGAAATGCTGGTCCATTCTGGTGGCGGAGTAAACACATGCATGCCACGCCTGTTACGGCGGACAAGACCTTTTAGCATGAGAAAGTTGAAACGTCGCGGTTTCACATTTGTCATAAAACTGTCACTACCTGATGATAGATAACCGACGTCATCAGAGTTCGGGGCCATGCAAACTTTCATTCTTCTTCTGGTAATTCTCATCCTGACCTACGCAGGGTTCGCGATGGGTCGTCGTCGTTCGGTTGTGCTGGCAGGACCGGATATTGCTTCCCTGCATTCACTGCCCGGACATTACGGACTGTACAGTTCACTGTGGTTCATTCTGCCGGCGCTCGCAGTCTTCTGCATCTGGGTCGTGACCCAGAACGGCATCGCCGAAAGCGCTGCGCTGTCCGTGCTGCCGCCGGAAGTAACCTCCGACACAGCCCGCATAGGCCTGATTCTGGGTGAAGTTGCCCGGATTGCCGCCGGACAATCTGCCGGTGGACCATCCCACCCGTCATTACCCGCCGCCGCTGACGCCATGCGCGCCACAGCTGATACGCTGTTCTACGCCATGTGCCTTTTATCGATTGCCGCCGGGACTGCCGGGTTTTTCTTCGCCCGCCACCGTATTGCCCCGGACTTCCGGGCACGGAACCGGGTCGAGAAGATCATCAATATCACCATGCTGGTCTGCGCCTGTATCGCTGTCTTCACAACGGTCGGGATCGTGCTGTCACTGGTCTTCGAGACGGCCCGCTTTTTCGCCAAGCCGGAAGTCTCGGCTCTGGAATTCTTTTTCGGCCTGAACTGGAGCCCGCAGACAGCCCTGCGGGCTGACCAGGTCGGTTCCAGCGGTGCCTTTGGTGCAGTTCCCCTGTTCGCCGGAACCATGCTGATCACCGCCGTTGCCATGGTCGTTGCCGTACCTGTCGGTCTGTTCAGTGCCGTTTATCTGACGGAATTCGCAGCGCCGAAAGTTCGCTCAGTCGTCAAGCCGCTGATGGAAATTCTGGCCGGGGTTCCGACCGTGGTCTATGGCTTTTTCGCCGCTCTTGTCGTTGCACCACAGGTGCGGGGCTGGGGCGAGGCACTTGGTCTTGATGTTGCGTCTGAAAGTGCGCTGGCCGCCGGCGTGGTCATGGGCGTCATGATCATCCCCTTTGTTTCCTCACTGTCTGATGACGTCATCAACGCCGTGCCGCAAAGCCTGCGCGACGGATCAGCCGCGCTGGGTGCAACCAAAGCCGAAACCGTCATGCAGGTCATCGTACCTGCGGCTCTGCCGGGCATCGTCGGCGCTGTTTTGCTGGCTGTCAGCCGGGCCGTCGGGGAAACCATGATTGTGGTGATGGCTGCCGGTCTTGCCGCAAACCTGACCATCAATCCGCTGGAAGCCGTAACAACAGTTACAGTCCAGATCGTCACCCTGCTGGTCGGGGATCAGGAATTCGACAGCGCCAAAACGCTCGCCGCCTTCGCGCTCGGGCTGATGCTGTTCTTCGTGACCCTCGCCCTGAACGTTATCGCCTTCCGCGTTGTTCGCAAATACCGGGAAAAATATGACTGATACCACCTCAACCGTCATTCCGGTCTATCGCCCGACCGCCGACGAATCCAATCGCAATGTCCGCAAACGCTACAACGCGAACCGCCGGTTACAGTTCTTTGGCCTGGCCGCCATCGGGGTCGCCCTGCTGGCACTGGCAACCCTGCTGACCAGCATCATCGGCAACGGCTGGTCGGCGTTTCAGCAGACAAATATCGCCCTTGAGATCACTTTCGACAGATCGAAAGTCGACCCGCGCGGCGACCTGTCACAGGATTCACTTCAGTCTGGCGACTATCGGTCCATTGTCCGTGACGCCCTGCGTGCAGAATTTCCTGACGTGAAAGGCCGCACGGACCGCCGCAATCTTAATGCCATCCTGTCGCCGGGCGCACATTACGAATTGCAGGACATGATTCTGGACGACCCCTCACTGGTCGGCCAGACCCTGACTGTCTGGCTGCCGGTCGATGACGAAATCGACATGCTGCAGAAGGGATATTTCGAGATCGACGGAGATCGTTTCAGCGAACAGCTCGGGGGCTGGATTCAGAAACTGTCCGATGCCGGAAAGCTGGAGAAGAAATTCAACACCCGGTTTTTCTCGACCGGTGACTCGCGTGAGCCTGAACTGGCCGGGGTCTGGGGCGCCGCCGTCGGTTCGTTCCTGACACTGATCGTGACCCTTTCCGTTGCCTTCCCGGTCGGGGTTCTGGCGGCAGTCTATCTTGAGGAATTTGCTCCGAAGAACAAATTCACGGATCTGATCGAGGTGAATATCAACAATCTCGCGGCGGTGCCGTCGATTGTCTTTGGCCTGCTCGGTCTTGCCGTCTTCATTCAGGTGGCGCATCTGCCCCGCTCAGCCCCGGTTGTCGGCGGCCTGACGCTGGCACTGATGACCCTGCCGACCCTGATCATCGCCTCTCGCGCCGCCCTGAAAGCGGTCCCCCCCTCGATCCGCGAAGCCGCACTGGGTCTTGGCGCCTCACCGGTGCAGGCGATGTTCCATCACACACTGCCGCTGGCTATGCCCGGCATCCTGACCGGCACCATCATTGGCATGGCTCAGGCTCTCGGCGAAACGGCTCCCCTGCTGATGATCGGTATGGTTGCCTTTATCGTCGATATTCCCGGCAATCCCCTGGATGCCGCAACGGTGCTGCCGGTACAGATTTATCTCTGGGCAGATTCGCCGGAACGCGCCTTTGTCGAAAAAACGTCGGCAGCCATCATGGTGCTTCTCGGATTTCTGGTCCTTATGAATGGCGTGGCGGTCCTGTTGCGTAAACGCTTCGAACGGCGCTGGTAAGAAACAATGAGCAAGGTTGTACAGATGAGCGAGACACAGACCCAAACCGCCGCCGATACACCGGCTAGCCCGGCTGTAAAAGAGCTGCCCTCAAAGCTGACTGCGAAGAACCTGGATGTATTCTATGGTGAAAAGCAGGCCCTGTTCGGCATTGATCTGGGTATCCCGGCTAATCAGGTGACCTCTTTCATCGGCCCGTCCGGCTGTGGCAAGTCGACCTTTCTGCGGTGCCTTAACCGCATGAACGACACCATCGACGGCTGCCGGGTGATGGGAAACATTACCCTGGATGATCAGGACATCTATGATCGCAAGATCGACGTGGTGCAGTTGCGTGCCCGGATAGGGATGGTTTTCCAGAAGCCAAACCCTTTCCCGAAATCGATCTTCGACAATGTCGCCTACGGCCCGCGTATTCATGGCCTGTCCCGTGACCGGACCGAACTGGAAGAGATTGTCCATGTCAGTCTTGAAAAAGCCGGTCTCCTGAAAGAGGTGAAAGACCGTCTGGATGAGCCGGGAACCGGTCTCTCCGGTGGTCAGCAGCAGCGGCTTTGCATTGCCCGCGCCATCGCGGTCAGCCCGGAAGTCATCCTGATGGATGAGCCCTGTTCAGCGCTGGATCCGATTGCCACGGCAAAGATCGAAGAGCTGATTGATGAACTCCGGTCTAACTTCACGATCGTCATCGTCACCCATTCCATGCAGCAGGCTGCCCGCGTTTCCCAGCGCACCGCCTTCTTCCATCTCGGAGAGCTGGTCGAATGGGGCGAAACACCGCAAATCTTTACCTCGCCCTCGGACCCGCGGACGCAGGATTACATAACGGGACGGATCGGATAATCGACATGACCGGTGAAAACACACATATCGTCAGCGCCTTCGATCAGGAACTTGCCAAGCTGAATGACATCATCATCCAGATGGGCGGACTGGCCGAAGCACAGATCAACTCCTCCATTCATGCCGTCATCAAGCGTGACACGGAACGCGCCGGGATTGTCGTTGAAGATGACAAGAAGATCGACCAGCTGGAACGCGAACTGGAAGAACTGGCCGTCAAGGTGCTCGCCCTGCGTCAGCCCATGGCGTCGGATCTTCGCGCCGTCGTCGGTGCCCTGAAGATTTCATCCGATATCGAGCGGATCGGGGATTACGCCAAGAATATTGCCAAGCGGGCCATTGCCCTGGCACAGGTTCCGCCGGTTGAGCCGTTGCGCTCAGTGCCGCGGATGGGCTGGCTGGTACAGCAGATCATGAAGCAGACGCTCGATGCCTATATCACCCGTGACCCGGCCGCCGCGACCGCCGCATGGCAGCGGGATGCGGAAGTTGATGATCTTTATAACAGCCTGTTCCGCGAACTGCTGACCTACATGATGGAAGATCCGCGGACCATCACCGCCTGCACCCACGTCCTGTTCATTGCCAAAAACATTGAGCGCATGGGTGATCACGCCACCAACATCTGCGAAATCGTTCATTTCATGGCAACCGGTAAAGCCATGCCTGAAGACCGCAAGAAAACCGATACCACCAGTTTTACGGTGGTGGACAAGACATAGGAACAACCTGACCATGAATCCCAGAATCATGATCGTGGAGGATGAGCCCCCTCTCGTTGAGTTGCTCTCCTACAACCTTCAGAAAGAAGGCTTCGACACCTTCTCAGCCTTCGACGGCGAAGAAGCGATGACGCTGGTCGAGGAATGCCAGCCCGACCTCGTATTGCTGGACTGGATGCTGCCGGAACTCTCCGGCATCGAGGTCTGCCGGCAACTGCGCCGCCGTCAGGACACCAAGCATCTGCCGATCATCATGCTGACCGCCAGGGGCGAGGAAGGTGATCGTATCCGGGGTCTTGATACCGGTGCTGATGATTACATCACCAAGCCGTTCTCTCCCCGCGAGGTCATTGCCCGGCTGCGGGCTGTCCTGCGCCGCGCCAATCCGTCGTTTGATTCAGAAGCCCTGCAATATCGCGATATCAACATGGATCTTGCGGCCCACAAGGTCAGTCGTGGCCCCCGTGCGCTGAAACTGGGACCGACAGAATTCCGGCTGCTGCGCTGTTTCATGGAACAGCCAGGCCGCGTGTTTTCACGCGAGCAGTTGCTCGACAAGGTCTGGGGCTATGATGCTGCCATTGAGCCACGCACCGTAGACGTTCATATCCGCCGCCTGCGCAAGGCGCTGAACGGCCCGGACGAGCTTGACCTCATCCGCACCGTGCGTTCCGCCGGCTACGCGCTTGACGAAGACGTCTGAGGACTGACGCCGGTCTGCCCTGCCGGCTCCACCCGGAGTTTTTTTTGAATCTGAATACAAAAAGGCCGCCCCCCGGAGGGAGCGGCCTTTTCAGTTTTATCGTCTGATCGCTTATCAGCCGGCGAGAATTTTCTCGGCGCTGGAAACTTCAAACTGGCCCGGCTCGTCGAGGTTCAGTGCGGTAACCGTACCGTCTTCAACGACCATCGAGTAGCGCTGTGAGCGCAGACCGAGACCACGACCGGAGAGATCGAACTCCATACCAACAGCCTTGGTGAAGTCGCCGGAACCATCGGCCAGCATGACAACGTTATCACCGACATTCTGATCGGAACCCCATGCACCCATGACGAACGGGTCATTCACGGACAGGCAGGCGATGGTGTCAAAACCCTTTGCCTTGATGGCATCGGCATTGTTCACAAAGCCCGGCAGGTGAGCAGCGGAGCAGGTCGGGGTGAAGGCGCCGGGAACGGCGAAGATCACAACCTTCTTGCCTTTGGTCAGTTCATCCGTGGTGACCTGGGCCGGGCCGTCAGCCGTCATATGAGCCAGAGTTACGGTGGGAAGTTTGTCGCCAACCTTGATTGTCATGTCAGTCTCCCTGAAGGGTATGATTAAACTCACGCATTAGATAGTACCTGCGCCCGCTTCTGTCATCCCCCTGAAAGCCCTGTCACCGGTCCGCCATCCGTATCTGACCAGCGGACGCCGTCTCAAAGCCGGACAGGACACGATCCGACGTCAGCAGCTCCGGTAACACATAGCCGTCCGGCGTGCCGGGTCCGTAGATCACATTAAAGGGGATGCCATAGCGTCCGAAACTGGCAAGGTAGGCCGCGATGTCGTCATTCGGGCGGGTCCAGTCTGCCTGCATGGCCACCACCTGACCTGATGCCAGCAGGGTTGCGACCTCGCCCCGGTCGAGCACCAGTTTCTTGTTCACCTGACAGGTCACACACCAGTCCGCCGTGACATCAACCAGCACGGTACGACCCGCCGCGATATGCCCGGCCAGAGATGCACGGTCAAACGGCACCCACTGATAACTGGCCGCCAGGTCCGTCTGTACCTTCCCGGCCGGTCCGCCCTCAGACAGCCCCGCCGCAAGCAGAACCGCAGCCAGACCACCGGCCGACGCGATTGCAGTGACAGCCGGTCTGAAAACAATCACCGCAGACATGACCGCCAGCAAAGCCACAACAAGCCCCGTCCCGAGGCTGCCGATCTGGACCATCAGCACCGAAAGCAGCCAGACTGCCGTCAGCAGCAGGGCAATCCCCAGCACCTGTTTCAGGCGGACCATCCAGGCACCGGGACGCGGCAGAACAGCAGCCAGGCCGGGCAGCAGGGCCACCGCCAGATAAGGCGCGGCTAGTCCCAGCCCGATCAGCAGGAAAATCAGTGCGATATCCACCGGCGAGCCAGCCAGCGCAAAGCCGACCGCCGAACCGAGGAAGGGTGCAGAACAGGGTGTCGCCAGCAAGGTTGCAAAAACGCCGGTCATGAAATGACCGCCCAGTCCCGGTGCCGTGGTTCCGGTCGCTGCGCGGCCAAGCCAGGACGGCAGTACAACCTCAAACCGGCCAAACAGATTCAGGGCAAACAGCAGCACGACCAATGTCATGAAGGCCAGAAATAACGGTTGCTGGAACTGGATGCCCCAGCCCACTGCTGCCCCGCCAAGTTTCAGCAGTATTGCCCCCCCGGCGAGCACCATGATCGTGGTGATGATACCTGCCGCCGAGGCCAGAAAACCCAGCCGGATCACCCGGCGTTCGGCGCCGCCATAGCCGGCGATGCTGACCAGTTTCATGGAAAGAACCGGCAACACGCAGGGCATCAGATTGAGAATCAGCCCGCCAAGGAAGGCCAGCAGCAGAAAGGTGCCGATACCCTGTCCGTCCTCTGCCAGCGTCGCAGCCGGGCCGATAGTGTCCGGTGCAGCGGTTGTTATTTCTGCCGCGGCGCCTTCCTGCATCACGGTCAGGGTCAGCATCTGCCCGGTCAGTCCGTCAATTTCACCCCCCGGACCTGTCGCCGGCACAGAAAACACAGTCTCGGTTCCGGTCTGGCGAATCACCGGACGGCCAAACCAGAAATCCGGCGTCGCCTCGACCAGAATATCCGGATCAATCAGCGGCGTCTCATTGGCAAGCCGTACCTCAAGTACCGCCGGCTCACCCTCCGTTGCCGGTGCCTTCAGTGCCAGACCCGCAAGTTCGAGACCCGGCCAGCCCCCTGACGGCGGCACCAGACCATCAAACCGGTCAATATCATGTGCAAATTCGGAAGGGGTCGGATCGCCGCCGGGAAGCGACAGCGAAAGCTGATTGGTGACCGGAATGCAGATTTCCTTGCAGATCAGGAAATTCAGATCAGCTGCAAAGTTCAGGGGCTCGCCGGGCAGTGCGGGCTTCACATCGAGCGGCAGAATCACCCTGTCGGAATATCCGATGGTTTCGATATCGAGCAGCAGAAAGCGTTCCGGCCGCGGCCAGCGAAAGGTGACATCCGCTGCGTTCGTCTCATCACGCAACCGCAATTCAGGCGGAAAGCCCGCATCACCGGGGGATCGCCAGTAGATATGCCAGCCTGGCCGGAGATCAAATTCGATTCCCATGCGAATCGTTTCCAGCCCGCCCGTTGCATTGGTGGCGGAAATCAGCCGGTAATCGACCTCGCTGGTACGCTGCCAGTCCCCTGCCGGGGCGGCAGAAGCGATGATCGGGAGACCCAGACAGAGCAGCAGGCCGGACAACAAAGTGTTCAGATGTTTCATATCGACGTTATAAATCGACCAAGGGCTCGTGAAGTCAATCCGGTCGATCACCTCTCACGTGATATTGAGGCTGCTGTGACCTCGACGCAGGCACTGGCGCAGCGGCCCTGCCCGCATTATCTTTGCTGAATGAAAGACGCTGTAGCCGAACCGGGTTATCTTCCCGGACAATTACTGATCGCCATGCCAAGCATGTCTGACCCCCGTTTTGAACGTGCGGTGATTTATCTCTGCGCCCATTCTTCAGAAGGTGCGATGGGCCTTGTTGTGAACAAGCTGATCGATTCCCTGACCTTCCCTGAACTGCTGGAACAGCTCGACATCAAGCCGGAGAAACAGGCCGGTGATATCCGGGTGCATTTTGGCGGTCCGGTCGAATCAGGACGTGGTTTTGTTCTGCATTCTGATGAGTATCTGCAGGACAGCAGCATGGTCATTGACGAAGGTGTCGCGCTGACCGCGACCCTTGATGTGCTCCGCGATGTTGCTGATGGCAGTGGCCCCCGGCAGTCCATCATGGCACTGGGTTATGCCGGCTGGGGCCCCGGCCAGCTGGATGCGGAAATCATCCATAACGGCTGGCTGCATGCACCGGCTGATACGGATCTACTGTTTTCCCGTGATATCGAGAAAAAATGGGACAGGGCCATTCACAAGATCGGGGTCGACCCTTTCATGCTGACCACGGATGCCGGGCACGCCTGACCCGCCCGGTTGTGATCAGCTTCCCGTTGTCCCCGCAACCTGCCCTCTGGCCGGCGGTGAAGCCGTGCTGTCGAGCGCTGTCCTGAGACTTTCCGGCTCAGAGATCAGATAAACGTCGAGATTCTCATCACGACCACGGACCGGTACTGTTTCCAGCGGATAATCTGAAAGCTCCAGTCCGGCGTAATCAGCAAGTGCTTTTGACAGAATCAGAGGCACCCCGAACTCTTTGGTCTTCGCCTCCAGCCGGGCAGCAATATTGATATTATCGCCGATGGCCGAAATGATCGGTGCGGCCGGGGGGCCCATGGCCCCGACAATCGCCTCACCGGCATGCAGACCGACACCGATACGCAGCGGCTCCTTCAGCTCCCCGTCAAGAATCTCATTCAGCTTCCCGATCCGGCGGTGCATTTCAATACCACCCTCGATAGCCCGTCTGGCCGCATCACGGATATCCGACTTCAGCCCATAGAGCGCCATCAGCCCGTCACCGGCGAACTGGGCGTAATGACCGTTGGTCATCCGCAGCGCCTCTGACATTTCCGCAAAGAACTGGTTGAGAATGAACACCACATCATAGGGCAGCTTCTGTTCGCCCAGCGATGTCGAGCCCCGCAAATCAATGAACAGGCAGGCGACCAGACGTTCGTGGCCGGAAACCCCGCCCGGTCGCCGGGCATCCGCCGCGCTGGTATTTGGCGGCAATACCGGTGTCAGTTCAATATCACTGACCGGGGTAATCTGGCAGGCCAGGCGGACACTGGGATCGGCCCCGATACGGGCCAGCGCACGCGCCTCGGTTTCGTTCGGTTCGGCCAGCTTCTCCATGCCCGCATTTACCCGGACCCGACAGGTCGTACAGCGCCCCCGACCGCCGCAGACAGCCGGATGCTCGACACCGAACTCCTGCAGGGTTTCAAGGACGGTTTGTCCTACCGGTGACCGGAATTTCTGACCGGAATTGTAATAGGTAATCCGGTAACTACCGCTCTTGTTCCGCCAGATTCCCCGCACAAACCGGGCAAGAAAAATCATGATCACCAACGACAGACCGGCAATCACCATGACGGACTCAGCGTCATAGACAATTCTGACAATCGGCAGATGGGATGTCTGAATGGGTTCGAGAATACGCGCTCTCAGGCCGGGATTGGCCGCCATCATCGCGTTGAGTTCCATCCCGGCACGCAGAAAGCCAGAGGTCGCCAGAACCGGCAGCAGAACCGCCACACCAAACAGCCAGGGCATGACCCGTGGATACCAGGCTTTGATCCGGAGCCAGAAATGCAGCCCCACCACCAGATGAAACCAGACAACGAAAATCAGAAAGACATATTTGACGACAACCAGATTGCCAGAGGCAAAGATCGAGTTGATCACGGCGGGGTAGTTCGGCTCGATATCGCTGATCAGGTCAACCAGCCGGGTTCCGGCAATATGCAGGGCGATCAGCGGCCAGATCAACAACCCCAGAATCAGCTGAACAGCCTGCCAGACCGGCATCTTCAGGGTTCGTTTGCGATAAACTGCCGTCAGGGCCAGCGCCATATGCACGAACATCGACAGATAAAGCAGCGGAAACAGGACCGGACTTGTAAACGGTGCCTGAAAAAAGGGCCGGGCCCGCTCCATCGCTTCAAGCGAGAAAATACCGATACTGTGGTTCATGAGATGTGCGACAACGTAAGTCGCGAAAATCACCCCGCTCCAGGTCCTCAGGGTCCGGACCCACATCGTCAGGCGTCCTGAACCGCCGGTTTTTCTTTCTCCGGTTCCCCGTCAGATTCAAAATGCGCGCCGTCCTCTTCCGGCGGGGCTTCGATATCATCCGGATTCATCAGGTCATTGATCTCCTGCTGCGACATTTCGCCCTTCTTCCTGGGCTTTTTGACAACATTGTCATCGTCTGCGCCGGAACGTCGCTCATCACCGGAATATTCAAATGCCGTCGTCCGCCGCCGATCCGGTCCGAAGAACTGCTCGGTCTTCACGAATTGCCGGGGTTTCATGATCACGGCATGCATGCGCGACAGAATTGTCGCAGCGGCATAGGGTTTGACGACAAATTCGTTGATGCCGGCTTCCCGTGCCTTCAGCACCTTTTCTTCTTCGCCATGACCGCTGACCATGATGATCGGCGTGAACTGTAACGCTTCCTTGCCGGACCATCTGATTTCACGCGTCAACTCAACGCCATTCGTCGGATCAAGCTTCCAGCTGGTAAACATGATTTCCGGCGGCTTGACGCTGAGGGCTTCTTTCGCCGCATCATAGGTACTGACGGCACGGATATCCTTGCCACCCAGAGTCCGCAGGACACCAACAAGCAGCTCGCGCATATGCACGTTCCGGTCAATGACCAGGAAATTCACGTTCGTAATACTGATGCGTTCTGCCATGACGTCCTCTTCGCCACACTCTGACGGCAGGACCGGCAGCGAGCAACTTTTTAACGTATACGTGTGTTAAAATCGACCGTTTACCAACCGGTCCCGGTCAACAACACGATAGCGGACCATGCATTCATCAACCCGCGCCATCGACAGTTCCTGCCACATCTTGTCGGCCTTGGCCTTATTATAAGGGCCATGAACTGCGCTGGTTCCGGGGACAAGGTTCTGAAAGTCCGTGTCTTTGTATTCAGCACCAATAACAAAATAAACCGTGTCTTCTGACATAAAGCCTCCTTCGGGATGCATCAGTTGCCCGCATATTCCGTTGTCAGAACATCCTGCCCGGATTCTGTCCGTGGAATATGACCTGCCAGCAGATTGCCACATCCGGCAGCCCTATGCATCTCCCTTCCAGTCTGATTTCACAGACTTTTATTGTATGAATAATTCCCGAGAATGTTCCGTCCCCGTCGTGTAAACATGGTTTTTCTTTTTTATGTTCAATTAGAAGAATGTGTTCATTGTGAATTATACAGCCTGCCACATGCGCCTCGGCACAGTCAGATATCTTGCAGCAATGCAGAAAAGGGAGAAAACTTAAGCCGGGGGGATTGCATCTAGGTAGTTCTCGCAGTTTTTTAAGCAACGACAACCGGTATAGTTTACCTTCTGGATTTAATGAACGTGGTCGAAGAGATGCAGTCCCCGAAAGATGTCGACGCAACAATGCGAGCCCAGCGAGACCGGTTTCTCGCTTTCTCCTTTGCTGCATCTGACGTTCTGATCGAGGTCGATTCCGACGGTATCATAACCTATTGTGTTGGCCGGTCGGCTGCAATTTTCGGCCATCAGGAACCTGCCATGATCGGCAAGAAGGTTCGCTCTCTGGTTGATCCGGTCGATGCCCTGATCGTTGATGAAACCCTGCGACGGATTACAGCAGCCGGACGCAGTGACGGGGCACTTCTGCGAATTCCAAAGGCTGATGGCACAACTGTCGTTGTCCGATTGTCCGGCCTCACAATGCCCGGATCCGGTGGTGCTCACCTGACTGTCAGCCGGGCCCGCGGCAATGAAGTTACGAATCTCGACAAAATTGACCGGGATGCCTTCACCGAGATCGCCAAGAAGCGGGCGAAAGAAAGCGGTGAATATGGTGAAGACTACCATATGACACTGGTTTCTCTGGATGAAGCCGCGCTGAACAAACGTATGGATGCCGATCAGGCCAACACCATGGTTGACGGTCTGCGCAGTCAGATGCGCGCCTGGTCAGTGGGCGGCAACTCCGTCGGCAAACTGGCTGACGGCACATACGGTGTCATTCATGACTCCAGCGTCACCACGGAAAGCCTGAAAGCCAGAATTGCAGAAACATCCGTCACCCTTGATCCGACCGGCGAGGGAATAAAAGTCAGCACCGGTGATATCGGGCTAGACGGTGGTGAACTGTCTGACGAAGACATGGAGAAGGCGCTCACCTACGCCATCAGCAAATTCATCGCCGATCCGAACAAGCCAGTGACCATGGAAAGCCTGACCAGCGGCTATGAAGACATGATGGTTCAGGCGCTGGCCCAGGTAACCGATTTCCGGCAGATGATTGCCAACAACCGTTTTCATTTTTTCTATCAGCCGATCGTGCATCTGGAAGACTGGAAAGTGCATCATTACGAGGCGCTTGGCCGGGTGCTGACAGATGGCAAATACAAGGCCCCGTTCGAAGCCGTAACCTTCGCAGAAGAATTTGGCATCGTCCCTGAACTGGATGTCAGCGTCTGCGAGAACGCCGTGCGTATCCTGACGCAGGGCATCAAGGGCAACAAGGATGCGCATATCGCTGTCAACGTGTCCGGCATCTCCATGTCGAAACGTGGTTTCATTGAGAAACTGATACGCCTGCTGACCAAGAACCGCGCCATCTGCAACCAGTTGCTGATCGAAGTGACCGAATCTGCAGAAATTACCGATCTTGAACTCTGCAATGCGGCGCTACAGCAATTCCGGGCACTGAACTGCAAGGTTTGTATCGACGATTTTGGGGCAGGTTCCGCCACTTTCCAGTATCTCCGGGCACTGGATGTGGATTATGTGAAGATTGATGGCATTTATGTCCGGGACGCTGCCAAGGGTACCCGTCACGGCGAACCCTTCATCCGCGCCATCGGCACCATGTGCCGCGACCTTGGCATCAAGACAATCGCCGAATATGTCGAGGATGTGAAAACCGTCGAACTGTTACGAAATTCATTCATCGATTACGGTCAGGGCTATTACTTCGGCAAACCGATGAAGGAGACGACCATGACGAACCTGCCGAAAAAGCCGGAGTACAAAGTCAGCACCAAACGGGCCGGTGAGAAATCGAGCTGGAGCTGATCACCTCCCTAGGGGAAATCGCCTTCACCCGCCCTTTCTGATAGACTGCCTGCCAGTCATGATTATCTCCGCCAGCTATCGTACCGACATCGCTGCTTTCTATGCAGACTGGTTCTCAGCCCGGCTGGATGCCGGTTTTTGTGAGGTGATCAACCCGTATAGCGGCAAACCCTACCGCGTTTCCCTGACCCCGGAAGATGCCCGCGCTTTTGTCTTCTGGACCCGCAATGCAGGTCCGCTGATGTCGCAACTGACCGGCCTGTCCACAGCAAGGCGTCCCTTCTCCGTCAGCTTTACGATCATTGGCTATCCCCGACAGATCGACCAGAGGGTGATTGCCGTCGAACAGGCCATCGAACAGGTCAGGCAACTGGCCCGGCTGCACCCCCGCTGTGTTGTCTGGCGCTACGACCCCATCCTGCTGACCGACATCACCCCGACGGACTGGCATGAGATCAGTTTCAAAACGATCTCTGACCGGTTGCGTGGCCTCTGTGATGAAGTGACGACCTCCTTCGCAACCTTCTACCAAAAGACCGAGCGGAATCTGAAACAGCAGCTGGCGACTGAAAAAATTGGCTGGCGTGACCCTCCGGTCGATGAGAAACGCCAGATATTGCATCGCCTGGCAGATATTGCGTCCGGAAACGGACAACGCCTGACCATCTGCTCGCAGCCGGAACTGACATCGCCTGACATCGCGCCCGCCCGCTGCATAGATGCAGACCGGCTGTCAGAGATCGCCGGTCAGGAACTTAAAGGGCGTACCAAAGGCAACCGGCCGGGATGTCTCTGTGCCGAATCCCGGGATATTGGCGCCTATGACAGCTGTCCGCATGGTTGCGCCTATTGCTATGCCGTGAGATCCCGTCCTGCCGCGCTGGAGAACTGGCGACGCCATGACCCCGCAGCCCCCCTGCTGATACCCGCCCGATGACCGGTGAAAGACACAGTCCCCGCCATCATCCCTGGCGGTCAGGACGCGGCGCCACAGCCATGGGCCTGCGCCCGCTGGATATCACGGACTGGCTGCAACCCGGACCGGATTTCCGGCGCCAGATGATGCAGCGGGAACAGTTGCTGGAGAACAATCATTCTGATGTCACGTACTGTCCCGCAGAAACCCGGGCTGCCGGACAGGAAGTCCTCGACCGGCTGATTGACCAGATCACCCGGCATCATCCGGACAGCTATAGATTTTCAGACCGGCTGGCGGTCTGTGCTCCGACGGGTCGCCAGATCCGGCTGGATCAGGATGACCCGCTGATCACCGCCGCCCGACTTGTACAGGAAGACCTTTGCCTGCTGCGCGCCGGAGCAGAGGGTTACGCACTGGCCGCAGCCGTGGTTTGTTTCCCGAGCCGGTGGTCACTTGCCGAAAAGGCCGGAAAGCCGCTGCGCGCCATCCATGGACCGGTCCCGGATTATGAAGCGGAGCTGACCCGCCCGGTTGACCGGTTCTTCGACATGCTGAAACCGGAACGCCCGGTCTGGCGCGCCAACTGGTCTCTCCATCAGGACCCGGAACTGTACCAGCCCGGCGGCCATTTTCGCACAGGCATCACCGCCGCACCGGACATTCCGGATGGCCTCTGGATCCGTGTCGAGCGACAGTGCCTGCAACGGCTGACCAGCGGTGATGTTCTGTTCACCATCAGAACCTTTGTCAACCCGCTGAACTCAATCAGCGATGACCGGCCATCACGCCGGGAAATGGCGACCGCACTGGCCGCTTTTCCCGCCGAAATGCTGGACTACAAGAATATGCGACCCTGGCGGGATGATGTCGTCCGCTGGCTGGATGCTTCCTGACAGGCCGGTTCAGTTCTTTCCGATAATGTTGTGCTCAGGCCCGAACGGGAAACCTGTGATGTTATCCGCGCCATCCTCAGTCAGAACCAGAATATCATGCTCACGATAACCGCCGGCTCCCGGCAGACCCTCCGGTAACATGATCATCGGCTCCATGGAGATGACCATGTTCGGCTCCAGCACGGTTTCGATATCCTCGCGCAGTTCCAGCCCCGCCTCCCGGCCATAATAATGGCTCAGGACACCAAAGGAATGACCATAACCGAAGGTCCGGTATTGCAGCAGGTCATGAGCCGCATAAATTTCGTTGAGTTCGCGGGCAATATCACAACAGCGCACACCCGGCCGGATCAGCTCAAGCCCCCGGCGATGCACCTCGACATTGACGTTCCACAGCTTCAGGTGGTCATCGCTGACATGGTCGGAAAACAATGTCCGCTCCAGCGCCGTATAGTAACCGGCGATCATCGGAAAACAGTTCAGGCTGAGAATATCTCCTGACTCGATTCTGCGTGAGGTGACCGGGTTATGTGCCCCGTCCGTGTTCAGCCCGGACTGAAACCAGGTCCAGCTGTCCATCAGTTCCGCATGCGGGAATGTACGGGCAATCTCGCGCACCATCGCCTGTGTCGACTGAAGCGCCACCTCATACTCCGGAACGCCCGGCGCAATGGCCCCGGCACAGGCTGCACCACCGATATCTGCAATTCGCGCACCCTGACGAATGAGTGCGATTTCCTCATCCGACTTGATCATGCGAAACCGCATGCAATCAGCAGCGACATCCTCAAACACTGCCGTCGGAAGTGCCGTCCCCAGCTTATCCCGGTTCTGCAGGGTCAGATGATCGGATTCAATCCCGATCCGGGATCCATCCGGAATCAGTTTCAGCACGGCCCGGAAGTAATTGTCACGCTGCCAGTCGGTATAGACCAGATTATCACCGAAGGTACGTCGACCGGGCTGTCCGCCATCAATATTGGCAGAGATCGTCACCGCCCTGTTCGCCGTGACCACCAGACCATAGGTCCGGCCAAACGTGCAGTAGAGAAAATCACTGAAATAATTGATGTTATGGATCGAGGTAAACAGCACGGCATCAAGCTCGCGTGCCGCCATGATCTTCCGTAATCCCTCAAGTCTGCGCGTCATTTCCGCGACCGAGAATGTCGGTGTGACACGCTCGCCGTTTTCAATCGTGATCAGATTGTCCACGTTATTTCCCCTTAGCTTGTCTGTACCCCCCATTCCCAGATAAGCCGGGGCCGCAACCCGGTCAAACCATTTGCCCCCCGGTCAGCTCTCCCGCAGGCGCATCACTGCCTGCGCCATAACCGCAAAACAGACGATTCCGCCACCGACTAGGGTTGAGACTGAGGGTGTTTCACCAACCGCAGCCCATGCCCAGAGCGGAGCCGTGATGATTTCGGTCATCAGCAATAGTGGGGTTTCTGCCGCCCGCACATGGCGTGACCCAAAAGTGATCAGCACAAAACCAAGCGCCAGCTGAACACCGCCGATGACCACAAACAACTGCCAGTCCCAGGTCGTCAGCGGCGCATCCGACATCAGCACCCAACCCGGTATCAGGGCAATAAAACCTCCAAGCAACGCCGCCGGCAGCATCTCGACCGCGGGGCGAAACCGGATAGACACCACCGCGATGGCAAACCCAAGTGATGCCATCAGCGCCCAGATATTACCTTCCAGCCGGCCACCGCCAACACCGCCGCCAACCATCACCATGATGCCGGAAAATGCGACCAGCATGAACAGGATCGACCGGCGGCTGACACTTTCGCGCAGGATCAGCCAGCCAAGGCCCGCCGCATAGAACGGACCGGCAGACAGAATGAACATCACATCCGCAACCGTGGTCGACAACATCGCCGCCGTATAGCCGGTAAAGGCCATCGACAGACCTATCCCGGCAAAAATCCCCGGCAGGCCGGCGGCAATGAACTGAGCCGGCAAACGACGGCCATAACGAATCAGGCAGATAATCCCGAGGACAATGCAGAAGAACAGGGAACGTCCGAAAGCCACCGCCCAGGGGTCTGATGTATCGAGCACACGGTAGGTGAGACCACCCGCACCAAGAATCAGACCCGCAGCGATGAGCATGAAAACACCCGTGGCATATTGTCGGGTTTCAGCCATATTTTGCGTATCAGTCATGGGAGGCATCTATGACGGACTTCGCCCTGAAATCCAGAATTTTATAATATTATTACGTGTTCATTCGTCAGCCTGATGATCAGGACGAGCAAGCAATACACTGAAAACCGAGCCTTCACCGGCAACACTGTCGATGGTCAGCACACCCCGGTGCCGGTTGATGATATGTTTCACGATCGCAAGCCCCAGCCCCGTTCCGCCAAGCTGGCGCGAGCGGGCCGTATCAACCCGGTAGAAGCGTTCGGTCAGGCGAGACAGATGCTGTTCAGCAATCCCCTCTCCCCGGTCAATGACGGAGACCCGCATCGCCCCGGCAGGGAAATAACCCCGATGTCCTGACGGTATGTCAGCCACGGTTTCCAGCCGGATCGTCACTTCCGTACCGTTGCGGCCATATTTCAGCGCATTGTCGGCCAGATTCTGAAAGACCTGCGTCAGTTCATCCGCATCGCCCAGCACCTCAACTTTGTCCTGCTGACCGGAATCGATGATCACCTGCATCTCATTGGTTGCGGCCTGCGGACGAAGCGTGTCAGCCACCGTCTCGCAGATCCGGACAAGGTCGACCACTTCGGTCGGCGGCAGATGTTCATTCAGTTCAATACGTGACAGTGACAGCAGGTCCTGAACCAGCCGCGACATGCGCTGAGCCTGCCCCGACATGATTTCCAGAAACCGGGCGGCGGCTTCCGGGTCATCTTTTGCCGGACCCTGCAGTGTCTCAATGAACCCCATGACGCTGGCCAGTGGCGTCCGCAGTTCATGACTGGCATTGGCGACGAAGTCCGCCCGCATCTGGTCCGCTTTCTTCAGGGCGGTCTGATCGTGGAGAGAGATCAGAATGGCACTACTTTCCGGTGTCTTGTCCGTCCGCAGCGGTTCAATGCGCACATTAAAGCTGCGTTCGACAGACTGTGACTGCATTAGCTGAATATCCACAGTCCGGCCCTGACCGCCATAAAGCACCTCATCGACCGCCTCCAGCGCCATCGGGTCGCGCAGCACAGCCGCAATGCCAAAGCCGGCAAGCTCCCGGCTGACCTCTTCCCTGCTACCCAGAAACAGGTTACGTGCAGCCTTGTTGGCCCGCTGTATCCGTCCCTGCCGGTCGAGCACCATCAGCGGGTCGGGAAGGCTGTCGAGCAGGGCTTCTTCCTCACCCAGTCGTAACTCGGCTTCAATGGCTTTTGCCTGCATGGTGCGGCGCAGATAAACCGCCGCCGAGATCAGGTCTTCAGCACTGGTTGAATAGGTAAATTTCGGGGTCTCAGGGGTTTCACCATCTGCCAGTTGCCGGACATAGCGGGCGGCGGCCCGCACATCTGCGAGATAGGGGCGCACCAGCAGCGTTCCCGCAATTGCCACGAAAGCAACAATCATGATGCCCATAAGGGGTTCGATATGCCGGGCGGCCAGCAACACAACAATCGCTACCGCCGGTGGCGCTGTGATGACCACCATCGCGTAGAAAAGACGGCTGAGGGGCACTCTGGGTTGCGACATTAACTGTTCCCGGATCCGGTTATCGTCAAAAATTGATTACGGCGCAGCTATCAGACAGGGTTATCCTGAATTACAGACGCACTTAAACGCAAAACAAGCTATAGTATAATCATGTTACGAATTATCTGCATCCTGACCCTGACCTGCCTGATCACCCTGCCCGCCTCGGCACAGACCGGCTATACCAAATGGTCGCCGCCCGGTTCGGAAAATGACAATGGCGAGGTACAGAGGTTTGTGGACCGGCTGAACAAACTGGTCGACGAGGCGGAAAAAGCCAAAGCCGCCGATCCGCGCTTTCTCCGTGACCTGCGTGATCTGGCAAATGGCTTCAACCGGCCCTGGCAGTCACCGGTACTGAGCGACAGCTTTATGGATGGCGACTTCACCCGCTCCCCTGTCTGGGTTGTGCGCAGTGGCAAATATCGCATCGAACAGAACTGGGGCCTGCGCAGTGAAGGCCAGACTGGCACCCAGCAGCAACAATCAAACCAGAAGGTCGATGGCAAGGATGCTGCGGTTGCCATTCTTGGGGCGCTGCTTGGTGCCGCCAGCGGCCAGCAGACACAGAATGGCACCTCCGCCACAACCACCTCCGGGCCGGCAGTCATCACAACCAGTGCCGCCATCAGCAACGCCTTTGCCCTGACGCTGGAATTCAGCTCATGGAAGGCACAGGGCCAGTTCGCCATCGGCCCCTATCAGGGAGAGAACCCGGATAACGGCTACCGGCTTGTCTACAGCCCCGGCCAGCCGCTGGAACTGCAACGGCTTTCTGCCCGCCGTGGCACGGCCGTTATTGAACGCAGCCAGAACGCCATCACCATTGAAGACCAGAAGACCCACCGGCTGGAATGGACCAGACAGACCAGCGGCCAGATGCAGGTGATGCTGGATGGCAAGGAGGTTCTGAAAGTGACCGACGTGGCTTTCCGGGATGCCTTCAGAGGTCTGGCGGTCAGCAATGCGGACTCAGATGTTATTGTCCACAGCGTCGGGATACTCGGCGTCAGGTAGATTTCTTGATCCGCTCCAGCACCGCAGCAACGGCGGGGCGGGGACTGGAGAAAACGGGGACCGGCAGATCCGCCAGCAACGGCTCAGCCATCGCCATGGATGCCTGCGCCAGAACGACGGCATCACAGGGCTGTTCAGCAAAGGCTTCAAACACCCCGCTGGCAATCGCCGTTACATAAGCTTCTTCATTCCCGTCCTTGAAATAAGGCCATGCCTGTTCCAGCAGCAGGATACGCAGATCACGGTCAAGACCGCGTTCGCCGGCTACCGTCTCGAACAGCGCCAGCGTCGGCGTGATGGTGGTCGGAACACAGGCAGCAATCAGGATACGTGACCCGGCGGTGAAGGCCGCTTCTGCCAAGGCGCGATCCACCCGCAGAAACGGTATCCCGGCTCTCAGGGTTGCCAGTTCAGCAGCCTCGGCAATTGTCGAACAGGTACAAAGGCCGACAGAAGCTCCGGATTGCAGGGCATGGTCAGCCATTGCCCGCGCCGCCTCCGCCAGAATTTCAGCCGTCGGCCCGCCTGCGGCTTCCGCATCAGCCAACAGGTCGGCGCGCACCGTATGCTGAACCGTTACATCGACAGTCTGTTCCCTGAACAGCCGGTCAAAGGTTGCGACATGAACATCCGCCGTATGAAACAGGGCGACAACCGGACCTGACATCAGCTGAGCCGGGCTGTGATCTGGTCATAGGATTCCAGCCCGCGCAGATCCCCCATCGCCGCCACTGTCGGACGCGAGGCAAAAACCCGCCGGGCCGCAGCAATGACCATCGAGGCATCAACCTCGTCGATATGCGCAAGAATCTCTTCAGGACCAAGAATACGACCGAATATCTGCCATTGCCGTGCGATCTGCTCACAGCGCGAGCCCGAGCTTTCCATCGACATCATGATCGAAGCCTTGAGCTGTGCTTTCGCACGGTCCACTTCCTCGTCCTCGACCGATTGTGTCACCTTCATCAGCTCGCCACAGACCACCGGCGCAAGTTCGGCAATATCCGACGGGCTGGTGCCCGCATAAACACCGAACATGCCACTGTCACTGAAGGAGGAGGCAAAGCTGTAAATGCTGTAGACCAGTCCGCGTTTCTCGCGAATTTCCTGGAACAGCCGCGACGACATCCCACCACCCAGCAGGGTTGCCAGCACGGAAACCGGATAATAATCCTCTGCCGCGTAGGACGCGCCGTCGAAACCGAGCAGGAAATGCACCTGTTCCAGATCGTCCGTTTTGCGGAAATCACCACCCTGATAGACTGCGGACTCACGCAAGGTCGCCGGATCTGATGACAGTCCGGTAAAATGGGTCTCAGCCAGATCAATCAGTGCCGCGTGATCCAGTTTACCCGTCGCCGCCAGCACCATGCCGGGCGCGGCGTAATGTTGTGACATGTAGCCCGCAACCTGGTCCCGCGAGAAACTCCGGACAAGTTCGGCACTGCCAAGAATCGGGCGGCCCATTGACTGATTCGGGAAGGCCGTTTCCTGAAAATGATCAAAGATGATGTCGTCAGGTGTATCTTCTGCCTGTCCGATTTCCTGCAGAATGACCGTGCGTTCCCGCTCCAGTTCCGCCGGATCGAAGGCTGAATGCTGCAGAATGTCGGCGATGATATCGGTCGCCAGCGGCATATCATCCTTCAGGACCTTGGCGTAATAAGCCGTATTCTCGCGGCTTGTATAGGCATTCAGATGCCCGCCGACAGCCTCGATCTCTGCTGCAATGGCATAGGCATCCCGGCGCGACGTGCCTTTGAATGCCATATGTTCCAGCATATGCGAGACCCCGTTCTGGTCTGCCCGTTCATCACGCGCACCGACGCCAACCCAGACGCCGACAGTTGCCGTCTGCAGATGGGGCATCGTTTCCGAAACAACGGTCAGCCCGTTATCAAGACTGGTGATGTTTACTTTCATGTCGGAACAGCCCGGGTGCGCGCTGTGACAAAAGCGCTGACCGCTGCAATGTCATTCGGCAGCACCGTGAACTTTTCTTCCCGGTCAAACAGGTCTGACAGATGTGGTGGCAGTGGCGGGTGAATACCGGAGGCTTCTTCAACCGCCGCCGGGAACTTCGCCGGATGTGCCGTCGCCAGCGAAACCATCGTCGTCCCGTCTTCTTCAAGCCCGGCCCGTCCGGCAGCAACGCCGATGGCACTGTGCGGACAAAGCAGCTCACCCGTGCGCTGGTACAGATCACGAATGATGTCGCGGGTCTGGTTGTCGTCAAACCGGTAGGCAGAGAACAATGCCGACATTTCAGTCAGCCGGTTACCGGAGACGGCAAGGCTGCCGGTCTTGCGGAAACGGGTCATGGCTTCTGCCAGTTCACCGGCATCGCGGCCATAGACATCAAACAGCAGACGTTCAAAGTTGCTCGAAACCTGAATATCCATGCTGGGCGAGATTGTCGGTACGACACCGGTCATCTTCAGTTCATCCGTTTCAAAGAAACGGGTCAGGATATCGTTGGAATTGGAACCAACGACCAGCTTCTCAATCGGCAGACCCATTGCCCGGGCTGCATAGCCAGCAAAGATGTTGCCAAAATTCCCGGTCGGCACCGCAAAGGAAAGACGCCGGTCCGGCGCACCCAGACCAACCGCCGCATGGAAGTAATACACAATCTGGGCCATGATCCGGGCCCAGTTGATCGAATTCACCGCCGACAGCCGAAGCCGGTCGCGCAGGTCTCCGTCATTGAACATCGCCTTGACCATGTCCTGACAGGCATCGAAGTCACCCTCAATGGCAATGCAATGTACATTGTCAGAGGCCACCGTGGTCATCTGCCGCCGCTGTACATCCGAAACCCGGCCATTCGGGAACAGGATAAAGATATCAATGGCGTCACGATCCCGGCAGGCCTCAATCGCAGCGGAGCCGGTATCACCGGAAGTCGCCCCGACAATTGTTACCCGTTCCTTGCGCTGACTGAGCACATGGTCAAACAGATGTCCGACCATCTGCAGGGCATAATCCTTGAAGGCAATCGTCGGGCCATGAAACAGTTCCAGCAGCCAGTCATTCGGGCCAAGCTGTTTCAGGGGAGCGACCGCATCATGACGAAAGGCTGCGTAGGTGGTCTCAATAATGCGTTTCAGATCTGCATCATCAATGCTGCCGGCCACAAAGGGCGTAATCACCTTACGGGCAATTTCAGTATAGGGTTTACCCTGAAGGGCGCGTATCTCATCAGCAGAAAATGTCGGCCAGCTTTCCGGCAGGTAGAGGCCGCCATCGCGGGCAAGCCCGGCCAGCAGCACATCATCAAATTCAAGAACTGGCGCAGCGCCACGTGTCGAGATGTATTTCAACGGTTCCTCATGCTCCGGTTTGGATCGGACTGTTCCGATCAGGTGATCTGCGGGCGACCTTAGCCATTGCCAGCAAGGCGGGCAAGGTCAGCCATCCGGGAGATATCGACAACGCAGATGGGCCTTGAAGGCCGCCGTTCCAAGGGGGGTACCCGTCGATCGTTGGATCAGGTCATCCGGCTGATAACGGCGGGCCATTTCATGTACATTTGGCCGCAGCCAGCCAAACAGCGGTTTAAAGTCTCCACCGGCAATTGCCTCCGGGATGGCGGGCGTTGCACGACAGGCTGCCTGATACATCTGCGCTGCCGTCATTGCGCCAAGGGTATAGGTCGGAAAATGACCAAACGCCCCGTCATACCAGTGAATATCCTGCAGACAGCCCACTGCATCACGATCCAGGCGGACGCCAAGCAAATCCTGCATCAGATCATTCCAGGCAGCCGGCAGGTCCGTTATCGCAAGATCACCCGACAGCATCGCCTTTTCGAGACGATAGCGCAGGATGACATGCAGCGGATAAGTCACTTCATCAGCTTCGACCCTGATGAAACTGGGCTGCACAGCCAGATAGAGCCGGCCGAGGTTTTCCGGCGACCAGGCCGGGTCTTCGCCAAAGGCTTCCCTGAACAGCGGCGACAGCAGTTCCATGAATTCGCCAGAACGACCTGCCTGCATTTCCAGCAGCAGTGACTGGCTTTCATGAATGGTCATCCCAAGGCTTTCCCCGACCGGGCGATGCCGCAGACCTCCGGGAAGCCCCTGTTCATACAGCGCATGTCCACATTCATGGACCACCGCCATCAGCCCATCGGCCGGTTCAGTCTCACTGAACCGGGTGGTGATCCGGATATCATCGCCGGCACCACCGGTGAAGGGATGCAGGCTTTCGTCGAGCCGTCCACGGGTAAAATCAAAGCCAATGATTTCCAGCAGCCGGTCAGCCAGTTTCCGCTGTGCGGCGACAGGCGTCGCAACCGTCGGCCGGATTGCCGCTGGCAGCGCGGCCTGGCGTTCCTGAATGTCAGCCAGCAAGGGCGGCAGAAAGGATGCGAGATCATCGAACAGAACATCAATATCCGCAGACCGCCGGCCCGGATCATAACTGTCCAGCAGGGCATCATACTGACCAAGCCCCAGCACCTCTGCCTTGATCACCGCTTCCTCACGAACAAACTGCGTAACCACGGTCAGGGCATCGCGCACCAGCGTAAAATCACTCTCTGCCCGTGCCTGACGCCAGAGTGTCTCGCAGGCAGAATTGGCATTCGATGCCGCCTCGACATGGTCACCCGGCAGGGCGGAAGCATGGGTATAACGCCACCGCATCCAGTAAAGGTCACGACGTTGCAGTTCATCCAGCTGATCTGTTTCCTGTTCTGCCGCATCCAGCAGGTCGCCCATCTCGGGGCCGGTCAGCAGATCGTGAGACAGCCGGGCCATAACCGACAATTCAGTGCCCCGCTGCGCTGCGCCACCGGAGGGCATCATTGTCGCGGCATCCCAGTGCAGCACGCCACTGACATCACCCAGCACTGACAATCTGCGGAATCGTTCTGCTAATCGGCTAAACCCGGTCATGTCCCTGCCCCTCTGTGACGGCGGCGTGACGCCACGATGAAGAAAATAAATGCGACGAGAACCGCCAAGCCCGTTGAGAACCAGGTGATCGCGTAAATCAGATGATTATTCGACAGGGTTGCCTTGATCTGGCCGCCAAGCGGAAATCCGCCCTCAGGCGTGGCGGCCATGTCTGCCACCACATAGAACCTGGTCTCGACCGCTGGCAACCCGAGGCCTGAGGCCAGGGTTTGCGGGTCGGCCGTATACCACAGGTTTCCGTCCGGATTGTCATCCGGGGTGAAGGCGCCCCGTCGTTGCGGCAGGCGGATATTTCCGGTCACCGTCACCGGCCCGGCAATAAGCGACTGGGGGCGGCTGGCCTGTTCGAGATGTTCCGGGTCAACCCAGCCCCGGTTGATCAGCAGGGTCGGACCATCCGGCACCAGAAGCGGGGTGAATATATGGTAACCCGCCTTGCCATCCGTGGAAGAGGCATAGACCGGGCGCTCCTTGCCATGCAACAGCACGCCCTGAAGCCGCACCGGGCGGAAATCGATGAGAGCCGGGTCCGGCACAGCCATCACCGCGGCAGCATCCAGCGGAGCGGCCTGCCGGGCGGCGTCGCGTTCTGCTATCAGTGCCTGTTTCCAGCCGAGCCGCTGAACCTGCCATGTGCCAAGGCTGAATAATCCGGCAACGATGGCCAGCGTGAACAGACTTAGCCAGACCGGAAAAGATTTTGATCTGCTCATACCGCCAATCTGGTCATTCGGGTGGGGCAAATAAAGCCCCTGAAACGAAAGCGCCGCCCACAAGGGGCGGCGCTGATAGCGGGCGGAAGGGCGATCAGGCGCCCCACCAGTAAACCCAGATGAACAGGAACAGCCAGACCACATCAACAAAGTGCCAGTACCATGCGGCGGCTTCGAAGCCGAAGTGACTGTCAGGCTTGAAGTGTCCCTTGTAGGCGCGGATCCAGCAGATCGCCAGGAAGATTGTACCGATGATGACATGCGCACCATGGAAACCTGTCGCCATGTAGAACACGGAGGAATAGATGCCATCGGTAAATCCGAAAGCGGCATGGCTGTATTCATAAGCCTGCAGGGCGGTAAAGCTGATACCGAGCAGCACCGTAATGCCAAGGCCCTTCAGCATGCCGTCGCGATCGCCTTCGATCAGCGCATGATGCGCCCAGGTTACCGTTGCACCGGAGAGCAACAGGATCAGGGTGTTCATGAAAGGCAGGTCCCAGGCATCAAAGGTCATGATGCCTTCCGGCGGCCATACGGTCGACGCCGGAGAGAAGATCAGCAGGCTGGAATGGAAAAACGCCCAGAAGAAAGCGACGAAGAACATCACTTCCGAGCAGATGAACAGCATCATGCCATAACGCAGGCCAAGCCGGACCACCGGTGTATGGCTGTGGCCATCCAGTGCTTCACGGACGATCTGGCGCCACCAGAAGAACATTGTCGCCATAACCGCGACAAAGCCGAGGATCATACCAATTGCCGGGTGGCCATGAAGCCACATCACACCACCACCGGTCAGCAGGCCGGCGGCCATGGAACCAACCATCGGCCAGACACTTGGCTCAACCAGATGATAGGGATGATTGACTGCGTGAACGTCGCTCATGATTTCTTATGTCCCCTGGATCTTATTCGTTCGGTTGTCGATTACCCGCCTGTTTTAACCGGCTTTTCGCCAGCGTCCAGACTGGATGTTGTTTTTTCGCTCTTCTCGTCTTCAGGCTCAGGTGATTCTTCGCTCATCGACGGGAAGAAAGTATAGGAAAGCGTGATTGTCGTCACGTCCCGGGTGTTCCGGTCTTCCAGAATCGCCGGATCGACGTAAAAGGATACCGGCATGGAAACTTTCTCACCAGCCGCCAGCGACTGCTCGTCAAAGCAGAAACAGGCGATCTTGGAGAAATAAATACCGGCCTTCGGCGGCGTGACATTGAAAATCGCCGTGCCGGTCGTCCGCCGTTTGGCGAAATTCTCCGCCTCATAGGCAATCAGTGTTTCTTCACCAACGGGCACCTGGATTTCCGTCTGCTCCGGACGGAACTTCCATGGCAGGCCGAGATTAACGTCTGCGTTGAAGCGCACTGTAATCATGCGCCCGTCAACAGCGCCCGGTGCCTTTTCTGCAACCTGCGTCGTCCCGCCAAATCCGGTCACCTGACAGAACAGCTTGTAAAGCGGCACCGAGGCATAGGCGACACCGACCATGGCGACGACGAACGTCGCCAGACTGATCAGCATCTTCCGGTTTTTGGCCTTTTGTGTACTCATCAGCCGGACATTCCCATCTTGGCGATGGTGATCACATAGAACAGCACGCAGAAACCAACCAGCGCCAGCCCGAGTGCGATATTCTTGCCACGTCGGCTGCGATGCATTTCGCTTTGATCGTTCTTGCCCATGATTACCAGAGCCCCGTTGTCCGGACTGCCGCGTCAATCAGCAACGCTGCAAACAGGCCGAAAAGATAAAAGATGGAATAGGCGAACATCCGCCGCGCCGGACCGAAATCATCCTCGTCCGCCCGCATCACCATGATGCAATGACGAATGAACCACAGGCTCATGACAGCAGCGACACCGCCATAAACGATACTCGCCATGCCGAGGAAAGCCGGTGCAACTGAAAGCGGCAGCATGATCAGCGTATAGACCAGCATCTGACGCTTGGTCTCACGGCTGCCCGCGACCACGGGCAGCATCGGTACACCAGCTGCGGTGTAATCACTGTTCCGAAACAGCGCCAGTGCCCAGAAATGCGGCGGCGTCCAGAAGAAGATAATCGCAAACAGCACGATACTGGACAGCGATACGTCACCGGTCACAGCGGCCCAGCCAATCATCGGCGGAAAAGCACCGGCGGCACCACCAATGACAATGTTCTGCGGCGTGCGGCGTTTCAGCCACATTGTATAGACAAAGACATAGAAACCGATGGTCAGCGCCAGCAAGGCCGCAGCGGCCAGGTTGACCGCCAGCCCCATGACCATCACGGATGCCACTGACAGGATGACACCAAAGGCCAGTGCATCACCCGGCAATACCCGTCCGGCAGCCACCGGACGATTTTGTGTCCGGGTCATGATCTGATCGATATCACGATCGAACCACATATTGATTGCACCCGACGCACCGGCTCCGACGGAAATGCAGAGCACCGCCACCAGACCGATAACCGGATGAATTGTACCGGGTGCCAGCAGCAGGCCGACAATACCGGTGAAAACCACCAGAGCCATCACCCTTGGCTTCAGCAGGGCAATGTAATCACCCGCTGCAGATTCAACGGCGATGGAGCCGCTATCAGGGATAGCGGCTCCGGTCGCATTCAGGGTAGTTGCGCTGTCACGCATCAGACTGACCAGACCTTATTTGATGACCGGCAGGTCATTGAAGGTATGGAAAGCAGGCGGTGATGTCTGCGTCCATTCCAGAGTCGTGGCACCTTCACCCCAGTAATTGTCTGCGGCCTTACGCTTCTTCGCCAGCGCTTCGAGACAGACGATGATGAAGAGAATGAAACCCGCAAAGGAGATATAGGAGCCGATCGACGAGACCATGTTCCAGCCGCCCAGCGCATCCGGATAGTCGACATAACGACGCGGCATGCCGGCAAGACCCGAGAAGTGCATCGGGAAGAAGGTGATGTTCACACCAAGGAAGAACAGCCAGAACTGAATCTTGCCCAGTGTTTCGTTGTACATCACACCGAACATCTTTCCGAACCAGTAGTAGAAGCCGCAGAAGATGCCGAAGACCGCACCCAGCGACAGCACATAATGGAAATGCGCCACCACATAATAGGTGTCATGCAGCGAGGCATCGACGCCCGCATTCGACAGCACAACCCCGGTCACACCACCAACCGTAAACAGGAAGATGAAGCCGAGCGCATAGAGCATCGGGGTCTCGAATGTCATCGAGCCACCCCACATCGTCGCAATCCAGGAGAAGATCTTAACGCCCGTAGGCACCGCGATCACCATGGTGGCGAACATGAAGTAGGCCCGCGTATCGACATCCATGCCGACCGTGTACATGTGATGTGCCCAGACCACGAAACCGACGCCGCCAATGGCAACCATCGCGTAGGCCATGCCCATGTAACCGAACACCGGCTTGCGCGAGAAGGTGGAAACCACCTGGCTGACAATACCGAAAGCCGGCAGGATCATGATGTAGACTTCCGGGTGACCGAAGAACCAGAACAGATGCTGGAACAGGATCGGATCGCCGCCACCTTCCGGAATAAAGAAGGAGGTACCGAAGTTACGATCGGTCAGCAGCATGGTGATGGCACCGGCAAGCACCGGAACCGCCAGCAGCAGCAGGAATGCCGTTACCAGCATCGCCCAGATGAACAGCGGCATCTTGTGCAGCGTCATGCCGGGGGCACGCATGTTGAAGATCGTGGTGATAAAGTTGATCGCCCCGAGAATCGATGAGGCACCAGCCAGATGAAGAGCGAAAATCGCCATATCAACCGCCGGCCCGGGATGACCGAGCGACGAGGAAAGCGGCGGATAGATCGTCCAGCCCGTACCGGCACCACCGCCGAGAACAGCGGAGAGGACCAGCAGCAGGAAGGCCGGAACCAGCAGCCAGAAGCTGAGATTGTTCATGCGCGGAAAGGCCATATCCGGCGCACCCACCATCAGCGGAATGAACCAGTTGCCAAAACCACCGATCAGCGCCGGCATGACCGCAAAGAACACCATGATCAGGCCGTGGGCCGTCACCAGCACATTGAACAGGCTTTTGCCTTCATCACCCGTCAGATGCTGCAGACCCGGCTCAGCCAGCTCCATACGCATCCAGACAGAAAACGCGCCACCGATCAGGCCGGCAACGATAGCGAAAAGAAGATAAAGGGTACCGATATCCTTATGGTTCGTTGAACAGAACCAGCGAACAAAGAAACCCGGCTTGTGATCAGCGTGATCGTCGTGTGCGTCAGCGGCTCCGTACGCCATTTTGCCTCTCCTCGTTCACTTAGTTGGCAGCAGCGGATGAAAGCGCCGCTACCTGCTTGGTCTGTTTCATCTCGTTCCGGATGTCGGCAACCTTCTGCGGCTCACCGGCTTCCAGAGATTTCTTGGCCCATGCGGCGTAGGTCTCTTTCGACACCACTTCAACCGCAACCGGCATGTAGGCGTGGTCCTTGCCACAAAGCTCGGAACACTGACCGTAATAAATGCCTTCCTTGCCCTCGTTCACCATGAACCATGTTTCGTTCAGGCGGCCGGGAACAGCATCGGTCTTGAAGCCAAAGGATGGAATCGTGAAGGAATGCAGAACATCCGCTGCCGTCACCAGAACCCGGATTTTCGTTCCCACCGGTACAACGACATTGTTGTCCACAGCCAGCAGACGAGGCTCGCCCGGCTGCAGCTCGTCTTCCTTCTTCATGATCGCGTCAAAGCTCAGCGGCTCACCGTCAGCATCCTTCAGATCGGCGTATTCAAAGGTCCAGTACCACTGGTTACCAACTGCCTTGATGGTCATTTCCGCATCAACCGCGCGATCCTGCTTATAGAGCAGCTTCGCGCTGGGAACGGCCAGCACAACAAGAATAGCCACCGGGATCAGGGTCCAGGCGATTTCCAGACCGACATGATGCGTCGTCTTGCCCGGAACCGGGTTGGCTTTGCGATTGAACTTCAAAACCACGTAAATCATCAGCGCCAGCACAAACAGCGTGATGATGGTAATGGTCGAGTTCAGCACAATATCATGCATGAACTGCAGATCTTCCGCGACCGGGGTCGCCGGCGCCTGCAATCCGAACTGCCAGGGATTTGGCTGCTGAGCAAACGCAGCCGTTGACGTCAACGCCACTGCCGCAAAACTGAATACAGCTTTAAGAGCCTTCAAGGGCTTCATTCCGTGCCTCTTTCTTCGTGATAAAAGCCTTCCCGAGCCCACAGCGCGCAGACAAGATCAAGCTACCCTTCCGTATCAGCCGGGTTTTACAGGCTTTTCCAGCCAAACCCAACACAAATTTCGACTGATGAATTCATAGTTGTCGGAATGTAAATACAACAAAGCCAAGCCTGTAGGTGTGGCGCAGGTCTTTGACCTTCAAGCTGAAAAATACCGGACAACAATCCTTTCTGTCGGAAAATCCCGGGATTTACGCAAAACTACAGCATTTCGGATAGAAGATGCCGGTGAAAACACATAGTCATCACCCCGTTATACAGGAACAATCTGACCGATGGATCGACCGAAGATGATGCTGCCTCCCGTTATTGGCCACCGTGGCGCTGCCCGCTTCGCGCCTGAGAACACGCTTGCCGGAATTCGCAGGGGAGCCGAGCTTGGTGCCCGCATGGTCGAATTCGACGTACAGCCGACTCGCGACGGAACTGTCGTGCTGATGCATGACACCACCGTCAACCGCACCAGTAACGGTGCCGGCCCTGTCGCAGACATGACCTATGAGCAATTCTCTCTACTGGATGCGGGAAGCTGGTTTGCCGCCGACTTTACCGGCGAGCCTGCGCCAACGCTGGTTCAGGCTCTCCGGCTTTGCGGCGAACTCGGGCTGCGCGCCAATGTCGAGATCAAGCCGGACCTGCCGGATGTGGCGCGTGCCGTTGATCTGGTGCTGAAAGATATCGAAGCCGTCTGGAGTTTCGATGCCACCGGCCCGGTCATCTCGTCATTCTCTCCCGAAGTCCTGCGCGCCTGCCGTGAGCGGTCATCGGGGATTCCCCTCGGCGTACTGGTCTGGAAGGACAAATCATGGTGGCAGGAACTTGCCGCAGATATCAGCGCCATGTCGGTCCATTTCTCACGGCGCAACCTGAGAAAGACCGATGTGGAAACCGCCATCGAAGCAGATCTCAAAGTTGCAGCCTATACGGTTAACGACCCGCAGGAAGCCCGCAAGCTGTTCGGCTGGGGTGTCACCGCCGTCTTCACTGACGACCCGGCTGCCATTCTCGCGGTTACCGATCAGGGCTGACCGGCTTCGGGCTGGTTGCCGGAAGGCCCGGTCCTTGCGTTCCGACGCCACTCCGTCAGATGCATGTCATCCAGAATGACATAGAAGGACGGCACGACGAACAGGATCGCCAGGGTCGTCGCAATCAGGCCAAAGGACAGGCTGGCAACCAGCGGAATCAGCACCTGCGCCTGCAGGCTGGTTTCCGACAGAATAGGCAGCAGCCCGGCAACGGTTGTCAGCGAGGTCAGGAAAATCGCCCTGAACCGGCGGCGGGATGCCTCGGTTGCCGCTTCGAGTGCACTGGCCCCTTCATTGCGGGCCTGCTTCAGGAACATCACCAGCAGAATGGAGTCATTCACCACAATACCGCTCAGCGAGACCAGCCCCAGCATCGACGGCATGGTGAAATCCAGTCCCAGTAACAGATGACCGGCAACAGCGCCGACCAGTGTCAGCGGAATAATCGCCATCACCACGACTGGCTCTATATAACTGCGGAACTGGAAGCTGAGCAGAAAGAACACCAGTGCCAGCCCGACCAGAAACCCGATAACCATCGACCCCTGAGTCTTCTGGCCTTCGCTTTTCTGACCTTCGACAACCACCTGAATATCCGGATAGTCCGCCTTCATCTGCGGAATCAGGCGGGCCAGCGCATCGGAGACGATTTCATTGGCGTTGCCGGTGGTGGTATCCACATCCCCGTCGACGGTCACTGTCCGGCGACCGTCAATCCGTGTGATGCGGGTATAGCCACGCTCTTCCCGCAGGTCAGCCACGGCAGAGATCGGAACATTGTCTCCGTCCGGGGAAACCACCGTAAAGTAGTCAAGGTCACCGAGGCTGTTGGTATCGCGCCCGGCAAGCCGGACATCCACTTCATAGGATTCCGGCCCAACCTGAAATTCTGCGGCCGTGCGCCCGAAGAAGGCCGAGCGAAGCTGATCGGCGATCATGGTCGCATCAAACCCGAGGCTTTTGGCCCCCGGCTTCAGGGTCAGGGCGATCTCCGGTTCAGACACCCGAAGGTCATGCTGGGCATTACGGACAGTTTCGTAGCGGGTGAACCATTCTGCCATCTCGGTGGCGGCAGACTGCAGCTGATCCAGATCATCCCCTTTCAGCCGCAGCTCAATCGCCTTGCCCGCCGGACCAAGCTGGGCCGGGGTGAAGCGCAGGTTCAGCGCCTGGGGAACCTCACCGACTTCCTCCGCCCAGAGGGTCAGCAGTGCATCCGATGTCATCGTCCGCCGGTCAGCGGTCAGCAGGTCGACACTGACAGTCGCCAGATGCGGCCCGGTTTCCGAAACATCGAGATTATAGCCATAACGCTCGATGACATTGAGGACCAGCGTCGCACCCTCCGGCTGTTCCGGTGTCAGCCGGTCATTGATCCGTCGAAGCGCCGCAAGGGTTTTCCCGACGACGGCCTCGGTATCACCGAGGGTCGCGCCTTTCGGAAGCAGAATACGAACTTCCAGCGTGTCGCCATCCGTTTCCGGGAAGACCGAAAATTTGAGAAACCCGCCGGCAAAGGCTGCCATTGAAAGCAGCAACAGACCAACGGCCACTCCCACGGTCAGATAACGAAACCGGACCGCCCGTTCGACCAGCGGAGCCAGCCGTTCATCCCGGAACCGGCGCATCCAGCCGTCGACACGTGCCTGTACCCGGCCATCCAGCGCATCCACAGAATGCGACAGATGGTTCGGCAGGATGATAAAGGCTTCTATCAGGGACACCGCCAGAACCGCGATCATGACGGCCGGTATCACCGCCAGTATATGCCCGATATCGCCTTCCAGAAAAACCAGCGACCCGAACACCGCCACCGTTGTGGTGAAGGACAGCACAATGCCCGGCAATACTTCCCGCGTGCCGTTGACCACTGCTTCCAGTCCGATGTCGCCGCGCCGCCTGCGGGCCATGATGTTCTCGGAAATGACAATGGCATCATCCATGACAATCCCGATCACCATCAGCAGACCAACCATGGTCAGCAGGTTCAGGGAATAGCCGGCGACCTGCATCACCGCGATGGCACCGAACAGGGATACCGGCAGGCCAGCCGCGATCCAGAACGAATAGCGCAGCCCGAAGAACAGCCACATGGCGAAGAACACCAGCAGGATGCCCTGTCCGCCATTCTTCACCAGCATGGTCAGCCGGTCATCAACAACGGAGGCCACATCATTGATGACGACGATTTCAACGCCGGGCGGCAGGCGCTTCAGCTCATCATCAATAAAGGCCCGAACCGCCGCGATGACCTCCAGCGTATCATCGCTGTGACTCTTATTAATGTTCAGCTGTGCCGCATTCCGGCCATTGAAGACATAGCGGTCTTCGTCATTCTCGAAACGGTTGGTGATGGTGGCGATATCACCCAGTGTGATCTGCCCGCCGAGATCACCGCCGACAATCACCAGCTCCCGGAAGGCATCCGCCGTCCGGCGTTCGTCAGCAAATCGCAGCGACAGAACGCCATCCCCGGTCGTGATTTCCCCCGCCGGCAGATCGACACTCTGGCGGCTGACCACATCGACAATATCGTTGATCGACAGACCAAGCCGGCGCAACGCGATGTCATCCAGTTCGATCCGGATCTGTGATTGCGAGAACCCGGCGACCTCAACCTGCGGAATACCGCCCCAGCGCAACATCCGGGTCTTGATATCTTCCGCCAGAACCTTCAGTTCGCGCCGGTCGGACGGACCGGTGACCGCGACCGAAGCAACAAAGTCGATCATCCCAAGCTGGCGGATGACCGGGGGTTCGGTTTTCTCCGGGAAATCATCAATGGCATCGATTTCAGTTTTCACATCCGCATAGAAACTGTCGAGATCGCCACCCTCGCGCATTTCCAGCACCGCCTTGCCAAGGCTCTGCACCGCCTCGCAGGTCAGTTCCTTCAGGTCGGTCAGACCATCAACGGCGTCCTCAATGCGCAGACAGATCGCATCCTCGACGGTTTCCGCACGGGCGCCGGGATAAGGCACCTGTACCTCAACCCGACGCGGTTCAATGCGGGGAAAGGTTTCCCGCTGCAGGGAGGGGATGGAAATTGCCCCTGCCCCCAGCAGCACCAGCATGATGAGGTTGGCTGCCGTCGGATGGGCGGCAAAAAAACGGATCATCGCGGCGCAACCTTATCCGCCGCCAGATGACTGTCCGGGTCTTCATAGGGTTTGAGCAGCATACCGGGGATTGCCGGCGAGGGCCGGCTGGTCACCACCCGCTCACCGGCGCTGACATGGCCCGTCACGATGGCGACATCACCAAAAACCTCTGCGCCTGCGGCCTCTCTTATATCCAGCCGGTTTTCCGCCGTAGCGATAAACAGCCGGCCTTCGACCAGTGCCGGACGCGGGACGACGAAGGCATCTGCGACCGGGTCCGTCGACAGTTCCACCTCGACAAACATGCCCTTGATCAGCGGCGGGCGGCTGCCCGGTCTGGCCAGCGTATAGGTATCATTGACCTGAATGATCGTTCCTACCGTCCGTGTCTGCGGATTAACGGTATCGCTGATCCGGACCACATCACCCGGCCATTCGATCACCCGGTCCCCCACCATCAGCCGTACTGTCGCTTTCAGCCCGAGCCGCCCGACCATGGCCGCCAGATCAGGCATCGTGCCGATCGCCGGCGCCTGCTCCGGGGACGCGATCTGCATCAGGGCCTGCATCCGCGACTGCGGGATCTGGGCATCAATCTCGGACGCCCGGATATCGTCCAGCCTGGCCGTCACTTCACCGACCGTGACATACTGGCTTTCCTCGACATTGACCTCTGCCACCCGTCCGTCAAAGGGCGCACGGATGATGGTGCGGTCGAGGTCGACTTCCGCCTGCCGCAGTTCCGCCGCCAGCCGCGCCCGGTCGGCCGTCAGCGCCTGTCGCTGCGAGGGATAGAGGCTGATGGTCGAGCGTGCATCCTGTGTGCGTGCTCGCTGGGTCAGATAGGCACGGTCCTGTTCATCCAGCGTCCGCTGGGCCGAAACACCACGCTCAACCAGCTGGCGCTGACGTTCCAGTTCACGGCGGGAGGCCGCAAGTGCGTCTTCTTCAATTTTAAGAGACTGCCGGGCGTTTTCTTCCGCCTGCCCCAGCTCCGCTAGATCGGCATCGATCTTTGCCAGATCGGCCATCGCCCGGTCACGGGCAATCTCGTAATCCGCACGGGCTATGCGCACCAGCACCTCGTCCCGGCGCATCACCGCGCCGCGCCGCAGCTTCGGATTGGTATATTCGATCTGCCCCGCCAGCTCTGCCGTGGCATGCCAGACACGTGCGGGCTCAACCGTTCCATATCCCAGAATACGGGGTCTGAAAGCCATCGGCTGAAGGGTTACAACACGCACCGGCGTTGCCCGTTCGGTTACCGCAGCCTGTTCGGGAGGTGCCGAGCCCCGGATCGCGAGGACCAGCAGGATAATGCCCGCCAGAACCGGCGGCAGAATAAGCAGTTTCTTCATCATCGCCGGACCCTATGCGGTTTTACGGACCGTTTCAGCCGCAAAATTGTAACTGTCTGTCGCAAACTCCCGCAACATCGCTGCCCGGAGCCGCAACCGGCCCTCGTTCATCATGCCGCCAGATCATCAGATATAGTCATCCGGTACTACCGGTTACATGTCTTTTCGACTTGCAGTCACGTCCAGCAGGGTTCTTTCTCCTGCAGTGATCCTTTGACGATATCTGCTGCCTGTCGGGGCTTTACATGCGCGACCTGCGACCCGTCATCTTCATTGAAGGCGTTTTTGTACTGTTTGTCAGCCTGCTGATGCTGGCACCGGCGCTGATTGACGGGCTGGCCGGCAACCCGGACTGGAAGGTCTTCCTGATCTCCGCCGGGGTCGCTCTGGCCATCGGCGGCCTGATGATCACCAGTGCGGGGGGAGGGCCTGTCGATCTCGATATCCGGCAGGGTTTCTTTCTGACCACCACAAGCTGGATTCTGGTTTCCGCCATAGCCGCCATCCCGTTCGTCTTTGCCAATCTGCGGCTGGGATATACCGACGCCTTTTTCGAGGCGATGTCCGGCCTCACCACCACCGGCTCGACCGTGCTGTCCGGCCTTGACCATATGCCGCCGGGTCTTCTGCTCTGGCGGTCCATGCTGCAATGGGTCGGTGGTATCGGTATCATCGTCACCGCAGTTGCCCTGCTGCCTTTCCTGCGGGTCGGCGGGATGCAGCTGTTCCGGATGGAATCCTCCGACACGACGGAAAAGATCCTGCCCCGCGCCGGACAGATTGCCGGTGCCATCAGCCTGATCTATCTGCTGCTCACCGTCCTTTGCGCCGTGATGTATGACCTGGCCGGGATGACCCCGTTCGAGGCCATCAACCACGCCATGACCACCATCTCCACCGGCGGGTTCTCAACATCCGACGCCTCAATGGGGCATTTCAACTCACTCACCATCCAGTGGATTTCAGTTCTGTTCATGCTGCTCGGCAGCCTGCCTTTCGCGCTTTACGTCAGGGCCCTGAAGGGAGGGTGGCGCGATCTGGCAGAGAACAGTCAGGTCCGGGCTTTCCTGATCTTTCTTGTCTTCGTGACGGCCGGTCTGTCCTGCTGGGTCTGGCGGGTCGATGGGCTGGCCATCCCCGATGCCGTGACACTGGTCGCCTTCAATGTGGTTTCCGTCGTGACCACGACCGGATTTGCCTCCACCGATTATACCCTCTGGGGCACCCTGCCGGTCATCGCCTTCCTGGTCCTGACCTTTGTCGGCGGCTGTACCGGTTCGACCTCCGGCGGGATCAAGATTTTCCGGTTCGAAATGATGTACCGCATTGTCCGCCGTCAGCTGCATATCATGATGTCACCCAGCGATATCAGAATCCTGACCTATGGTTCGCGGGAGCTGCCGGATGATGTCATCCGTTCAGTCGGTGTTTTCGTGTTTCAGTTTGCCTTCATCACCATACTGCTCAGCCTGATGCTCTCCCTGACCGGCCTTGATCTGGTCACCAGCTTCACCGGGGCGGCTACGGCAATTGCCAATGTCGGTCCGGGTCTCGGGGACATCATCGGCCCGGCCGGAAATTTCGCCAGTCTGCCGGACAGCGCCAAATGGATCCTCTCTGCCGGAATGCTGATCGGACGGCTGGAAATTCTCACCGTGCTGGTGCTGCTGTCACCCGCCTTCTGGCGCCCCTGATAGTCCAAGCGGGTCAGCCACCGCATTCAGGTTCGCTTCATGGCCCCGACACCTTTATATATGTCCGGACAGGGAAACAGCGATAACATGACCATCCGGTCTCATCGGTTCAGGGAGAGAACATCATGACAAACAGCAACGGCATGCAGCAGATCACCGCCAGCGACGGCCACAGCTTCGACTGTCACATCACCCGCACCACCGCGACCCGGCGCGGCGGGCTGGTCATCCTGCAGGAAATTTTCGGTGTCACCGAGCAGCTGAAATCCGTCGCCGCCGCCTATGCTGCTGACGGATATGATGTTGCCATTCCCGCCCTGTTCGACCGGGTTCAGCCGGGAACTGTCGTGCCTTTCGACAAGGCCCCGGACGGGCGCGACCTGATGCTGAAGGTGGCACCGGCAGATGCGCTGCTGGATATCACGGCAGCGGCAGACGCCGTGCGGTCCGGCGGCAAGGTTGCGGTTATCGGTTTCTGCTGGGGTGGCGGCCTGGCCCTGCGCGCCGCCCAGAACCTCAACATTGCCGGTGCCGTCGCCTTCTACGGCACCCGGCTGGACTCACTGCTGGAGACGCCGCTGAAGACAGCGATGCAGTTTCATTTTGGGGCCACCGACGATCATTCCCCGCCAGAAGTCATCGCTGCCGTTCAGGCCGCCTATCCGCAGGCGGAATGCCACATCTATGACACCGGCCACGCCTTCGCCAACGACGCCCGGCCAACGGTCTATAACAAGGCCGCAGCGGACACCGCCCATGGCCGGACCCGGGAGTTTCTCGCCCGCGTGACCGCCTGACCGGAGCATCTGTTTGCCTTGGCGGCAGCAAGGGTCAGCACTTTCCGCTGCAAACCCCTCTTGCAGCCGCCCTCCCGCTCCGCTAAAACGCTGCCTCCCTGCGGAGGGATGGCCGAGTGGCTTAAGGCGCACGATTGGAAATCGTGTTCACCGAAAGGTGTCCGGGGTTCGAATCCCCGTCCCTCCGCCATCGCTTTATAAGGGCGATCCAGCTTTCCTAACACACTGAATAATATGGACGTTTTCGGGGTTCGAAACCCTTCAGTACGATAATAGATAGGTGGGCTTGAAAACGTCAGTTTGACCACGGTTATTCTGTCCTCCAATTGACCATTTTCCCATATATTCCAAGGGCTTGAGAAAAACCGCATCGCGAGTTCGAACTTGTCCCATTGTGTATCGATTGGAATAACCTCGGCATCCAGTTTATCGCGCAAGATCAGCACTTCGCGTTCCAATTCCTCGATACTGCTCTCATCGCGGTTCACAACGGACTTGGTTGTGGCTTCCACGATACGGTCAAGAAACGCTTTGATTTGGTTTTGGGTCTCAATGAGCTGGCATTGATGGAACGTCGTAGCATGCACGCATACATATTCGAACAAGTGCGCCTGGTATGCAAAGCTCACGCGCGCAAGATGTGCGTGGTAATACCACGCCATCTCTCAGGACCGCTTCGCGGCCTTCGGCAAAGAGGCGTGCCGCCCCTTGTGCAATCCCCTGCCTGCTGACGCAATAGCGCCAATTAAACCGGATCGCCGGTCAATACCTCGCGGAAGACTTCATTCTCCCTGCACCCATCGACCAAATGGCCCTCATTTTATGACCGTGATGTTCTTTTTAAATCGGGCCTATGCTTGTGTGCATATTGATGTAGTGCGTTGAAATATTCACCAAAATGATGCACTATACATCTAATAGCGACCTATTTGACTAAATAGAAAAATTAGAACATAATGGGAACAAACGGGCCGACGCGGTATAAAAAAAGGCATAGAATAACTGTTAGCCTTTCTGCTTCGGATCACGACACGTTGGCAAACTTATCTGCACAGTATGACGTATCAGCATCATGGCTTGTTCGGCACGCAGTCAGTGAGTTTGTAGATCGGCTTGGCAAGGGCGAAATACAATTACCTTTGCCATTAGGCCAAATAGGAAGGCAGGAAAATGGGTAAACGACTAACAGCAATTGATTTATTCTGCGGTGCCGGTGGCCTTTCCGAAGGCTTCCGTCAGGCTGGTTTTCATGTCCTGGCAGGAAACGACATTGACGAAACTGCTGGAAGAACGTTTACCGCAACTCATCCTGAGGCGACTTTTTTACATGGACCAATTGATAAGATTTCAGGCAAAGCCTTGCTTAAAGCTGCCGGACTGAAAAAGGGTGAACTCACCTGTCTTATCGGTGGCCCACCTTGCCAAGCATTTAGTGTCTACAACCATCAACGCGGAATGCATGATGAACGTAGCCAACTCTTTCTTGAGTACCTTCGTATTGTTGATGAAGTCCGACCGGAATGGATTGTCATGGAAAACGTGACGGGCATCACTTCGGTTAGCAATGGCGAAGCTGTTGCAGCAATCATGGCCGGTTTTAAAAAGCGGGGCTACAAAGTTGAAAGCCGTATTCTCCGCGCTGAAGAATACGGGGTCCCTCAGGAACGGCGTAGAGTCGTGTTTATTGGTAATCGTGTTGAAAAGCCAATCGCTTGGCCTACCCCAACACATGGCGAAGGATTGTTGCCTTTCGTGACAATTCACGACGCTCTCTCCGATTTGCCACCCCTCGAGAATGGTGAAGACAAAGGTGAATTACCGTACGCTTCAGGACCATTGTGTTCTTTTCAGAGAGAGCTGCGCGGCAATGCGACCCATGTGCATAACCATGCAGCACCTAAGCTAGGCACAATAAACCTAGAGCGTATGAAGCATATTCCTGCTGGTGGAAGCTGGCGTGATATTCCGTTTGATTTGCTCCCCGAAGGTATGAAACGCGCGAAACGCAGTGACCACACCAAACGATACGGTCGTATGCGTTGGGATGGACTATCGTCCACAGTCTTAACTAAGTGTGATTTGCATTGGGGAGCCTTCATTCATCCAGCACAAGAGCGAACCATTTCCGTTAGGGAAGCTGCTCGGATTCAGTCCTTTCCAGACTGGTTTCATTTTCTTGGTTCAAAGACCGAACAATATGTTCAAGTGGGGAATGCAGTACCCCCCATCCTTGGCAGAAACATTGCCGAAGCTGTTATCAACGCTTCCAATTTCAATAAGCGGGGAGATAGATTACTATCTAACGTTGCAGCATAATAGAAAGATAAATGAACCATGCTGATTTCTGAAGTATTTGGATATGGTGTTGAAGATCAGTCAGAAGCAGCATGGAACTCTCGCAACGCGAAGCTTTGTCCCTTCCGCAGTAGCCCTTGCACAAAATCCAGAAAAACCGATCCAATAGGGATTTGCTCACTATCTGACGGTGTGGAAGCGGCCTCACTTTGTCCCGTTCGGTTTCTTGAAAATAACAAGTGCTTTCACGACGCAGCCTCTCTTGCTTTTGGGGATGGCGTGTCATTCGGTATCTTTCCCGAAATCAGAATTTTAAAAATTGAATCTGGAGAAGACGGCCAGCGCGAACGTAAAATCGGCAAGGTAGATTACCTTCTTGGCAAAATAGAGGCTGGAAAGATAACAGATTTCGCGGCAGTCGAAGTCCAGGCCGTCTATTTTTCAGGGGTCGAAATACGCACACCCATGTACCATTACCTAGAACATCGGCAACTAGACCTAGCAAACTCGGAGCGGCGGCCAGACTTTAGGTCCTCAGCACAAAAGCGTCTTGTTCCACAATTGCAACTTAAAGTGCCCGTGTTTCGCCGCTGGGGTAAAAAGTTTTTTGTCGTTGTAGACACTCAGTTTTTCCGTGCTATTCCCGATTTCAAAACCACCACCCAATCGAATAGTGAATTGACTTGGTTGTGCTACCCGTTTGCAAAAGATGGTGATGGCTACGCAATGAAAGAACCAAACATCGTGTTCTCTGAGTGGGATGAAATTCAAAACTCTCTGCGGGAAGGATCACCGCCTGAACCATCTGAGATCGTTGAGGAGCTTCAACTCAAGCTTGATGGGCCAGCAAATAAACGCCCTAGAATTCTAGAGACGTAGAAGAATGCCGGAACAGGGTCAGAGTTCGAAGTTTCTCCCTCAGTCTCCGCCACCACCCCTTCGCTCCGCGAAGGGGCCAGAACATCCTCAGCATAAAATGTAGCGTCAGCCGTTTCACAGAAACGGCGAGAGCGGTGACGGTGCGGACTCAACCTGCACGACTCCCTCATGTGTTTAGTCACCCTACAAGTACATAACGTCAGAATGGTGATCAGGAAGCGGACACAGGATTGCCTTGTTGACGACCCTTGCAGCCGGGATAATTCACACAGCCAAGAAAACGGCCAAAACGACCTTTCCTTTCAACCAGCCACCCATCCGTGCAGGTGGGACAGGCGGGAAAGCGGCGGCTGCAACTACACAGAACAACGTCCGGTTCTGTCGTCGATTGCACAGGCAAATCGAAGACGCCCTCTGCCAGATCGTATCGGAATCAGCCGACCGCTACAGGCAGGGCAGACGTGATGAGTTTGTGTAGAAAGGCCGCCTAGTTCAATGACGCCATATTCAGCATTCTCGACCAACTCCCTGACAAATGAGGAGCGCCTGTCCTCCGGGGCAAGGATCGTGACCGTTTTTTTTGCCCGGGTAAGTGCCACGTAGAACAGACGCCGCTCCTCGGCGTGAGGAAATTTCTCCGGTTCTGGCAGCACAAGATCCAGAACCGGGTCGTCTGGGATTTCAGAAGGAAACCCGTGCCGACCGGTCCCGACGTCGAGGATAATAACATGATCGGCTTCAAGTCCTTTTGAGGCATGAATGGTCTTGAAAGTGATCGAAAGCCCCGGATGCGCACCTTCGAGCATCGGAAGGTTCTTCGGTCGAAAATGCCGGTAACGCCCCAACAGAAGAACCGAACTCGCAGTCCCGCCCTCTCTGATCATTATGCTGCGAATATCTTCGAGCGCCTGCTGCAATATGGCAGATGAACGCCCGGGGGATGAGTAGGCAACACGAATAGCTGGCGCAGTTGCAGAGTCAGCTGTGATGACTGTCTTGGTAATCTGTGCCGGGTTCTTTAACACGAAACTCCGGGCCGGTTGAGCAACCCTGTCCACACTGCGGAACGTTCGGCCCAGATCAACGGTCTGATGAATACCGCAAGTACCAGCGAAGGTGCCACCAAACTCCGTTCCAATATTCCGCATGAGGCGGATATCAGAGCCGGAAAATCGATATATCGATTGCCAGTCGTCACCGACCGCAAAAATACGGGCATCAGCATGCTGCGCCTTCAGCGCATTCAGAAGATCTGCCCGGCCTTGAGAGATATCCTGAAACTCATCAACCAGGAGGTGGCGATACGGACTCTTGTATCGCCCTGATCGCACATGCGCCGTAGCCCGTGAGATCATGTCTTCAAAATCAATTCTCGGTCCAAGACGCTTCTGATATTCGGCAAGTACCGGTGCAATAATCTCCAGAAACGCAAGGCTGCGTGGAGCGGGGTTCGACCTCATTTTACGTCTGCGACAGTCCTCAAGCGTTCCTCCCGACCCCTTGAGGTGCCGCAGAAAGGTTCCAATAGTTTTGGTGAAGACATCAATCTGTCCAAGTTCCGTCAGCCTTTTGAAGACAACGTCCGGGGGAAGTGGATCGCATATAACGTAGCGCTCCAGTTTCCCGGCCAACGCAGTCGTCAGCCGGCCCTCGACCTTCTCATAACTGAATGTTTCGATCAGTGTCGTGCCGTGTCTGGCATGAACCTTTCGTTTCCAGGCCATCCCCTCAAGATAGCTGTCCCGGTCGATATAAGGGGCCGTTGTGAGTTGCTCAGTGCCATCCCAGCGTCTGAACTTTCGAACACCAAAATGCTCAATATATACGCCGCTCTCGGTTAACCGGAAATCCGGCTTGTAGGCGCTGCGATCATTTTCCGGGAGCGGGTGCTCATAGAGCGGCTCGTATTCATAGGCAATGCCATTGAGATACAGCCAGTTGGCGATTTCCAGTTCCTCGAAGCTCCGGACTTGTTCGCCCTGTAAGGTTCTCAGCTCCTGTTCTTCAACGTAGCAAAAGTACTCATGGAAACTCTTGAACTCCCATGCACCACGTGCCGGGCGAAAGAATTCAGTGAACCATCTCAACAGAAGAACTAAGGACTCTCCCGATTGCGACACGATGTCGATGAGAATTTCCCGTAGCAAAGCGAAGAACAAGGCGTCATCCGTTGCGTGAGATGCGAGCGCCGGTGCCTGTCCCTCGACCTCTCCGATAATCCCGTAAGCGAGCGCGTGGAATGTCTTGGCTGCTACCGGTGTGCCACATTTCTGTTCAATCCGTTCGGCCATCTCGGCGGCAGCATCTTTGCCAAAAGCCATCAGGAGGATCTCCTCGGGCTGCCGTATCCCGCGTTCAAGAAGATAGGCTGCTTTCGCCGTGATCACGCTGGTCTTGCCTGACCCTGCACCTGCCAGCACGAGCGAGGCATCCTCATCGGTCACGACCGCTGTACGTTGTTCAAGCGTGAGCGGATTGGACTCAATCCGGTCGAAGAAATCGCCCATCTCTTTCAGTTCAACGCTGACAAATCTGTTGATAGCACGCTCACGTAAACGACAGGGATCCCGATGGAATCCTGCTAATGCCTCAAGAGCCTGACTGTAATCCGCCGGAAGTACCTCTTTGGGGAGCGGCCAGGGAATCAACGTAAAGAGAGCCTCCGTCCGGGCACGAAACGGCTCAAGCAGACATGCAGCCGGATATCCACGGGGCTGGCCAAGCCGTTCAACGACCTGGAAAAGCATCTCAATTTCAGCTGCATGAGTAACAATCTGTGCGCGGATTGCATCCTGCCACTTTACCCTCAGCGCATCCGCAAAAACCCTCATATTTCGGGGGCTGATCCCAGAGACCTTGACTTTCGACCCATCGGAAAGAGATAGCAATATTGAGGAAAACGGGAACCCGCTGCAGATTTCTGGAAGAGCTGCAATGTCGACAAAGCTAAGACGACGTTGTCGGGGACCGAGAATTGTGATTCCTGCGTCCGACAACCTCAAACCTCTGACTCGCTTTCCAAACAGAGACAGAACTATTCCTGAAAATGCGCCACGCTCTACCTGCATGATCCGTGCGTATCATCCTCTAAGCGCCGATGCTACTGTCTGCAGCTCGTATAATTATCTGAGAATAGTGACCTGATACCAATCCGCGAGTCTGATTCACCAGAAGTTTTCGACACAGCGTCAGGATCGTCCTTAAAATCAGGACAAATGAGATAAAGAATCCATGCCGGCCCCCGGTGCCGTCCAAGCTTCGGGTCGCCAAAAGAGGCTTCTTCAAGCTAACCCAACTACAGGCGCTCACAAAAACTCAACCTCAATAAAGCTGAACGGATAGTCGTTGGCGTTGATGACGTCATGTTCGACGCCGGTTTCGCGGAAGTAGGGGATGCCTGTTTTCATCTCGGCGCGGGTGATGACGCCGCCGCCTGTGTCGATGTCGAGAAAGCCGTCGGTCATCGGCACAATGACGTAGTCATGGTCATGGCGATGCCAGCCGGTACGGGCGCCGGGCGCAAAGTGCCATTCGGTCACGCGGGTCCGGCTGTTATCGATGTGTGTGGTCGGGCTGGCGGCATCTCGGGTCATCGCGGTTTCCCTCGGGTTTTACTGTCTGTCTTACCGCAAGACTGGCCCCTGCAGACCGGCTCTGCCCAGAGCCACAGCGGGACAACGAAGCGGACCAGAAAATCCGCATTCCGGGTTTGGCCTTCCGCCCCCGGCGTCTTACCATACAGCCCTGCTGCGAACGGGAGATTTGAATGGACGACGAGAAGCTGCATGAAGCGGCGCTGATTTATCATCGTGAGCCGAAACCCGGCAAACTGGCGATCATGGCGACCAAGCCGCTGACCACCCAGCGCGACCTATCACTAGCCTATTCCCCCGGCGTCGCAGCCGCCTGCCGGGTCATTGTCGAAGACCCGAAGGAAGCAGCAACCGTCACCGCCCGCGCCAATCTGGTCGGCGTCGTCACCAACGGCACTGCGGTGCTGGGTCTGGGCGCCATCGGCCCGCTGGCTGCCAAGCCGGTGATGGAAGGCAAGGCCGTCCTGTTCAAGAAATTTGCCGGGATTGATGTCTTCGATATCGAAATCAACGAGACCGACCCGCACAAGCTGATCGAGATCATTGCCGCGCTGGAACCGACCTTCGGCGCCATCAACCTGGAAGACATCAAGTCACCGGAATGTTTCATCATCGAACAGGCCTGCCGCAAGCGGATGAACATCCCGGTCTTCCACGATGACCAGCATGGCACGGCCATTGTCACGGCAGCGGCGATCCTCAATGCCTTACGCATCACCGGCAAGAAAATCGAGGATGTAAAGCTGGTCTCCACCGGCGGCGGGGCAGCGGGTATCGCCTGCCTGAACCAGCTGGTCAGCCTTGGCCTGAAACGTGAGAATGTGTGGCTCTGCGATATTGCCGGGCTGGTCTGGCGGGGCCGCAATGACGAGATGACCCGCGAGAAGGAAGCCTATGCCCAGGACAGCGATCTGCGCAGCCTGAGTGAGGTGATCGAAGATGCGGATGTATTCCTTGGCCTGTCCGGCCCGAATGTCCTGAAAAAGGAAATGGTCGCGAAAATGGCGAGCCAGCCGGTCATCCTTGCCATGGCCAACCCGACACCCGAAATCTGGCCGGAAGATGCACGGGAAGTCCGTCCGGACTGCATTATCGCCACCGGCCGGTCGGACTATCCCAATCAGGTCAATAACGTGCTCTGCTTCCCGTTCATTTTCCGTGGTGCACTGGATGTTGGCGCGACCGACATTAACGAGGAAATGAAAGCCGCCTGTGTGCGGGCCATCGCGGATATGGCGATGATCGAATCCTCGGATATTGTCGCCGCCGCCTATGGTGGCGAAGAATTGCGGTTTGGCCGTGAATATCTGATTCCGAAACCGTTCGACCCCCGGCTGATTGTCGAGGTGTCCTCAGCAGTGGCGCAGGCGGCGATGGATTCCGGCGTGGCCACCCGCCCGATCGAGGACATGCAGGCTTATCGCGACAGCCTCAGCCGCTTTGTCATCCGCTCCGGGCTGGTGATGAAACCGATCTTCGAGAGCGCCCGCAAGGATCCGCGCCGCGTCGCCTATGCCGAAGGCGAAGACGAACGCGTGCTGCGTGCCGTGCAGACCATCGTCGATGATGCCATCGCCATGCCGATTCTGATCGGACGGCCCGAGGTGATTGCCTCACGGATCGAAAAAATGGGTTTGCGGATCTGCGAGGGCCGTGACTTTGAAGTGGTCAATCCGGAGCAGGATGAACGCTATGCGGATTTCTGGCGCAGCTATCATGAAATCATGGAACGGGGCGGCGTCTCACCGGATGCGGCGCGGACCATCATGCGGACCAACACCACTGTCATCGGCTCGATGATGGTCCGCAAGGGCATGGCCGATGCCATGCTCTGCGGGGTTTATGGTCAGTACCGGTACCATCTGCGTCATGTGATGGATGTGCTTGGCCTCGGCAAGGGTGTGCATGATGTCTCTGCACTCAGCCTGCTGATCCTGCCGCAGGGCAGCATGTTCCTCTGCGACACCCATGTCACCCCAGACCCGTCAGCCGAGGAAATCGTCGAGATGACGGTGCTCGCCGCCAACGAGGTCCGGAATTTCGGGATCGAACCGAAAATCGCCCTGCTGGCCCATTCCAATTTCGGCACCACGAACTATCCGCAGGCGGTGAAGATGCGGGAAGCCGCAAAGATGCTGCATGAACGCTATCCGGAGCTTGAGGTCGAAGGGGAAATGCATGCGGATTCCGCCCTGAATCCGCAAAGCCGCGACCGGGTATTCCCGAACAGCCGGCTGACCGGAACCGCCAACCTGCTGATTTTCCCGAATCTGGATGCCGCCAACATCACCTTCAATGCGCTGAAAACCATGTCTGGCGCGGTCTCGGTCGGGCCAATGCTGATCGGCACCTCCGCACCGGCACATGTGCTGACCCCGTCAGTGACTGCCCGGGGCATTCATAATGCAACGGCCGTCGCTGTGGTCGAGGCACAACGCAAAGGCTGAAGCGGGCGGCAGAGGAGTCTTTACAGGCTCTGACCGCACGGGCTATCCAACTCTCATCATTCTCTCAGTGCCGGAGCGCCACCATGACCGTCAAGATTTCGCCCTCGATCCTCTCCGCCGATTTTGCCCGCCTGGGCGAGGAAATCCGGGCGATTGACGAAGCCGGGTGCGACTATGTGCATGTCGATGTCATGGATGGACATTTTGTTCCCAACCTGACCATCGGCCCGATGGTGGTGCAGGCCATCCGGCCCCATACGGCCAAGCCGCTTGATGTACATCTGATGATCGAACCGGCGGACCCCTATCTCGAAGCTTTTGCCAAGGCCGGGGCCGACATCATCACCGTTCATGCCGAAGCCGGACCGCATCTCGACCGCTCGCTGCAGGCGATCCGGGATCTGGGCAAGAAGGCCGGGGTGTCGCTGAACCCGTCAACGCCGGAAAGCGTGCTCGAATATGTGCTCGACCGGCTCGACCTGATTCTTGTCATGTCGGTCAATCCCGGTTTTGGCGGGCAGGGTTTTATCCCCTCATCACTGCAGAAAATCGCCCGCATCCGGGAAATGATCGGTGACCGGCCGATTGAGCTGGAAGTGGATGGCGGCGTCAATAATGCGACTGTCCGGGATGTTATTTCTGCCGGTGCCGATGTGCTGGTCGCAGGTTCCGCCGTATTCAATGGCAAGGGCAGTTACGCCGAAAATATCGCCGCCCTGCGCCCCTGATTTTCAAGGGATACCCCCCGTTTTCCCGGCTGATCTCCCGAGATGAAGGGCCAGATCAGGACAGATGTCCTTTGTTGCAATTGAACTAAAGTTATAACAATATGTGATGTGGCGGTAAAAGCTGGCTGGAAGAATATGTCCTCTGTCCCTCAATTATCGCCGTTCGGGAGTTTTGCGCCACAGCCGGGTCAGGCCTGACCCGCCAGCGCACCAACAGGGAGAAATTCAATGGGATACGAAGTTTCAAGACGCTCGGCCATGAAGGCCCTCGGAGCCGTCGGCGGAGCAGCAGCAATTCAGGGCGCCGCATCAGCCTTCACCATGTTTGCATCATCCGAAGCCTCTGCCGCGACGACCGTGCAGAGCCTTCGCTCAACCGCCAAATCCTGGCTCTGGGCAGCAGAAGATTATGCCAAGGGTGGCGGCTTCTTTGACAAGTCCGGCCTCGACGTCAACATCACCTCCACCGGCCGTGGCGTGAACACCTCCGCCCTGCTCAGCGGCAATGCCGACATCCTGCTGGGCGCACCTGACCAGACCATCAAGGTGCAGGTCCAGAACCAGCCGGTGAAACTGATCGCTGGTCTGGTCAACAAATACGCTTCCAACATCGTTGTGAAGAAAGACATTCTCGACAAGCTTGGCGTTACCGAAGCTTCGTCCTTTGAAGACAAGGCGAAGGCGCTGAAGGGCCTGAAAATGGGCACCACCGGCCCCGGCGGCGGCCCCGACAACCTGCTTCGTTACATGATGACGCAGGTTGGTCTGGAGCCGGACAAAGAAGCCGAGCTGACCCCGCTTCAGGGTGGTGGCACCGGCATTCTTGCAGCCATGGAGCGTGGCGTGATTGATGGCTTCTGCCTGTCATCGCCGACCTCTGATATTGCCATCGCCAAATTCGGCGGCGCCTATCTGTTCAACATGGCGAAAAACCCACCGCCGGAACTGAATGATTATCTGTATATCTCGGTCGCCGTCTCGGACGAGGCAATCAAGACCAAGCGCGAAACCCTGGTCAATTACGTCAAGGGCCTCGCCATGGCACAACAGGCGATCAATTCCGACCCGGCCGCCTTCAAGACCTGGTCGCAGGAATGGTTCAAGGGCCTCGACCCGGCCGTCTTCGAGAAGGCTTTCGACAGCAACTCGAAGATCTATATGCCGGACCCGACCCCGCGGGAGCATCACTTCAACAAGAACATCGAATTCGTCAATCTCAGCTTCAAGACGCTGAACAAGGATCCGATGCCGTCCAGCTTCTCCTTCCTCGACGCTTACGACCCGTCGATTGCCGAAGAAGCCATGAAGCAGCTCTGACCACTCTTTTCAGGGGGCTGCGCTTCGGCGTGGCCCCCTGTTCTTATTTTATTCAGTCGAACGGGAAGTCCAGATGGCGATAGTCGTTGATCAGGTCACCAAGCGTTTCATCGCACGCGGCCAGGAAGTGCACGCACTCCAGCCAACCTCGATGACTATCAAAGAGGGTGAATTCGTCGCCTTTGTCGGCCCCAGTGGCTGCGGCAAATCGACATTGCTGAACATGATCGCCGGTATTTTCCAGCCGACAACCGGGACCATCACCCATGACGGAACCGAAATTACCGGTGTAAACCGGGCCGTCGGCTATATGACGCAGATGGATTCGCTGCTGCCCTGGCGTACCGTCGAACAGAATGTCCGCCTGCCCCTGCAGATTCAGGGTATCGGACGGGACGAAATCGAAAGCCGTCTCGACCGGATGCTGTCGATGGTCAATCTGTCGAAATTCCGGAATCATTTTCCGAAAGAACTCTCCGGCGGTATGCGCAAGCGTGCAGCCCTGGCGCAGTTGCTGATCTATGAACCGGGCACGATCCTGATGGACGAGCCCTTTGGCGCGCTTGATGCGCAGCTGAAACTGGTGATGCAGTCTGAATTGCTGAAAATCTGGGCCGACACCAAGAAGACCGTGGTGTTTGTCACCCATGATCTCGCAGAAGCCATTTCACTGGCTCAGCGCGTCATCGTCTTCACCGGTCAGCCCGGCACGGTCAAACATATCAGCGAAATTGACCTCGGCGCAGAACGCAACGTCTTCAAAGACCGCTTTGAAAAGAAGTTCCAGGATTATTACGAAGTACTCTGGGCCGAACTCGCGCCAGAGATCCACAAGGGAGAGGATCTATGAGCAAGACAGAGATTGTCGAACATTCGGAAGACCGCCCGAATTTTCGCACTGACGCCGTGGTTGCGCATGAAGCCGCAGCCGTCCGTCGGCGGTGGGTTTTGTTTGCGCTGCAGATCGCCTTTGGTGTCTTCATCATCAGCTTCTGGGAATATGCCTCCGGGGCCCTGATTGATCCGTTCTTCATCTCCTCACCTTCCGCCGTTGTTCTCCGGCTGTATGAATGGATTACGGACGGCACGCTGGCGACACATCTGTGGATCACGCTCTATGCCACCTTCGCCGGCTTCACGATCGGCTCCATCATCGGCTTTACCCTCGGCTTTCTGTTCGGTCGCTGGGATGCCATAGCCACGATCTTCGACCCTTATGTAACGGCGCTCTACTGCCTGCCGAAAATCGCCCTGGCACCTTTGTTCATCATGTGGTTCGGCATCGGCATTGAATCCAAGATCGCCATGAGCGCGGTGATTGTTTTCTTCCTGGTCTTCCTGAACACCTTTGGCGGTGTCCGGGATGTGGCACAGATCTACATCAACACGGTCCGGATCATGGGCGCTAATGAATGGCAGCTGCTGCGGTCGGTCATCATGCCTTCTGCATCCGCCTGGGTGCTCACCGGACTGAAGGTTTCCGTACCCTATGCGCTGATCGGCGCTGTGGTGGGTGAGTTCATGTCGTCAAACCGGGGTATCGGCTTCCTGATCGCGCAGGCTTCCGGCATCTTCGATACGGCTTCTGTTTTTGCCGGGCTTGTCGTTCTCGCCACATCGGGAGCGATCATCAGTGCCGGGCTGAAAAAATTCGAGGCTCACACCCTGCGCTGGCGGTGATCCCATCTAACCCATGAGGTCTTCCGCCCGCGCCCGGGCGCCACGCAATACCATTGCGAGATCATTGCCAGCGAGCACAAGCTGATGTCCGAAGGCCATATAGTCCCGCGCGAGTGCCGCATCGGCCACGCCGCCAAACCCGGAAAACTTCCCGGCGTTACGGGCGGCGTCCGCCACCTGCCGCATCGCCTCCCGGATACGGGGATGCCCGTATTGCGACGGCAGCCCCATGGCAAAAGTCAGGTCACTGGCTCCGACCAGCAGGACATCGACACCATCGACTGCGGCAATTTCGTCCACGTTTTCCAGCGCCGCGGGCGATTCAATCATCACCACCACCAGCGTCTCCCGATTGAGGATTTCTGCTCCCTTGTCGAAGCCCTGCGGCTGATATCCAAGTGCCGGAAAAGCACCGGGAACAGATCGCTCCCCCAGCGGCGCAAAACGACAGGCGCGGGCAATCGCACGGGCCTGATCTGCCGTCTCGACATGCGGTGCAATGATTCCCATACCGCCGTTCGACAATATCCGGTTCATCGGCGCCGGATCATGATCCGGTGTGCGGACCAGCGGAAAGATACCCGCCTCGATACCCGCCAGCGCCATCTGGGACAGGGTGTCGAACGACATCGTGCCATGTTCCAGATCCAGGAACAGCCAGTGATAGCCGGCGTCGCGCATGATCGCCGCCCAGTCCATCGTCCGGGCCAGCCGCAGGCTGACACCAAGACAGGGCTGTCCATCTTCAAGGCGCTGACGAAGGGAAAGATTCATGACCACTGGTCCTGTCTGCAATTCAATACAATCTGCCCCAGTCTAACCATCTCATCGTCAACAGGCGAGGCCCAACATGCCGGCTGATCTTACTGCTGCCCCTGATGCAAAATCCCGCATCCGGGTGATCTGTCACAACGGCGATTATGTCGCCCCGGATCAGGCGACCATCCGTGTCACCGCGCCCGGGCTGGAATTCGCCCTGCTGGTTTTTGAGGGCATTCGTGGCTATCAGAATGATAACGACGACCAGACCTATGTGTTCCGGCTGAAGGAACATCTGGAGCGCCTCGCCTTCTCCTGCCGGATGATGCGCTTTGACGGCGCTCCCACGGCTGAGGAACTGGCAGTGGCCGTATCGGAAACCATCCGCCGCAATGATTTCCGCGAGGATGTCTATATCCGCATTCAGGTCTATATCGATGACTGGGGCGACATGAATTCAACCGGCCCGGTCGGCTGGGATGTCATTGTCCGCCCGCGACCCCGGATTGCCGCCTTTCATGAAGGCCGCCGCTTCAAGGTTTCCAGCTGGCGCCGTCTGGCAGACGATGCCAGCCCGCCCCGCATCAAGGCCTCTGCCAACTATCTGAACAGCCGCCTTGCCGGACTGGAGGCGAAAGCCGCCGGTTATGACAACGCGATCCTGCTGAACCCGGACGGCAGCCTTGCTGAAGGTCCGGGCGGCTGTCTGTTCATCCTGCGTGACGGGAAGCTGCTGACGCCGGGCGTCGCCGACGGCATTCTGGAAAGTGTTACCCGCGCCACCCTGCTGGAACTGGCCCGCGACATGGGCATTCCGGTTGAGGAACGGCGCATCGGCAGAACCGAACTGCATCTCGCCAGCGAGGGTTTCTATTGCGGCACCGGACAGGAAATGACCCCGATGCTGTCTGTCGACGACCTGGCACTGGGCGATGGTAAACCGGGCCCTGTCACCCGCCGCCTGCAAGACGCCTATGACCGGACCGTGCGCGGCCTGGATGCCGGGTATCCGGCCTGGCGCACCCCCGTTTTCAACAAGGGAAGCTGAACCACATGACCGAACTTGATCCTGTCCGCCTCGGACTGGTCTGGCGTCGTCTCGCCGGTATGGTGGACGAGGTTGCCGAAACCTTTATCCGCACTTCCTTCTCTTCGGTGGTGCGCGAGAATCACGATCTGGCCTTCAGCCTGCTCGACCGCAATGGTCGCCAGTTCATCCAGACCCGCAAGAGCATCCCCTCCTTTATCGGCACGCTCCCGGCCACCCTGCGGGCCATGCTCGACAAGTTCCCGCTGGAAACGCTGAAGCCCGGTGATGTGCTGATCTCGAACGATCCCTGGCTTGGCACCGGCCATCTGAATGATATCTCGCTGGCCGCCCCCCTGTTCCGTAACGGTCGCATCGTGGCTTTTGCCGGCAGCACTGCCCATACGGTTGATATTGGCGGCGCACCGTCACCAACGGCCCGTGACTGCTATCAGGAAGGCCTCTGTATTCCGGTTTCCAAGCTGGTTGTCGCCGGTGAGGAAAACCAGACAATCCTCGACTTCCTGAACGAGAATCTGCGCGAGCCGGAAGAAACCCTCGGTGATATCCGCGCCCAGCTTGTCGCCTATCGCGAGGCAGAGGCCCGGCTGTTCCAGCTGATGGATGATGAAGGACTGGAAGAAATCGATTCCGTCATCGACGAAATTCTGTCCCGTTCGGAACAGAGCATGCGCAAGGTTATTTCTGACCTGCCGGACGGCCGTTATGAAGATGAAATGACCGTCGACGGATTCGACCATCCGCTGACCATCCGATGCAGTCTGATCGTCAGGGGCGACGGCATTACTGTCGATTTTGAGGGCACCTCCGGCCAGATCGACCGGCCGGTGAACTGTGTGCTGAACTATACCCGCGCCTATGCCTGCTATGCCCTGAAATGCGCGCTTGATCCGCATGCCCCCAATAATGACGGATCGTTTCAGCCGATCACAGTCACCGCACCGGAAGCCAGCCTGCTGAATGCCGCCCGTCCGGCCCCGGTCTGGGGTCGTCATCTCTCCGGCCATTATGTCCCGCCCGCGGTTTTCGGGGCGCTGTCAAAATGTGCCCCCGACCGCATTGCAGCTGAATCCGGCTCTCCGCTCTGGAACGTCTATTTTCGCGGACGCGACAGCCGCAATGACCGGCGTTTCGTGAAAATGTTCTTCATGAATGGCGGTCATGGCGCACGGGCAGGCAGCGACGGGCCGGGTTGCCTGTCCTTCCCCTCCAACGTCTCGAACCAGTCGATCGAACAGTTTGAAAATCAGGTGCCCCTGCTGGTCACCGAAAAAGCCTTCGTTGCCGATACCGGCGGTGACGGCACCTTCCGGGGTGGTCCGTCGCAGCGGTTATCCTTCCTGAATGTCGGTGAAGAGCCCCTGCTGATGACGATCCGGCATGAGCGCATCACCTATCCGCCGCGCGGTCTGCAAGGCGGCACCAACGGCGCACCCGGACTTGATCTGGTCGATGGCAAGCCGATCCCGGCAAAAAGCGAAACCATGGTGCAGCCCGGCCAGACCGTCACTTTCCAGCCACCGGGCGGGGGCGGTATCGGCGAACCCAAGAAGCGCAATCCGGCACATGTCAAAGCCGATGTCGCCAGCGGCCTGCTGAGTCCGGCGAAAGCAAAATCCGTCTATGGAGTTGATCTATGAATGCGACCGCTGACCTGCGTCTGGGTGTTGATATCGGCGGCACCTTTACCGATCTGGTGCTGCATGACCCGGCGGCAGACCGCATTGTCCTGGAAAAGGTTCTGACCACACCGGACGCACCGGAACGTGCCGTGCTGGAAGGGGTCGGAAAAATCCTCGCCAAGGCCGGATTTGGTCCGGAATCGCTGAAATCCGTCATTCACGGCACCACGCTGGTCGCCAACGCGCTGATTGAACGCAAGGGCGTCGAGACGGCGCTGATTACGACCGAGGGCTTCCGTGACATCCTCGAATTCGGCCGGGAATGGCGCTATGACCTTTTCGACCTGACCATTGACCCGCCGACCCCGCTGGTCCCGCGCGCCCGTCGCCTAGAAGTACCGGAACGTGTTGGTCCGGATGGCGCCGTCGTCACCCCGCTGGATGAAGATGCGGTTCGCCGTCTGGCCCGCCAGTTGGCCGGCAGCAGCACCCGTGCAGTCGCCGTTGTTCTGCTTCATGCTTTCCGGAACTCCGATCATGAAGTGCGGATCGGCGAAATTCTGGCTGAGGAGGCACCGGAAATTGCGGTCAGCCTGTCCAGTGAAGTGACGCCGGAAATCGGTGAATATGAGCGCAGTTCGACCACCGTCGCCAATGCCTATGTCCACCCGGTTTTCCGGGATTATGTGGCGCGGCTGGAAAGCGGCCTGAAACAGGCAGGCTTTACCCGTGACCTGTTCCTGATGCTGTCAGATGGTGGGGCGGTTCATGCGAAGGCTGCCGTCACCTATCCGATCCGGCTGGTACAGTCCGGCCCCGCCGGCGGCGCACAGGCCGCTGCTTTGTTTGGGCAGGCTGCCGGTCTGGGCGATGTGATGTGCTTCGATATGGGCGGCACCACCGCCAAGGCCTGCCTGATCGAAGACGGACGGCCGACCCGTGCCCGTGACTTTGAAGTCGCCCGCATGCACCGTTTCTCGAAAGGCAGCGGCCTGCCGCTGCAGGTGCCTGTCGTCGACATGATCGAAGTCGGTGCCGGTGGCGGCAGTATCGCCCGCATCGACGGTATGGGACTGATTCAGGTCGGCCCGGATTCTGCCAGCGCCCAGCCCGGCCCGGCCTGTTACGGTCAGGGTGGCGAAGACGCGACAGTCACCGACGCGGATCTGGTGCTTGGCTATCTGGACCCCGGCAACTTTCTGGGGGGGGACATGGCGCTGGATGTCAACGCCGCCCGCGCTGCCCTGCAGAACCGGATCGGCACACCCCTTGGCCTAGATGCAGAACAAGCTGCCTGGGGCGTGCATGAAACGGTCACCGAAAACATGGCGCAGGCAGCCGCCATTCATGCGCTGGAAAAAGGCCGTCGCATCGACCGCTACAGCATCGTCGCAATCGGCGGGGCCGGGCCTGTCCATGCCTGCTCACTGGCCCGCAAGATGGGGGCAAAACGTGTTGTTGCCCCGGCGGCAGCCGGTGTTGCCTCCGCTCTCGGCATGATCGCCTCACCGCCGTCTTTCGAATTTGTTCAGGCCGATATGCGCCGCCTTGATGAAGCTGACTGGCCTGCCGTCGCCACCGCTCTGGATGACATGGAAGCCCGTGGCCGTGACATGCTGCGCCTGTCCGGTGTCGCCGATGCCGATGCTGTGACCACCGTCAGCGCCCTGATGCGCTATGTCGGGCAGGGCTATGAGGTGGAGACACCGACGCCCCGCGATGTCGCTGTCAGCGCCTGCGCAGATGACCTGCGTCAGCGATTTGATACTGCCTACAAGGCCCTGTTTGGCCGGGCGGAAAACATGGCCGTCGAGATTATCTCCTGGCGCGTCGTTGTCGCCGGGCCGGTCCCGGAGCTAACCCTGAAAGGCAGTGGCACAACACCCGGTCAGGCCCTGAAAGGACATCGCAAGGCCTGGTTCAGCAGCGACGGCTTTGTCGATACCCCGGTCTATGACGCCGCAAAACTGGCTACCGGCGACAGCTTCGGTGGCCCGGCACTGGTGGAAGCCCGTGAATCAACGCTGGTCATCCCCCCCGCTGCCAAAGCCACCATCGACCCCTCTGGCGCCATCGTCGTCGACTTGCTGTAAGGGAGCGTCTGTGGAGTGAGGCACCAGTTCCCTGATCCTGAAACAAGTTCAGGATGAGGGAGGGATTGTATTGGCGGCGTGCGGTCAACTTGCTGGCTGGTCCTGTGGACGCAAGGCAGTTGCTCTGCGTTCTCCACTCACCTCATCCTGAACTTGTTTCAGAATCCCTACCCGTGCTGGTCTAGTGGCGGCGTTTGGGGTCGCGGCTGAGGCCTTTTTCTTCGAGTTTGTCGAGATAGGTCTGCCAGATCTCGGCCTGATTTTCACCGAGATGATAGAGATAGTCCCAGCTGTAGATACCCGTGTCATGCAGATCGTCGAAAGTGATCCGGATCGCGTAATGTCCTACCGCCTCGACCTTCATGATGCCGACATGGCGGCGCTGGTCGATGATCTTCTTCTGCGAGGGGCCGTGGCCCTGTACTTCCGCTGAAGGGCTTTCGACGCGCAACAGCTCGGCGGGAAGACGGAAGCTTTTGCCGTCTTCGAAATCGATTTCGATGCAGCGTTCTTCGCGTTTTACCCGGATTTCAGACGGGCTGCGGTCAATGTCAAAATCACCCATGGCCGGATCAGCGCCCGTTACGTTCAGCGTCGGTCAGTTCCCGCGCCTCGTCGATCAGCATGATGGGGATGCCGTCGCGAATCGGAAAGGCAAGGCCGGTTTTACGGGCGATCAGTTCCGCTTTCTCCGCATCATATTCCAGCGGCTCATGGCTGCCGGGGCAGACCAGAATTTCGAGCAGTTTCGGGTCGACCCCGCTTTTTGCTGCGCCCGTGGACATGGCGTTTACCCTCATCTGTGAAAGACGTGAAGCTACTGACGGGTTGTACTACGCGGGCCACCAGTCTCAAGCGTTTCCATTTCCATCATGGCGCTCAGCGCATCGGCCCGCTCTGCCAGCGTATCAAATTCCAGCAGCGCCTGCTGCTCTGTCGGTGAAAAAGGACAGGACATCGCCAGCGTTGTCACCAGCGTCTCATCCGCGCAGGTTTTCAGGCTGTCCATATCCGCCTCGATCCCCTTCAGGTCGAAATAGGGTTTCAGGGCAGCGATCAGACGTTCCTTGTCAAACTCCGCTGACCCGTCATAGCACCGCAGGTCATCCCGGAAAGCCGTATAATCAGGCACGATCCGGCGATAGCCGCGCAGCGTGTCGATTTCCTCGCTGATCCGGAAACGGATGACACCGGTCAGGCTGATCAGATAGCGACCGTCATCAGTTTCCTGGAAAGCTGACAGCCGTCCGGCACAGCCGATGGAACGGAGCGCCGGTTTCTCTCCGCCAGCATTTTCATCCCGCGGCTGGATCATTCCGATCAGGCGTTGCGGTTCACCCAGCGCATCCTGCGTCATGGTGAGATAACGCGGTTCGAAGATATTCAGTGGTAACTGACCGCCCGGCAGCAACAGAACCCCTGTCAGCGGAAAGACCGGCAGGGTCTGCGGCAGTTTCTCGAAATCGGGATGGAAGGCCGGGCGGGTCATGCAGGATCCTGTTTCAGGAAAACAGGACAGAAGACAGGCGGCGACGCGCGGCTATAGTCACCGGGTCCATCGGACCGAACGCCTCGAACAGCTTGACCAGCTGCTTGCGCGCTGCCTCATCATTCCAGGTACGGTCGATCTCGATACTGCGCAGCAGATGGTCTGCTGCCGCCTCATTTTCACCGACCGCATAAAGCCCCATCGCCAGATCAAACAAGGCCTGATGATCGCGCGGGCTGGCTTCTACTGCGGCTTTCAGACCGGCAAGATTTCCGGCAGCGGCTTCAGCCTGTCCCGCCAGTTCAATCGCGGACAGGGCGGCCTGTATCGGCGCCGCCAGTTTCAGGCTCTCCGACAGGCCACCGATCATTTCCTTCGCGGCCTCACCTTCGCCCATTGCAAGATAGGCCCGTGCAAGACCACCGATTGCATCTGCATTTTCGGGCTCGACCTCAACCACCTGCGTATAGATGGCGACCGCATTCTCCACATCACCGGCAGCCAGCAACTCGCCCGCCTGCTCCAGTGCGGCGGCCAGGTCTTCACCCGGCGCGGTCCCGCCGGACAGGGTTACCAGCTTGTCGATGAAGGCCTTGATCTCGCTTTCCGGCACAGCGCCCTGAAACCCGTCAACCGGCTGGCCCTGATAGAAAGCATAGACCGTCGGGATGGACTGGATACGCAGCTGCTGAGAAATCTCCGGTGACTTGTCGACATCAACCTTCACCAGACGGACAGCACCCTTTGCCGCCATCACGGCCTTTTCCAGCGTCGGCCCGAGCGTTTTGCAGGGACCGCACCAGGTCGCCCAGAAATCGACGATCACCGGTACCGTCTTCGAGGCCTCGATGACATCGGCCATGAAACCGGCACTGTCTGAGTCCTTGATGAGGTCGCCGGCGGCAGCACCAGCCTGTGTTCCGGTCGGGGTGACCGGTGTTCCGTCGCCGTTGAGCAGGATATCCGTCATTTGTCTTCAGCCTTAATTGTGTTGGTTGAGAGATAGAGGTGCACAGGGTCTGAAACAAGGTACGGACCCGGCAAGAGGATAGATTCAGCCGCCGCAGCCTGACAGGTCTTCAATAATCGGGACATGTCCACAGGCGCGGATGAAGGTCAGCAGGTCATCCGGACGAATAGCCGATGTCATCTCATTTGTCAGCGGATGATAATTCAGCGGGCTATGCTCCAGCATTCCCGCATCAATGACCGGGCGGACACGCAGGTCCGTATCATTGATCAGCGCAAAAGGTGTCACCGAGCCCGGAATGACACCCAGCACATCCCACAACAGATCGGGCTTGCCAAAACTCAGCCGCGCCGCGCCGATGACGCCTTCCAGCGCCTTCATGCGAATCGGACGGTCTTCCAGCGTGACTACCAGCCACAGCTGCTGCTTCTTGTCTTTCAGAAACAGATTCTTGCAATGCCCGCCGGGCAGGTCGCCGCGCAAGGCCTTGGAATCCTCGACCGTGAACAACGGCGGGTGAGTGTGGTTTTCAGTCTCGATACCCAAAGCCGTCAGCCGTGCCAGCAGGGCCTCAGGCGTCGTCGGGGCCGGACCGGGCGGGGTCCAGGGAATATCTGACATCTGTTGATTTCCTGTCGTCTCAGGTGAGACCGGAACCTTAGGTCCGTGGCCTCTGGCGGGCAAGCCCGGCCACCATTTTCACCCCATCAAAATAACTGTCAAAACCGACTTGCAAAGGAAACCATCTTGCGCCATATTCCGCGCCCTCAAGGAAGCGGGCGTAGCTCAGGGGTAGAGCATAACCTTGCCAAGGTTAGGGTCGGGCGTTCGAATCGCCTCGCCCGCTCCATTGAGACTTTCCAGACAACCAGATCTGCCTCCCCGACCGATTCGGTCGGGTGATGCATTTGCGTGTGATCAACAGCTCTGACCACCTGCCCCCTGCCTCGCAGGCGCTTTCGGTCTGACTTGAACAATCACAGATCTTATCATATGATAAGATATTAAATTTCATATGGTGATTCATGTCAGACGGATTTGGCGAACAGGTCGCAGAGTTCATCGCTCCCTCCCCAATGGGTGAGCGTGAACAGGTTACCGTCATCATCAGGGCTGTCGTCCGGGTTGCCGACAACTGGGGGCTGAGCAATGCCGAAGCTGCTGCATTGTTTGACGTTCCTTCCGCGACATGGAGCCGGATGAAAGCAGGAACATTCCGGGGCAGTCTCGATCAGGACAAGATGACCCGTGCCAGTCTGATCATTGGCATCTTCAAGGGCCTTCGCCTGCTGTTCAACGGCCCCCTGCAGAACGGCTGGCCAAAACTGCCGAACAAGGGGCCATTCTTTGAGGGGTCATCGCCTGTCAGCTTCATGATCGCCCACGGCATTCCCGGTCTGTCGAGCGTCCGTCAGCATATTGACGCCTTACGGGGTGGTATATGACCGATCTTTCGGCAATTCCGTCCGTCAGTTTCACGGAACCCGACACAATACGGTTGATTTCCACTGCCTATATCAAAGAACCCGCGCTCGGTCCGCTGGCAGACTCAGACGCTGATCGTGCCATTCTGGAAGATCTGGAAAGCCGGACATCCGCCCGGCAGGCCGGCATAATGCCGCTGCCCCCCGGCCTCCGCAGAAATGAACTGCGCACAGAGTCCGACGGCTTTGGCTGGACCTATATCAATGCCGCCTTCTGCTATACGCGTCCGACCGGCAACCGCTTCAACGGAGCGGAAAGGGGGGCCTGGTATGCGGCCTGGGGAAGCTATGCATCCGAGACTGCACAGGCAGAGGTTATCTGGCATCTGACACGGGAACTGGATGCTGTTGGCATTTATGAAAACATCACAGCCTACCGGGAACTGCTCTCCGGCTTCACATCACAGATGCATGACCTCACAGGCCTGCCCGAAATCCCCTGCCTCAACTCTGACCCCGCCATCGCCTATCCTGCGGGGCAGGCCCTCGCCCTGTCACTGCGGCAGGAGGCAAATTCAAACGGTATTCTCTACCCTTCCGCACGGCATCCGGAAGGCCGCTGCCTCGTTGCCCTGAGGCCATCGGTAATTCAGAACATCAGGCAGGGATCAACCCGGACATTCACCTGGACCGGCGACCGGGTTCCGGAAGTTACCTGATTACGCCCATTTCATCCTCACGGCAGCAACACAATCTTCGCCGCAGCCGAACGTCCTTCATGCAGATCAGCGAAGGCGCCCGCGCCTTCACTCAGCGGGCGTGTTTCCACCCAGTTCAGCTCACCCAGGTCGCCCCGGTGGATCGCTATCAGGGCGGCGCGGAGGTCGACGGGGGTGTAGGTGTAGTTGCCGATGAAGGTGACTTCCTGCAGGGTCAGGCGGCGGGTATCGAGGCCGCCGTCATTATCCAGCAGACCGACATGGCTGATGACCCCGCCGGACGCCACCTTCTGTGAGGCGGCAGCACGGGTATGTCTGCTGCCGACCGCATCAATCACCAGATCGTAAGCGTCATCTTCCGGCTGCGGTCCCTCCAGCGGGTTGTAGACAGCGGCACAGCCTTCGGCGTCGACAGTCTGGCGGCGCAGCGCGTTGGTGTCGCCCAGCATGATGTCGCGACAGCCCTTGTGATGCAGAAACAGGGCGGCCAGCAGGCCGATGGAGCCACCACCGAGGATCAGCGCCCGGCATTCACTGACGGGACGGCTGAGAATACGCTCAGCCAGCAGAACCGCATGCAGCGAGGTTGCCGCAGGCTCCGTAACCGCCGCCTTCACCGGGTCCATGCCCCCGGGTATCGCAATCAGGTTCTGTTCAGGGATTGAGATATATTGTGCGAAGGCACCGGGAAGGCGCATGCCGATCAGCTCGCGCTGGCCGCAGAGATTCGGGCGGCCGCCAAGACAATGATTGCAGACACCACAGGTGATCAGCGGATTGAGAATGGCCATCTGGCCCTGCATCCGGCCGGACT
>TARA_R110000787_G_scaffold220068_1_pt1 | contig 75138 bp, 62 predicted proteins | sample TARA_R110000787 | Tara Oceans TARA_R110000787 (sample SAMEA4397920) | marine metagenome | biome: Polar Biome; feature: [DCM] deep chlorophyll maximum layer (ENVO:01000326); material: water (ENVO:00002006), including particulate matter (ENVO:01000060) such as... | depth 35 m | reverse complement strand
TGAGAATCGATCTAAACCACCGTCCGGAATTAGTTGACCACTACACATCCCGCACTTGTCCAGGCAAGCCACGACCCTTCGTAATTTCTAACCTTATTAAACCCCGCCAACTTGAGGGCAAAAGGAGGATGGGCAGCACGAATACCCGCGTAACAATAGGTAATGATTTCGTCCTGTGGATGAATACCATGTGCTTCAAACAGTTCGCATAAAGCGTTTTCAGACTTAAAACACATACTTTCAGTGTCAACAACCTGACTTCAAACCAGGTGAACAGCGCCGGGAATATGGCCCGGTGAGCTTTTTGGCGTTGCTTCGGTGCGCTGCCATTCTTCATCACCACGGACATCAAGAACTACTTGCCGTGGTAAGCCAATAGCCGCTGGTACATCGCCCGTCGTGGCGATTTGGCGTTTATCTATTTGAGGGAGAAAATTAGAACAGCTAATTTCTATAGGGTCATTGTTGATCGGCAAGTCTTGCTTCACCCAGTTATCCCAGCCGCCATCAAGCACTTTTACCCGACGATGCCCGTAGTAATTAAGCACCCACCACAGACGCGTGGCGAACAAGTTGTTGCCATCGTCGTAGACAATCACATTGGTATCTTTATCTATGCCGAGTTGCGACACGAGGCGACTGAACTGATCAGCCGAAATGACATCACCGTCTTCCCGCAGGAAAGAACTACCGTTCAGTGCGACCGCTCCATCAATGTGGGCGAAATCAAAACCGTCACCCTATCTTGCATCGACGATACGCAAGTCATCATCGTTTAGATGACGTGCCAAGTAGTCGGCTGTCGCAAGGATTTCACTATCTGGATTTTTAGTCATGACAGGTACTCTCCAAAAGCAAAGGGCCGTGCATTAAATGCCCGGGAGGCTTTATGTTAAGTCGCGCTGCACACTAATTCACGATTTTTGGCCGGGGAGAAACAAGCCTGTGTACTGGTTTTTTCAGTAGCATTAAATAAATCAACATGCTCGATGCTTTTATAGGCTTCCCATGGAATGTCTGATGAACCCTTGACCCATAATTTATCAGAACGGGCATAGCAGCAAACCGTTTCGCCTTCTGCGTACACGGCCATTTGGGCCTGTTTAAGGTGGCTGCGTAATTCTTCAAGCTCACCCTCCTCATCACATCGAGCATCCACTTTGCGTAGTCCGTTTTTGTCTTAACCGGTGTCGCACCAAAGAGGGCACTGTAAAAGCGGATGCTTTGATCCAGGCTTTCAACACCAATATGGATATGTAATTTTTTCATCGAATTCACCTTGCCTTATTACTGCTTTTACTACCTGTTTGTTTCGGGGGTCTCACAACAGTGGCTCAACTCAATAATCGAGCACCCAGCTGTTTTATCTTCGCGAATTAGGCATACATTTTTTTGAGCCGGTCGTTTTCTTCTTTCAGCTCTTTGAGCTTCTTAATATCGGCGGCTTCCATGCCGCCGTATTTGCTCTTCCAATTGTAATAAGTGGCACTGCTGATCCCATGTTGGCGACAAATCGCTTCGACTTTTAGGCCACCGTCGGCTTCTTTGAGTGTTGAAACAATCTGACTTTCGCTAAATCGTGATTTCTCCATTATCGTCTCCTGAGGGTGAGTACTCTCAGAAAACTCCAATTATGTCTGTCTCAGTTTAGGGGAAGTAGACATAACCATCGCCGATTACTACGATCCATTGGCGATGTCCCGCCGGCTGAATTTGAGATGATGTATTATCAACAAACTGAGTCAAGAAATGTCGCATGACTTAGATAAAGCTGCCTCCGATAAAGCCGGGGCGATTCACGGGGGTTATTGATTTTATTTTGGAGTGTGCGCTGATAATCGATACCAGTTTCTGATCTATTATTGGCGTCAAGCTTGATCTTGAGCATCGCCTCGGGAACGGTGATTGGGAGCAGATCTTCATATCCCAGCATGGTTTAGCAATAATACTGGTGGTTATCAGCTTGTTTTTATACTGAAACCTGTTCCGCGAACCAATCAGCTGTCACCGAAAATTCACTACGAAGGGTTAGCATAGGGAGTAGCCAGGCAACCAACATTGCTGCAGGAGCAGAAACAATCATGATTAAGGCCGACAAGGCATACGTCATCAAGCGCAATGACCTGCAAACGCTGTTCAGCGTACTCATCGAGCGCGGTTATCTGCCGGTGGGGCCGACCCTGCGCGACGGTGCCATCGTTTACGATCAACTGCGTGGCGTAGAAGACCTCCCCGCGGGCTGGACGGACGAGCAGGACGCCGGCACCTATCGCCTGAAACGCCGCGCCGATGCGGCTCTGTTTGGCTTCAACAACGGCCCCCACTCCTGGAAGAAATACCTGTTCCCGCCCAGAACCAGGCTGTGGAAAGGAGAAAAGACCGAAACCGGCGGTTTCATCATCAGGGAGACCGAGGACAGCGAAAAGCCCTTTGCCTTCATCGGTGTGCGCGCCTGCGACCTGCACGCGATACAGGTGCAGGATCGCGTCTTCATTAACAAAAAGCATCCTGACCCGCTCTATCGCGGTCGGCGGAACAAGGCGCTGATCATCGTCGTCAACTGCGGGCAGGCTGCCAAAACCTGTTTCTGCACCTCCATGAACACCGGTCCACGCGCCGACAGCGGCTTTGACCTCGCGCTTACCGAGATAGTCGATGGCGACAAGCATTATTTCGTCGCCGAGCTGGGCAGCACGGCGGGCCTCTCATTGCTCGCCGAAATACCGCATACCAAAGCTGGCAACGACAATGTTGCCGCTGCACAGGATTGCAGCAAACGCGCCGAGCAACAGATGGGGCGCAAGATCGATATATCCGACATCAAGGAGCTGCTCTACCGCAACTACGACAACGCTCGCTGGAACGAGCTGGAGCAACGTTGCCTCGCCTGCGGCAACTGCACCATGGCCTGCCCGACCTGTTTCTGCTCGAAGGTCGAGGATGTGACCGACCTGACCGGCGACCACGCCGAACGCTGGCGCGAATGGGATTCCTGCTACACGATGGACTTTTCTCACATTCACGGCGGCAGTGTGCGCCCGACGATACGTTCCCGCTATCGCCAGTGGCTGGTCCACAAGCTCGCCACCTGGCTGGATCAGTTCGGCACCTCCGGCTGCGTGGGTTGCGGGCGCTGCATCACCTGGTGCCCGGTCGGCATTGATCTGACCGAAGAAGTCCGTCTGATCCGTGACAGCGAAAACGAGAAGGAGACCACCCATGGTTGAGATCAAAGGTATCCGCACCCTGCTGGCGGAAAATCCGTTTTTCGAGGGCATGGCGGACGCCCATCTGGAAACCATGGCCGGGTGCGGAAAACTCGTCCGTTTCAAGGCGGGCGAATTCCTTATGCGCGAGGGTGATGAGGCCAACACCTTTTATCTTGTTCGCGAGGGCGAGATCGCAATCGAAAGTCACCTGCCAACCACCGGGGCACTCTCCGTCGCCCGCGTCGGGGCAGGCGGCATCACCGGCTATTCATGGCTGTTTCCGCCGCATCGCAACAGTTTTGATTCACTTGCGCTGACCGATGTGTCCGCCGTGGCCCTCGACGGCACATGCCTGCGCGGCAAGGCAGAGGCGGATCATGAGCTCGGCTACCAGCTGATGAAGCGCTTCGCGCAGGTCATGCTCAACCGCCTGCAGGCAACCCGGCTGCGAGTGCTGGACATTTATTCAAATGGGGCAAATGGGGCAAACGGGGGGGCCAAGGATGCAGCCGCTGGCTGATACCGCGTCACCGATGCTCCCGCAGCCCTTCCGCGTGCTCGATACGCGGGAAGAAATTCCCGGCTGCAAGACCCTGCGCGTCGAACCGGCGGGCGGCACCGGCGAGTGCGGATTTGCCCCGGGACAGTTTTATATGGTCTATCTCTTCGGTCACGGCGAGGTGCCAATTTCCGTTAGCGGCGACCCCGCGAAACCGGGGGAGCTGAGCTTCACGGTCATGGCTGTCGGCTCGGTGACGCGCGCACTCTGCGCCGTAAAGTCAGGCGACACGATAGGCCTGCGCGGCCCCTTCGGCAACCCCTGGCCGGTTGATGAGCTGAAGGGGCGCGATATGATCGTCATGGCGGGTGGCCTTGGACTCGCGCCGTTGCGACCGGCTATCTATCAGCTGCTGCACAACCGGGACGATTACGGCGATCTTGCGATTCTGTACGGCACGCGCCAGCCGCAAAGCATCGTTTTTCCGGAGGAGCTGGCAGGATGGCGGGATGGTACGCGGATCGAAGTCGAGGTCACGGTCGATAATGCCGGGCGCGATTGGCTGGGCAAGGTCGGCGTTGTTACGGAATTGCTGAATCCCCGCACGATAGACCAGGCCAACACCTCCGTACTGATCTGCGGGCCGGAGATCATGATGCGCTTTTCGGCCTATGCGCTGCTCGACCTCGGAGTAGCGGCGGGGAACATTTACCTGTCGATGGAGCGCAACATGAAATGCGCAATCAAAATGTGCGGCCGTTGCCAGTACGGGCCATTCTTTATCTGCAGCGACGGACCGGTATTTTCCTTCGAGCGCGTCGAACGCCTGTTCAAGATACGGGAAGTGTGATGGCTGAGAAACCGAAACTCGCGGTGTGGAAATTCGCCTCCTGCGACGGCTGCCAGCTCAGCCTGCTGGATTGCGAGGACGAATTACTGACCGTGGCGGATCACCTCACCATCGCCAACTTCCCGGAGGCCAGCCGTGCCGTGCTGGATGGCCCCTATGACCTGTCACTGGTCGAAGGGTCGATCACCACGGCCCACGACCGGGATCGCCTCCAGGAGGTTCGTCGCCAGTCGAAATTCCTCGTCACCATCGGCGCCTGCGCCACGGCGGGCGGCATACAGGCGCTGCGCAATTTCAGCGACGTGCAGGCATTCATGGACATCGTCTATGCCTGCCCGGAGTACATCAGTACGCTGGACAGATCGACGCCTATCGCGGCCCATGTGAAGGTGGATTTCGAACTGCGCGGCTGCCCGATCAACAAGCACCAGCTTCTTGAAGTGATCAACGCTTTTCTAAATAAACGCAAACCGAATGTGTCGCCCAATAGCGTCTGCATTGAATGCAAGCAACGCGGCACTGCCTGCATCATGGTGACGCAGGGCGCGCCCTGCATGGGACCGGTAACGCAGGCCGGGTGTGGTGCCATCTGCCCGGCCTATAACCGGGGCTGCTACGGCTGTTACGGGCCCATGGAAACACCGAACACCGCCTCGCTGGCCGGCTCGCTGGCCGATCTCGGCATGACGGAGGCAGAACTGCAACGGATGTTCCGGACCTATAACGCCGAAGAACCGGCATTCAGACAAGAAGGCGACCGCCACGGGGAAGAGAGTCTATGAGCAATTCACCCGGTGGCAGCACCCGCACTATTAAGGTCGATTATCTCGCCCGCGTCGAGGGTGAAGGCGCCATGTATATCCGCATACGCGACCGCGTGCTTGAGGATGTGAAGCTGAAAATCTTCGAGCCGCCACGCTTTTTCGAAGCCCTGCTGCGCGGACGCGACTTTCGTGAAGCGCCGGATATCACCTCCCGTATCTGTGGCATCTGCCCCGTGGCCTACCAGATGAGTGCGATACACGCGATGGAAGATCTCTGCGGCGTCCGCGTCGAGGGTGCGCTGCGCGAGTTACGCCGACTGTTCTACTGCGGCGAATGGATATCAAGCCATACCCTGCACATCTATATGCTGCACGCACCGGATTTCCTCGGCTACCCGAGCGCAGTGGAAATGGCCAGGGACCACCCCGAGGCCGTCGAGCGCGGGCTGGCACTCAAGAAAACCGGCAACGACATCATGAACCTGCTGGGCGGGCGGGAAATCCATCCGATCAACGCGAAGGTCGGCGGGTTTTACCGCGCCCGAGCCCACAGTGAGCTTTCGGCGCTGCGCGAAAAACTGTTACACGCCCGCGAGCTCGCGCTTGAAACCGTGGAATGGACCGGCACGCTCGATTTCCCGGACTTCCAGCAGGACTACACCTTCGTCGCGCTGCGCCACGGCAATGAGTATCCGATGAACGAGGGTCGTATCGTCTCCAACAGGGGGCTCGACATACCGGTGGCTGCCTACGACGACCATTTCGAGGAACAGCACGTCGACTACACCAACGCCCTGCACTGCGTGATGAAGCCTGATGGGAACTCCTACCACGTTGGGCCAATGGCCCGCTACGCGCTGAATTTTGATCAACTGCCGTCCGATATTCAGGACGCAGCGAAAGCAGCCGGCCTCGGTCCCGTCTGCGCCAACCCGTTTCAGAGCATTAGTGTGCGCGCTGTTGAGGTGCTCTATGCCGTGGACGAGGCGCTACGCATCATCGACGCCTACGTTCCCCCGGAGGAATCTTCCATTATCGTCGAGCCGAAAGCGGGCACTGGCTATGCCGCGACAGAGGCACCGCGCGGGCTGTTGTATCACCGCTACACCATTGACGATGAAGGCATCATTAAGGACGCCAATATCGTGCCGCCGACCTCGCAAAACCAGAAAATGATCGAGGATGACCTGCGTCGTTTTGTACCGACCTGCCTGGATAAAACGGATGATGAGATCCAGTACCTGTCGGAACAGGCGATTCGCAACTACGACCCGTGCATCTCCTGCGCGACTCATTTTCTCGAGCTGGAGATCGATCGCGAATGACCCCGGCGCAGACCCTCATTATCGGTATTGGCAACCGCTATCGCGGCGACGATGCCTTCGGCTGTTTAGTCGTCGCAGCACTGACCGGCATGTTGCCCTGCGGCGTGCAGGGCATCGAACATGATGGCGAGCCCTCCGCGCTGATGGACTGCTGGCAGGGAGCGCAGAGGGTGGTGTTGATTGACGCGGTCTCGTCGGGAGCGGAGGCCGGGAAAATCTTTCACTTCGACCTTGCCCAGCAGTCGTTGCCTGAGCAGTTTAACCTCTATTCCACCCATGCCTTTGGCGTGCCGCAGGCCGTCGAACTGGCTCGGGCACTCAAAAAACTGCCGCCGGAGATATCTTTTATCGGCGTCGAGGGAGCCTGTTTCGATGCCGGGGAGGCGCTATCGACACCGCTTTTAAAAGCTAAGGACGCAGTAATGGCCAAAATTTTAAATTCACTCCCACAAAAGAACAGTAGTCATGCATGAATTTTCACTAATGGCCGATCTGCTACGCAAGATCGAACAGCTTGCGAAGGATGCCAAAACCGATAAGGTCACAGGTGTGAAGGTAAAACTGGGCGCGCTGTCTCATATCACGGCCGATCATTTTCGCGAGCATTTTGAGGCCGCCATCGTCGGCACCATCGCCGAGGGCGCGACGTTAGAGGTCGAACAATCAGACGATCAGAGCGACCCGAACGCCCAGGACATTCTGCTCGAAAGCGTCGATATCGCGGCCTGAGCCTATGTCCAGAGCACCTGTCCCGCACCCGCACCCTGAGCACCCTGAAGAAGAGACGGCCACCAAACGCGAACGCCTGACCGTTGAGGGTGCGGTACAAGGTGTTGGCTTTCGCCCCTTCGTCTACCGTCTGGCCCAAGAGCTAGGCCTTGCGGGATATGTGCAAAACACCCCCGCCGGTGTGGTCGTCGAGATAGAGGGTGGCCCTCTTGCGTTGAAAACCTTCAAGCAGGCCTTACAGGAACGTAAGCCGCCGCAGGCGTGCATTATGAGCTTGGGTATTAGGCTGATCACTAACGATGGCAACCCTGGTTTTACCATCCGGCCAAGCGATACGAATAGTGACCTGGATACGGATACAACGACGGCGCTGATGCAACCCGATTTAGCCGTCTGCACCGATTGCCTGCGGGAGATGAACGACCCCGTCGACCGGCGCTATCGCTATCCCTTTATCAACTGCACCAATTGCGGGCCGCGCTTTTCCATCATCACCGCGTTGCCCTATGACCGGCCAAACACGACCATGGCGGGGTTCGAGATGTGCCACAACTGCCGCGGCGAATACGACAACCCCGACGATCGTCGCCACCATGCGCAGCCCATCGCCTGCCCGAATTGCGGACCGCAGCTTGAACTGCGCAACGGGAATGGCAAAACCGATGCGCACCGCGACGATGCGCTGCAAAGAGCTGCACGGGCCGTGCGCGATGGCAGGATATTGGCACTCAAGGGGCTCGGCGGGTTTCATCTGATCTGCGATGCCCGCAACGCGGATGCGGTGGCCGAACTGCGGCGCCGCAAGCACCGTCCGGTCAAGCCACTGGCTGTTATGTATCCGTCGCTGCAGGCCACCAAGGATGACTGTCTGATGACGCCCGAGGAGGAAAGCCTGCTGAGCTCTGCGCCAGCGCCTATCGTCCTGATCCGCAAAAACAAAATGCCATCTCTGGCGCATGAGGTCGCACCCGGAAACCCCTGTCTTGGCGTCATGCTGCCCTACACGCCGCTGCACCACCTGCTGATCTCCGCACTGGGTTTCCCTGTCGTCGCCACCAGTGGTAACCGTGCGAATGAGCCGATCTGCATCGATGAGGGGGAGTCGATTGAAACCCTGAAAGGCATCGCGGATCTGTTCCTGGTTCATGACCGGCCGATTTCGGGCCGCTGCGACGATTCCATTGCGTGTGTTATGGCGGGCCGTGAAACCCTATTGCGTCGGGCACGGGGCTATGCGCCATTGCCGGTGATGGTGTCGCACTTATTTGCCGCACCGGTTCTGGCGCTGGGCGGGCATTTTAAGAACACGGTTGCGCTTGCCGTGGGCGACCGCGTTTTCCTGTCGCCGCATATTGGCGACCTCGACACGCCGGAAGCCTGCGCCGCGCACCGGGAGGCCGCCGACCTGCTGTGTCGACTGTATAAGGTCGAACCGAAAAACATCGTCCATGACCTGCATCCCGACTACCGCTCGACACAGATGGCGGCAGAGCGCGGTGGCAACACCATCGCCGTTCAGCACCACCATGCCCACGCGCTCGCCTGTATGGCGGAAAACCGGGTAAAGCCCCCGTGCCTGGCCGTGACATGGGACGGTACCGGCTACGGCACCGATAGCAGCGTTTGGGGTGGAGAGTTTCTGACACTCAAGCCCGGCGGTTTTGAGCGCGTACTGCATTTTCTGCCCTTCCCCCTGCCGGGTGGTGATGCGGCCGTGCTCGACCCAAGACGCGCCGCACTAGGCATGCTCTATGCGCTGGAAGGGGATGGCGCATTTAGCCGGGATATCGGTCTGCCCGACGAAGACCGGTGGTTGATGAAAGCGGCGTTGAAGAAAGGTATCAATTGCCCCTTGACCAGCAGTGTCGGGCGTATATTTGACGCCGTCGCCGCGCTGACTGGCATCTGTATGGAAAACGGCTTCGAGGGGCAGGCTGCCATGGCGCTGGAGTTTGCTGCCGATGTCGATGTGAGCGAAGTTTATGCGTTTGCAATTAACAACCACATCATCGACTGGCGGCCGATGCTGAGCCGCCTCCTGCAGGACATCCAGTCCGGCATTACACCGGCCGCAGTATCGGTAAAATTCCATGCAACGCTGGCGTCGATCATCTTGGCTGCCGCCAAATCAGTTGGCGAAGAAACGGTTTTGCTTACCGGCGGATGTTTCCAGAACGCCCTGTTGCTGGAATGCGCCGTCGATGCACTCGAACTGGCCGGGTTCAGGGTCTGCACTCATCAACAGGTGCCGCCCAACGACGGCGGGCTGGCATTAGGGCAGATCATAGCGATGGCCGACGCGCGGTAACCCGCGCTGTAAGAACAGAGGAAACGACACTATGTGTTTGGCCGTACCGGGAGAAATTATCAGCATCAAGGGTGACGATCTGCTGTCGCGTTGCGGGCAGGTGCGATTCGGCGATGTCATGCGCGAAGTCTGCCTCGCCTTCGTCCCGGAGGCGGTTGCGGGCAATTACGTGCTGGTCCATGCCGGTATTGCCATCAGCGTGCTGGATGAAGCCGCAGCACAACGCACCTTCAGAGCCCTGGAGGAAATCGAATGAAATATATCGATGAATACCGGGATCCCGAGGCGGCGCGAAAAACCGCCGCAGCCATCGCAAAGACGGTGACCCGACCCTGGACCATCATGGAGGTCTGCGGCGGCCAGACCCACGCCATCGTGCGCTTCGGCATACAGGAGCTGTTGCCCGACGTGGTTGAACTGGTACACGGCCCCGGCTGCCCGGTCTGCGTCACCCCGCTGGAGATGGTCGACAAGGCCATCGAGATCGCCGCGCGGGACGAGGTGATTTTCTGCTCGTTCGGCGACATGCTGCGCGTACCGGGTTCCGAAAAAGACCTGTTGACGGTGCGGGCGGAGGGTGGGGACGTGCGTAGCGTCTATACGCCGCTGGACACCCTGAAAATTGCCACCGATAACCCGGACAAACAGGTGGTGTTTTTTGCCGTCGGTTTTGAAACCACCGCACCCGCCAATGCCATGGCCGTGCATATGGCGAAGGAAAAAGTACTGGATAACTTCAGCATCCTTGCCTCCCAGGTGCTTGTGCCTCCCGCGATTGAGGCCATTCTTTCCTCCCCCGATAACCGCGTGCAGGGTTTCCTCGCCGCAGGTCACGTCTGCGCGGTGATGGGGACGGCGGCTTACGTCCCGCTGACTGAAAAATACCAGGTGCCTATTGTGGTAACCGGGTTTGAACCACTGGATATCCTGCAGGGCATCCATAGATGCATCTGCCAGCTTGAACAGGGGCGGGCAGAAGTCGAAAACCAGTACCAACGTGCGGTACGCGACGCCGGCAACGTGGGTGCTCAGGCGCTTATCAGCAAAGTCTTCCGCGTCATACCGCGCAAATGGCGCGGCATCGGCGAGATCGCCGCAAGCGGCTGGTCGCTCAGCGACGCCTACGCGGATTTCGACGCCGAACGCCGCTTTGATCTGGCCGACATGGAAGTTGCGGAACCGGGAAACTGCATCAGTGGCCTGGTGCTGCGAGGACTGAAAAAACCCGCCGACTGCCCGGCCTTCGGCAAACAATGCACGCCTGATCATCCGCTGGGCGCAACCATGGTCTCCGGCGAGGGTGCCTGTGCCGCCTATTACCGTTACCGAAAGGACCGGGCGGCATGAGTGACGCAAAAGTCCTTGCTATGACATGCCCCTTGCCCTTGAGCGACCACCCGCGCATCAAGATGGCCCATGGCGGCGGCGGACGCATGATGCAGCGACTGATTGAAGAGCTGTTTTTTGCAGCCTTCGACAATCCAGTGCTGCGCAGCGGCCACGACGGCGCCGTGCTGGACTTACCACAGGGCCGCCCGGTGATGACAACCGACAGTTATGTGGTGCAGCCGCTGTTCTTTCCCGGCGGCGATATCGGCGCGATTGCCGTCAACGGCACGGTTAATGACCTTGCCATGTGTGGCGCGCGGCCTTTGTACCTTTCGGTGTCCTTCATCCTGGAGGAAGGAGTTGAAACCGCAACACTGTGGCGCGTCGTGCAATCGATGCGCGCCGCAGCCGATGCAACGGGAATTCAGATCGTCACCGGCGATACCAAAGTCGTCGAACGCGGTCATGGCGACGGTATTTACATCAACACCACTGGCGTCGGTGTAATCGAGCATGAAATCCAGATAAGGCCCGACCGCATTAAAAAAGATGACCTGATTATTGTCAGCGGTGATATTGGCCGCCACGGCATGGCGGTAATGGGAGCACGCGAAGAGCTGGCATTTACCCCGCCGATTGAAAGCGACTGCGCACCGCTGTGGAACACGGTCGCGGATATGCTGGATGCGGGGATCGACATTCACTGTCTGCGCGATGCGACGCGTGGCGGTCTCTGCGCCGTGCTGAACGAGTTGGCACAGTCATCCGGCCTGCAATTCGACCTCCTAGAGCGTGATATTCCCCTGGCTGCAAACGTGCGCGGAGCCTGCGAGGTGCTGGGTCTGGATGTGCTGCAGGTTGCCTGCGAGGGGCGTTTTGTCGCTATTGTGCCGAAAAGCGATGCAGAACGGGCGTTAGAAATCATGAGGGCGCGAAATGATTCCGCCAGTGTGATCGGCCGAGTGACGGACGGCGAAGCCGGCCTGGTGACGCTTCAAACACCCATCGGCGGACGCCGGATACTTGATATGCCTGCGGGAGAACTGTTGCCAAGGATTTGTTGAAGAAAGTCTGGATAATGTGGCTATTTATTCCGTTAACGGATCGTAGGAAATGAAGAAAAAAATCGAAGATAAAAAAGATAATATCTAGCACGCATCGCCAGTCGAAGATGCCTTCAGTGGTTTAAGTACAGACGCTAACGGCCTTTCGAATGATGAAGCCTTAGTGCGGCTTGAAAAATATGGCCCTAACCGCCTGCCTGAGCCCGCAAAACGGAATGTGTTTTTTCGCTTCATATTACATTTTCACAATATTCTTATTTACGTTTTGCTGGGCTCTGCAGTGATCACGGCGGCTCTGGATCATCTCATTGACACTCTTGTGATTCTTGCTGTTGTTGTCGCCAATGCGATCATTGGCTTCATACAAGAAGGTAAAGCGGAAAAGGCGATGGATGCCATCCGCAAGATGCTTGCTTTAAAGGCAGCCGTGCTGCGCGGGGGGGAACGAAGGGCGGTAGATGGCGATGGCCTCGTCCCCGGTGATATCGTCTTGCTTGAGGCTGGCGATAAGGTGCCTGCGGATCTTCGGCTTCTCCGGACGAGCGGACTCCAAATTCAGGAAGCCATTCTGACCGGGGAGTCGGTGCCGGTGGAAAAACATATCAGGCCGGTTAAACACGAAGCGCCGCTAGGAGATCGGACATGCATGGCCTATAGCGGCACCCTGGTAACAAGTGGGCAAGGCAGAGGGGTAGTGGTCGCCACGGGAGTTACTACCGAGATTGGCAGGATCAGCGATATGCTTTCCGCCGTCGAAACGCTGACCACGCCGCCTGTCCGGCAAATGAACGCATTTGCAAAGTGGCTGACCGTTCTGATCCTCTTGATTGCATCGGCCTTGTTGGTTTTCGGTTATTACGTCCAGCATTCCGGGTTCTCTGAAATGTTTATGGCGGTTGTTGGGTTGTCTGTGGCGGCAATACCGGAAGGATTGCCAGCCGTGCTGACAATTACCCTGGCTGTTGGCGTGCAGGCCATGGCGCGGCGCAATGCCATTGTGCGGCGGTTGCCAGCTATCGAGACGCTCGGCTCTGTTTCAGTGATATGTACTGACAAAACCGGGACCCTGACCCGCAACGAGATGATGGTTGCCTCGGTTGTAACAAATGCGCATACCTTCTCGCTGGGTGGCGCCGGGTATGAGCCGCGGGGCGTTATTAAACTGAATAACGCAGCGGTAAGCGTCGAAGAACATCGTATTCTTGAAGAGCTGGGCCGTTCAGCGGCTCTTTGTAACGACGCATCCCTGCACGAACGGGACAGCGTGTGGCATGTCGAGGGCGACCCGATGGAGGGAGCGCTTCTTGCGCTTTCTGGCAAGGTAGGTATCGACACGCGTAAGGAGCTTGCCAGCTGGACGCGAACTGACGCGATTCCGTTCGATGCCAAACACCGGTTCATGGCGACACTGAATCATGATCATGAAAATCGTGCAGTCGTGTCGGTCAAAGGTGCGCCGGAACAAATACTCTCAATGTGCGGCGAGCAGCGTACCGCAACAAACGGCACCGAGTCTTTGAATCTGGATTACTGGCACGCAGAGGTTGATAGTATCGCTGCACAAGGCCAGCGCGTTCTTGCCTTTGCTGTAAGGCAGGTCGAGCCCAAACATACTGTGCTTGAGTTTTCAGACGTTGAAAAAGGCTTGACCCTGGTTGGTATGGTTGGGCTGATTGATCCGCCGCGACCGGAAGCAATCGAGGCGGTGAGCGAGTGCCATGGTGCAGGCATTCGCGTAAAAATGATCACGGGAGACCATCGGGGAACGGCTGCGGCCATCTGCCGACAAATTGGCCTGCAAAACCCCGACAAGGTTCTGACCGGCACTGATCTGGATGCCATGGACGCCGCCGCGCTGGGAGCTGCCGTGCTCGACACGGATATATTTGCGCGCACCAGCCCGGAGCACAAGCTTCGGCTCGTGATGGCATTGCAGGCGCATGGTATGACCGTTGCAATGACGGGGGACGGGGTAAACGACGCCCCGGCCCTCAAGCGCGCCGACGCAGGCATTGCCATGGGGCTTAAGGGCAGCGAGGCGGCTAAGGAAGCAGCGGAATTCGTTCTTGCAGATGACAATTTTGCTACCATAGTCGCAGCGGTACGAGAGGGGCGGACCGTCTATGACAACATCAAGAAAGTTATCAGCTGGACTTTGCCGACGAACGCTGGCGAGGCGATGACCATCATTGTTGCCTTGCTCTTCGGGATGACCCTTCCCATTACACCAGTGCAAATTTTATGGGTTAACCTGGTCACCGCTATTACATTGGGGATGGCGCTGGCATTTGAGCCGACGGAAGAAAATACGATGAGGCGTCCGCCCCGCCAGAGGAGCGAACAGCTCCTTACCGCGGAATTGGGCTGGCATATTATCTTCGTGTCCGGCCTGTTCCTTGGCGGCGTATTCGGCATTTACGCTTATGCTATTGATCGCGCATACCCCGCCGATCTCGCACGCACTATGGCCATGAACACCCTTGTGGTTATGGAAATATTCCATCTCTTTTTTATTCGGAATATCTACGGGACGTCACTTACGTGGAAGGCGGTGCGCGGCACAAAGGTTGTCTGGGCCACTGTTATCGCTGTCACAGCCGCACAGTTCATCATTACTTACCTTGCGCCACTGCAAGGCATATTTGGTACGCAACCTGTGCCGTTCCTGGATGGAGTCCTTATCGTCGCTATTGGAGTTGCACTCTTTGCCATTATAGAAACCGAAAAGCAGCTTCGTCTTCACTTGTGGCAATTCCGGTGAGCATGGCCCGCGCTGAATGCCAGCCTTAAGACCAGGGAGGAGCGGAGAGGGAATGGGCTGACTGGCTCTAGCCTGTAAGGTGCGCGGCATCGGGCAAAATTGTCGAGATTCGTACAAAAATGCTGCGCAGAGGACCGTCGTTAGATACGTTGATGAAAGCGATTGGAACAGCTACTGGCACCGGATTTAACTTGAACGATCACATGCGATAGGGAAGATTATGTCCACTTCAAATCGATGAGGTTGTTTTTATCCAGCCAGATGCAAAGAGAAGTTTGGCTTATGCTGGTCGCATTGTGGTCACCGCCCACGGCCCCAATGAAATCGCCAGGTTTGAGCAGGCGGGTGCGGATCTGGTGATGGGTCCGTTTGTTGACGCGCCGCAGGAGGCAGCTAACTGTCTTATTGGCCAGAGTACTGCAGGGGGTATAATTGGTCGGTGCATTTAGTCGGCGCATTGTTGTTGCCCGCGGCATGAACTTTCCATCACCCACTTGAATATTATGAACGTGCTCGTTATCAATTCCGGCAGTTCTTCGGTGAAATTCCGCCTTTATGCTATGGCTGGCGAGGCACTGCTGGTATCGGGGGAGGTGGAACGCATTGGGGAAGACGGTGGCCTGGGAGTCTATCGCGAGCACACCGACGTTGGTGGTGTGGTAACGCAGAAAAGAGCGCGTTTTTTTGCCGATCATCGGGCGGCCTTGGAGCAGATTTGCGCTTTTCTGGAACAATATTGCGTTGATGACTTGATCGACCCATTGGGGGCGTCACTGCACGCCATCGGCCATCGCGTGGTTCATGGTGGAGATGCCTTCCAGGCTCCCGTGCTGATTGGTGCAGACGTTATCCAGGGAATACGCGCAATGATACCGTTGGCGCCATTACACAATCCGGCGAGTCTCGCAGGCATTGATGCGCTGAGGAACCTGTTTCCGCAGGTGCCACAGGTGGCGGTGTTCGATACTGCGTTCTTCCAGTTCTTGCCGCCCCATGCCTATCGCTACGCCGTGCCGAACGAACTGTACAAAGACCACCATGTGCGGCGTTATGGTTTCCACGGCTCATCACACCAGTTTGTCGCTAGAGAGGCGGCTGATTATCTGGCACGGCCACTGGAAACGTTGCGGTTAATAACACTGCACCTGGGTAATGGCGCGAGCGCTTCGGCAATCTTGAACGGGGTTTGTATTGATACCTCTATGGGTATGACGGCGTTGGAAGGGCTCATCATGGGCACACGCTGTGGTGATATCGATCCGGCGCTGCATTTTTTCCTCGCGAGAACACTGGGCATGGATTTGAATGCCATTGAAACGCTACTTAATCATGACAGTGGATTGAAGGGGCTGTGTGGGGCTAGCGATATGCGGGAGGTACGCCGTTTAGCAGCGGCGGGCGACGAGCAAGCCGGTTTGGCGATAGCGATGTACTGTTACCGGATCAGTAAATATGTCGGTGCTTATACGGTCGCTCTGGGTGGCCTTGATGCCCTGGTATTTACCGGTGGCGTTGGCGAAAACGATATGCTTACCCGTGCGACCGTTTGTGAAAGGTTGTCGGTACTGGATATTTTTTTGGATGATCAACGCAACCAGCGTGCTATCAACGGAGTCCTCGAGATCAGTGAACACAACAGGAGGGTAAAGGTGCTCGTGGTGCCAACCAATGAAGAGCTGGAGATTGCTCGCCAGACCCAATCAGTTATTAACCGGTTTAATGCCAAGATTTGCTGAAGATGGTGGAGGCTACCTTTACTTCCCGTGAGTAATAGCTGACGTGTGGCTGCGCATGTCAGCTGCCTTGATAGATAAGGCAGCGGCGCATCAGGTACTTTTCAATTTCTACCGCAAACATAACCGTTGATGACAATACGATACAAACCGCCAGGTCGAATAATGGCAAAGCCTGGGTATGGAAGACGGAATTTAGTGCCGGTGTATAGATAACCGCCATCTGCAGCAGAAATGTTAGTGCCACTGCGCCCAGTATCGGCAGGTTGCTGAGCAGGCCGAGGTGAAACAGCGATTGGTTGTCGCTGCGCACTGCCAGCGAATGAAATAATTGGGACACAGTCAGCACGGTGAATACTACAGTCTGCCAGTATGCTGCTTCACGAGCGATAGCCCAGGCCATAGCAGCCAGAGAAATACTGCCGATGAACAGTCCGACCCACAGAATATGCTGCCACATGCCATGCGCGAAGATACTTTCCCCCGGTGGTCGCGGCGCTCGGCGCATTACGCCTGACTCAGCCGGTTCAGCCGTTAGCGCGAGGCCCGGTAGACTATCCGTTACGAGGTTGATCCAAAGGATATGGATCGGCAAAAGGGGAACGGGCAGGCCGACAAACGGTGCTAAAAATAGCGTCCATATCTCGCCTGAATTGGAGCTCATTGTGTATTTAATAAATTTGCGAATATTATCAAAAATCCGACGCCCTGCCTGAATGGCCTGTACGATGGTGGCGAAATTGTCATCCAGCAAAATCATATCTGCTGCTTCGCGCGCCACATCCGTACCTTTCTGCCCCATCGCGACGCCAATACCCGCACGTTTCAATGCCGGCGCATCATTGACTCCATCACCTGTCATGGCGACAAACTCGCCGTTTTCCTGCAGAGCTTTGACGATACGTAATTTTTGTTCTGGCGTAACTCGTGCGTAAACCCGCACTGACTGAACTATGTCAGCAAATTCTTGATCAGACAGGTTAGCCAGTTGCTCTCCATCCAGTGGGGTCTGATCGTTTCCCGAAATACCCAGGCGTTTGGCGATAGCCTGGGCAGTACCCGGATGGTCGCCAGTAATCATGACCGGAATGATGCCCGCTGTCTGACAATCCGCTACTGCCTGTTGTGCTTCTGGTCGCGGCGGGTCAATCAGCGCCACAAGACCCACAAAAATCAAGTCGCGCTCCGTTGTTTCGGCTTCTAGCGGTTCGGGAAGCGCCGGTAATTCGCGACTGGCGAATGCCAGCACGCGGTAGCCTTCGTTGGCCAGCTGGGTGGCTTCAGCTAGCACTTGGTCTGGCTCAAACACCATGGGTCCATCGTTGCCTAGAGCGCTGGTGCATTGCGCCAGAATTCGTTCCGGAGCACCCTTGCTGTAGGCAAGCACAACATCCTTCGAGCGATGCAGTGTAGTCATTTGCTTGCGTTTGCTGTCAAAGGGGATAACGGTCAGTCGAGGTTTGATCTGCTCAAGTGCGACTTTATCAAAACCAGCCTGCTGGGCAGCGAGGTACAAAGCCAGCTCCGTGGGTTCTCCTGCCGGTTTGTCGTCTTTGTCAGCAACATCGTTGTTCAACGCCAATATATGTCCCAGTTCGACCAGGGTTGTATCAGTTTGCGTGCCAGACAAGGAGGTGCGCCGCTGACCAGCGCTGTATAACATCTCCACAGTCATGCGATTTTGCGTGAGGGTGCCGGTTTTATCAGCGCAAATATAGGTGACTGACCCCAGGGTCTCCACGGCAGGCAGATTACGCACCAGTGCGCGGTGCCGAATAAGCTTGCGTGCGCCAATGGCCAGGGAGATGGTTACCACAGCGGGCAGGGCTTCTGGTATCGCTGCAACAGCCAGGCTGACGGCGGTCAGAAACATCAGCATCAGCGGTTCACCCTGTAAGAGACCTGCGATGAGTACAATGACGCAGACCAGGAGTACCGCTAGCGCAAGATTACGACCAAAATGTGCCAGACGAATTTGCAGGGGTGTTTTTACCCCAGCCTCTCCATGCAGTAGTTCGGCAATGTGGCCCAGCTCGGTATCCAGCCCGGTGGCAACGACAATCCCGGTGCCGCGACCGCAGGTGACGAGGCTGCTCTTGAAGGCCATATTGCGGCGGTCACCGAGCGGTATATCAACCCTGGAGGCCAAATCAATTTGTTTTACTACGGCACGAGATTCGCCGGTCAGCGCTGATTCATCCGCCTGCATCTCCTCAACAGTTAGCAGACGCAGGTCGGCGGGCACTACATTGCCCGCTTCAAGTAATACCAAATCCCCTGGCACCAGATCTGTTGCTGCCAGCGTGACGGCCTTGCCATCGCGCAACACATTCGCGTCCGGGGCGGCCATGTTTCGCAGGGCCGTCACTGCATGCTCTGCCCTCAGTTCCTGCGTGGCGCCAATAATGGCATTAAGCAGGACGATTACGAGGATAGCGATGGTGTCCTGGGGTTCGCCGACAAAGCCGGAAATCAGCGCTGCGGCAAGTAACACCAGGATCATGACATCGCTAAACTGGTTGAGCAGTGTGGCGATCACAGTGCGGCGCTGTTTTTCAGGAAAGCTGTTTAAACCGTATTCGGCCAGACGTTGTTGTGCATCTGCGGCGGTCAGACCAGCCGCAGAGGATTTGAGGCGCAGCAATACCTCCTCGGCCTCCAGGCTATGCCAGGCGGCGTTTGTGTATTTATTGTCCGGCAAAGACATAAATGAGAGCGGCAGTCGACATGGCGACAAACAGTGTCTGAATGCCGCTGCGGAGCCAGGATACGCCGGCGATACGTCCCAGGAACACGCCCAGGAGAAAGGTTAGCGACAGAGCAATAATTATGCAGAGGTACAGCGGTGATAGCGGCAGCGTAATATTGGCGTTTGCCAACCACAGGGGGGTGAGGATTAGCAGAGAAATAAGCAGTGGCGCGGAGCCATTTGCCACTGCAATCAGCAGTGGCGCAAAGCGCGCTGCCTCGCCATGAGCGCTGTTCTGCAGATCGTGGATCATTGCTGCTTCGAGCTTGCCAAGAGCGCGTTGCCGTTCGGCAGCTTCGCTGACATAGGCGCTACTGGCACCACTCATGCCCAGGGCAATGGCTGCGCCCAGGCAGGCGCTTATTATTACCGGTAAATCGCTGGGTGTACTGACGAGAAAGCCGATGATGAGTCCGAGCATCGTGAGCGCGCCATCAAATCCGTTGACCACGACGTAGCGGCGCATAATGTCGTGAGTGTGGGTGATACGCAGGAAAAATTTTGTCTTATTGATCAGGGATGTCATGAAGCCTTAGTCTCCGTGTGCTTCGCTGTGAGCCTCGACCTCGTCAATGCTATGCAGAGACCCACCCATCCCGTTGATGGTGGAGCGGATGGCCTCAAAATCGAGTGAATCGCCGACGATTTCCACACGTACAGTTTCGGTACGCTCATCCATTTCCATAACGTTCAGGCACACCCGGTAATCTGCTCCAGCATTGGCTATAGCGAGGCAAAATTCGAGGGGGTTTGGCTGATGAGGTTTGAGTACGTCCAGAACCATGCGTTTGACAGAAACCATAATGCTAACTCCAGGTTGTATTGCGGCGGTGTCAGTCCAGGCTGCTAATATACGTCAGGAACAGGGCCAGTAAGCAGCGATTATGATTTTTTCAGGCGTCGTTATGACGTGTGCGTGGACTTGATAGTGTACTGCAACGGGAAACAGTTGAAGCTCTAAAAAGGCCTAAATTTTTTGGCAATATTACGATAGGCAGCGAGTATGACTGATAAGGCAGAGAATAACGAACACCCACTTAGTAGCGAGCAGTTACGCAAGATTGACGCTTACTGGCGTGCAGCAAACTACCTTTCGGTAGGCCAGATTTACCTGCTCGATAATCCGCTTTTGCGGCAACCACTCCGCAAAGAGCACGTGAAACCCCGCTTGCTGGGGCATTGGGGTACAACACCGGGTCTTAATTTCATTTATGCGCACTGCAACCGTGTTATCAAAAATTATGATCTGAACATGATATACATCGCTGGGCCTGGGCACGGCGGCCCAGGCCTGGTAGCCAACACGTGGCTGGAGGGCAGCTACAGTGAGTTCTACTCAAATATCTCCCCTGATGCCGATGGCATGAAAAAGTTATTCAAGCAATTTTCTTTTCCGGGCGGCGTAGGTAGCCACGTGACCGCGGAGACTCCTGGGTCGATCCATGAAGGTGGTGAGCTGGGCTATTCCCTGTCCCATGCCTATGGCGCAGCCTTCGACAACCCCGATCTGCTGGTGTGCTGCGTGGTGGGGGACGGTGAAGCGGAAACCGGTCCGCTGGCTGCGGCCTGGCACTCCAATAAGTTTCTTAATCCAGCGCATGATGGCGCGGTGTTACCCATTTTGCATCTTAATGGTTACAAAATCGCTAATCCCGCGGTGCTTGCCCGACTTGGCCATGAAGAGCTGGAAAATCTCTTCATCGGTTATGGCTACAAACCTTATTTCATTGAGGGCTCCGAGCCGCCGGAAATGCACCAGAAAATGGCTGGCGCGTTTGATGTTATCGTCAGTGAAATTAAGGCAATTCAACATGAAGCGCGGGTAAACGGGAACGTGCGTCGCCCCTTGTGGCCGCTGATTATTCTGCGCAGCCCCAAAGGCTGGACCGGACCAAAGGAAGTTGATGGCAAGAAGTCCGAGGGTTCCTGGCGTTCCCATCAGGTGCCATTTTCCGATATGGTCGACAACCCTGGTCATCTCAAGCTGCTGGAGCAATGGTTGAAAAGCTATCGCCCTGAAGAACTTTTTGATGATGCTGGTTGCCTCAAGAGTGAGCTGCACGAGCTGGTGCCCCAGGGCGCGCGACGCATGGGCGCCAACCCCCACGCAAACGGAGGCCAGCTACTCAGAGACCTCAAATTGCCTGATTATCGGGATTATGCCGTGCAGGTTACTGCGCCGGGCCAGACTACCGGTGAGTCTACGCGGATCATGGGGCAATTCCTCCGTGACGTGATGAAACGCAATATGGGTAATCGTAATTTCCGTGTTATGGGCCCGGACGAAACAGCCTCGAATCGTCTCGGCGCGCTGTTTGAGGTGACCGAACGCACCTGGATGGCGGAGGTGATACCGGAAGACGATCACCTGTCTGTCGACGGCAGAGTGATGGAAATCCTGTCTGAACATACTTGCCAGGGCTGGCTGGAGGGTTATTTGCTGACTGGCCGCCATGGTCTGTTTTCATGTTACGAGGCATTTATCCATATTGTCGATTCGATGTTTAATCAGTACGCCAAATGGATTAAGGTCAGCAAGGAAACGCCCTGGCGGCGTCCGGTGGCATCGCTGAATTACCTGCTGACCTCACACGTGTGGCGCCAGGATCACAATGGGTTTTCCCATCAGGATCCGGGGTTTATTGATCTGGTGGTGAATAAAAAATCGGATATTATCCGTGTTTTTCTCGCACCTGATGCGAATACGCTCCTGTACATCACTGACCAATGTCTACGCAGCCGTGATTTTATCAACGTTATCATTGCCGGCAAACAACACCAGCCACAGTGGCTCGATATGGATGCTGCCATTAAGCACTGCAGTGCGGGTATCGGCATTTGGACCTGGGCCAGTAACGATCAGGAGGCTGAGCCGGACGTCGTTATGGCCTGTGCCGGCGATGTGCCAGCACTGGAAACACTCGCCGCCGTAGATCTGTTGCGCCAGCATATGCCCGAGCTCCGTGTGCGGGTGATCAATGTTGTCGATCTCATGACGCTGCAACCCCGAGAGGAGCACCCCCATGGTCTGCCCGACAAGGATTTTGATTCACTATTTACGTTGGATAAGCCTGTTATTTTCGCTTTTCATGGTTACCCCTACCTGATTCACCGGCTGACTTACCGTCGCACCAATCACGGAAATCTCCATGTGCGTGGTTATAAGGAGGAGGGGACCACCACCACGCCTTTTGATATGGCGGTGTTGAATGACCTGGACAGATTTCATCTGGTCGGCGATGTCATCGACAGGGTTCCCCGCCTGGGTAACAAGGCTGCCCACCTGAAGCAGTTTATGCGCGACAAACTGATTGAGCACCAGCAATACATTGCTCACCATGGCGAGGATATGCCCGAGATTCGCGACTGGAAGTGGCCATATTCTGGATGATCAGTGCATGTAGGAAAACTGCCTGCTAACCGAGAATATATTTTCGCGAACGTCCAACGGATGCATAAAGACGTTATGGGTTAAATGGGGACTTGATCATTGGTAGCGGGATATCTCGACGATTTTATGGTGATCTGGTTGTGTGGAAATACACGGGGATTCTGATTTCCCTGTGTGATCTCTCTGTAATCATAAAACGGTGCGCGGCGTCTGCCATTGTGCTTACGGTCTTGGAGCACTTCGTGACAGTGCTCGCGCAATGTTTAATACAGGTTCAGTCGATCAGGTCGTCACCACGTTTCTAGCTATCTTCATTTGGTAGCTGGAATTCAGTGATCAAGGGCAAATGATCCGAAGCGAGCTTTGTCAGCTCGGTGCGAGGCACGACGATGTCGGTTACTTTGAGCGTCGGGTCTAAAAAAATGTGGTCGATGCGCGCACGAGGAAACCGGCTGAAAAAAGTGCCAGCCGGGCGATGACTTCCGAATCTTAACTGAACATCGTGCAGTTGCGTCTGCAGGGCGCGGCATTCACTGGAATTGGGTCCGGCGTTGAGATCACCACACAATATTCGTGGGCGCTGGCAGGCGGGGTTGCCAAGCCAGTCGCTGCCAAGCAGGGCTTTGATCTGACGCTGACGTTCCGCGCTCTGCAAGCCCAGGTGAGTGGTGATGACCTGGATTTCTGTACTACCGCAGTCGATGGCTACCCACAGGGCGCCTCTAGGCTCTAATCGGGCTCTGCCTGGAATACCGGGCAGAATATCCGCCCGCACCAGTCGCATTGGTAGCCGGGATAGAACAGCGTTCCCGTAGCGCTCTTCTGCCAGGTGGATGGCTGGATGGAAGTGATAGTCCATCGCCAGCAGATCCGCGATTTGACGAGCCTGATCCACCTTGCCAGTGCGAATCCGATCAACATCCAGCTCCTGCAGAGCGACGATATCCGGGGCCTGACGCGCGATGATTCTGGCCACTCGCTCGGGGGACAGCTTGCCGTCCATGCCGACACAGCGATGCACGTTGTAGGTCATCAGGCGCAGGGAGGTTTTGTTGGCAGCAGATTTTGTGGTCTTTGTCGGGGGGGCGTCGAGTGGGGTGTGGAGGTGCCGGAGCGCCGCCACACGAAGGTCGTCGGGGCGCCAGTAATCTGGTCTGGGGCCGGGGGCGGGGATATCTGCGGGCAACAGCGCGAAAGCATGAGTTTCATTGGCTCCAGCGCCGCCGTGGGCACCGTTTTCCACCGCGAAGCTGACAGAGTTAGCGCCGATACGCCAGCCGCAGATGACAAAATCGCCAGCATCTGGATGGTGGCAAAGGGCGGCCAGGTCGCGGCTGGCCTCCTTGAGAAAGGGATGATCCGCGCCGAGGATGTGTGCTCCATCCCTGGGCAGGTGAACAGCTCCTCCGGCCCACCAGCCATGGGCCTGCTCGCCAGCGCCGCTGTTCGTATCCTTGACCAGGACGAGTGGAACGCCGGTTTCCTCGGCTATTCGGCGAGCCAGCTGGTGTTGTTCAAGCGCAGTTTGTACGGGGTAGTAGAGCATCGCCACTGGCCCGAGGGTAGAGACCACCAGCGGGGGGGTGTCCGGTACAGTATTGTCCGGGTCTCTTATCGGAAAAAGCCGCTGAATCCAGCGACCGCCAAACAGACGGATTCGTGTCAGTTCCACACCGCGCTGCTCGGTGGCCGCTAATGTTAATGATTTGTTTTTATGCGTCGAGATCACGGCCGCCAGTGCTTCAGTGAGGGGCTGGCCATTGCCATCACGATAGGGCCGAGTACGCTCCTGACCGTGATCTGAATAGACCCAGACATCATAGTGTCGCCACACAGAACGATGCGCCGAGCGCCAGATGCGGGAAACGGCGCCATCTATGCCCTTCAGCGTCCAGTGGGCAAAGGCAGAATCCGGGCCGCGCCGGTGCGCCTGTTCGTCATAGCCGAGAAAATTCAGGTGAATGATGGGCAGCCCTCGGGCAATATCGATTCTGGCGCCCACTGTCGCCAGTTCCCGCATGAGGATGGTGATCACGATACGCGTTGGCACGAACAACAGCTCCCTGAGCAAATCCTGTCCATTGATCAGGCCTCGAATACAATCACTGATGGCCAGTATCACCTCGACCAACAGTAGTGTGGTGATGCGAATAAAGCTCCAGATGTGGGCAATCAGCATGAATGCCAGTACCAGTGGTCGGGCATTGCGCAGGGCAGGACCCCAACCCAGCGCGGCTGGACAAAAATGGGGTTCGGCGGCGCCGCCACGATAATTACCCATATAGCAACTACCGTTCTTCAGTAGGGGCGCAGCGCCCTGCTTCTGGAGCTTTTCTTCTACGCGAGTGGCAATATCTGGTTCGAACATCCTGACCAGGCTCCCGGACTGGCGCTCGACGAAGGCGAAGGCAGGAACCACGGCTTTTACGCCGTAAAACAACTCTCCCTGAACAGCTGATGTTGTCGCGGGAACCCCGGAGTAGAGGTCGTGTAACTGGTAGTGTTCCCTGTCCCTGAGTCTTTTAAGAAAAGGCATTTCCCCGTTGGCCAGAGCCTTGTCCAGCTCCGGACGGGACAGGCCGTCGATCTGGATAAGCAATAATCCCGTCGTGGTTGCTTTTTCAGCAGCCGGCAGGTTGAGCAGACGAGCCAGCCATTCACTGCGGCTGAAGCGCCGACGCCAGCGGCGTGCAGCGGTTTCTACGCGACCGAGCACGGCTGCAGCCTCCACTGGCTCAATAATTTTTTTAAACTGATCGCCGAGCGCATTGCTCAAATAAATGTCGATCGTGGCGCTGGGTTGAGCGCCGAACCTGCTGAATCTGCGATGCTTTCGAGAATCTCCCATTCGGCACGAATGAGATGTTGCAGCTGCAACCATCGTTGGTAATGAGGGTCAACGACTTCGTGCGGGCGGTTCAGCAAGCGTTTGTAACAAGCGAGCACGCTGGTTACTGAGTTGTCCATCGAAAATATCTCCGCTGTCTTTAGTGCCGCATTTTTCATCGCGCGTCGCTTACTTTCCGTTTGTTGCATCACCCATGTTAGGGCGGTGCTATAGGCACGAACGCTGTCGTCTTGCAGCAGGCAGCCGTTTTCGCCATCTTTGACAACCTCGCGCGCACCACTGGCATCAAGCGCCACAACCGGCACACCGGCGGCCATCGCTTCGGTCAGCACCATCCCCTGGGTTTCGGTCTTTGAGCTGAAAGCGAATACATCCATGGCGTGATAGGCGTCACTCTGCTGTTTCGGCGCCAGCGTGCCAACGGCGTGGTATTTCTCCGCGAGGCCGCGTTGTTCGAACAGGGCTGATATGTCCTTCTCCAGTGGGCCGACTCCGGCGATCAGGAAGTGGGCGTTAGCGTTATTACCAATAAAATCAGCTACTGCCCGAGCGAGGAACACCAGATTTTTTTCCGGGGCAAGGCGTCCGAGGTGACCCACCACAAAGGCCTTATCCGGGATATTGTTGGCCCGTCTAAAGTCACGGCCGTTGCCCTCGGCAAACAATGCCGTTTGCACCCCCGTGGGCACCACATCAATGGGAGAAAGCACCCCGCGCTGGCGCAACAAGGTGGCAATACTCTCGCTGGGGGCGAACACTTGATTGGCCAGATTTCCGTAGTGGGTTGCCAACTCGATGACAAAGCGGCGCAGCGTCGCGGAGTCCGCAGGAACATAGTGGGTATAGCGTTCGTACAGCGTGTGGTGAGTAAAAACGAGTGGCAGATTCCGATAGCGGGCAATGCGCAAAGCGGTCATTCCCAGCAGAAAGGGGTGATGAGCATGGACGATGTCCGGCCGGAAGCAGTTCAATTCGCTACTGAGTAACCCTGACACCGGTAGAGCCACCGAAAAATCGCTGCCGTTGAAATTCTGGATAGCAGGAATACGGAGCACGCCTTCTTCAGTAGCAGGCTGACCTGGAAATTCGGGAGCTACTACCAAGACCTGGTGATGACGCTCGCGAAGTGCGTTGGCAAAAGCCGCAATAGAGCGCGCTACCCCGCCGATATGGGGGGAGTAGGTATTGGTGAGCATGACGATGTTCACGACGGAGTTTCCTGCAATTCAACGAATTCGACACCGGCTTTCACTTTAACCGGCATAAAGCCGGGTAGCCGGACTTCAATTCCAGGAGGTTTGTTGTGCCAGCGAGCCGACCAACAAACCTTTATACAGCGGTGCTGTTTTTGCGCGCAATTTACTGTCACAGAGGCGATGATTTCCACGGAGACAGTTCCAAAACTGGTGGGGCTGGGACCAAACCTGATCGGTGAGGCCGCCATGCCATCCGTAAGCCATTGCCGGGGTATTCCGGATCCTAGAATCAGGCAGTTATTTTCCTCCCGGATGAAACAGTTGCGCAGCATGACCACCCATTCCGCCGCTGCCCAGACATGTTGCCCATCGCCCATGCAGCCACCACGGGTGCGCGGGTGGATAGCTTCCGGCCACTGTCCCGTTGCTGAGGCCAGGCTGGCCACGGAGGTCATCAGCTCGAAATAGCGGCGGTCGCCAGCGCGCAGCAGTATCTGGGCAATATGCAGCGTCAGGTAAGGGTTAATGCCGGAATGAATCATATCCTGGAAGAAACCACCATCGACAAAACAACGATCCAGCAGGAAATTGGCCGTATCGAGCAGGCGTGGGTCATCGGGTGCGAAAAGCTGCAGCGGATAACCTGCTGCCAGAGAACCAATTGCCCCCGCATCAAGGCGGCGGCTGGGGGACGCAGGCATAGCCGGTCTGCGCAGACGTTGAGATGCGCGAGCCAGGCTGCGGTTTACCGTGAGTTCGAAATCCTCGGCCTGAAGGGTAAACGGTCGCGCCAGATCTTTCCTGCTATCCCGGCTGCACAGATCGGCGGCTGCGCGCAGGCCCGCGATACCCCAGAAGTCATCCCAGTAATAATAGTCATTGGGGCCGAGGTGCTCGGCGCTGAAACCGGCCGGCAACAGTCCCGCCTGCGGGGTGTCCGAGCCAGTGGGAAGGCGTTTATTGTTAATCCACCGAGCGCCGCGCAGGATGGGTTTGCGCCACTCGGGCTTAACCGTCTGGTTGGTGAGTTCGAGATAACGATTCATGATCCAGAGAGCCTCGCCGTTACTGTCCCACTCGCCGTCCTGGGAGTGGAAATAGCCATTATGTTTCTGGCGTATTGGAAAGCGGTCGAGGGCTCGTTCGGCTCGCTTGGTGAGGCCGGTGTAGAGCAGCGCCTGAATAATAAATGCCGCGTCGCGAAACCAGAACCGTTTGTAGGTAAAGGGCCCGGGATAGACATCCCCTGGTGAATGGAGGATCAGGGTTTTAAGCGCCGCCTCATAGAGGAACTGAAAGGTTTTATCTGGAACCGCTATCCTGCTGCTGCCGTCAAGAGCATCTGCCCAACTCGCGTGGCCTTCATCATTGGCCGCGTCGCTATTGGTCAGAAGCGCATCTGTCAGCGTTACATTCAGTGGTATGTCGACGGTAATATGCAGATTTTTGCCAGGTTTGATGGGAAACATGGCCGCCGCGCTGGCCATACCAACCCTGCAGTCCCCCCGCTGTTGTTCTGCTTCATTAAGGTGGAAGTTTACGTCGCCAGCACGGTAGTCAGAGACGTGATGGTGAGCCACGGGGTGATCAAAAGTCACTTTATCAACACCGTTGATGAGCCACTGCCGACGCTCATCATTCAAGATGATCTCGTAAATAGCGCTGATTCCTTCCGGGTTGCAGGGCCGTAGGGCGATGACCAGCCAGGAGTTTTTGCTGGAGGCTGCCTGGACCTGCATTTGGCAGGTTGGTGTCTGTTTATTCATTTGTCCGGCGATGACGACCTTCGCCCTGGTGGTTAGCGAGGTCTCCTTGTGCCGAGTCGTCGTGCGAACGGTGACACCTTTGGCGAGCTCCAGTCGCTGGCTGGATGAGGCGGCACGAGAGGGTAACAGTTGATCCCCGTCTTCGCTTACTATCCATGCGTCCAGAGACCAGCCGTCAAAGTGAGGGCTTAGCAGGCCTCGAGGATCCACAATCGGTAAGGCATCAACATCTGGCCAGCCAATGGCCGTCCAGTTGCGATGACTTAGGTTGCAGTGGGTCATGGAAAATCCACGGGGGATAAAGGCGTCATCAAGAGGGTTGAACTGGCGCTCAATCCAGAAAGGCCAGACCCAGTCGAGATTGTGTTGTATAACCCGGCTGTTGATCAGACCGCGGGCGTGAAATGCCAAACCTGCGCGCAGCAATTCAATAGGCTCTCCCACCTCTGATGGCTCTGCAAAATGCCGCAGGCGGGCCACAACGGAAACTGGATCCAGGAATCCATGAGCTCGGGCAATGCGGCGTATCAGGAAACGCCAGGGCAACCTCCGCCAGGGCATCAAAGTTGTTTTGTCTCGTAATTGCGGGCCAGGATTTTACGGGCGATGCTGGATAGTCCGAGCAGGGCGAAGACGACTAACAGGAAACCGATGCCGTAGAAGCTCCATTCCAGGGGGGATCGGCCAGCGCTCCTGCTGCCGAGCGTGGTAATATCGGCGGCAATGGCGCCCAGATAAACATTGTGCAGAGAGAAGGGAATGATGCCGAAAAACGTGCCCACAACAAAGTCTTGCAGTTTTACTCGTGTCAGGCCAAAAAAGTAATTTGACAATTTGAAGGGGAAAAAAGGTACCAGGCGAGTTAGCAGAACAATACGCCGACCCTCCTGTTTCAGCGCTTCATCGGCTTGCGGCAGCGTGACGCGAGACAGTACCAGCCGCGATGCTCGCTGACCGAATAAATAACGGGCGACAAGAAAGGCGGCTGCTGCGCCGGTTGTTGTTCCCAGTACCACGAGCAGGGTTCCCTTGACGATGCCGAAGACAAAGCCTGCGCCAGTAGTTAGCATGACCCCCGGCAGTAATAACATAACGGCTAGCATCATAATCAGGATGAATAGCAAAGCCGCTTCGGCCCCGCGTTGCTCCAACCACTGCAATAAAGCCAGAATCTGTTGGTGGGTATCAAAATAGAAGAGCACGCCGAGCAAAACAGCGACGAAGGCCGAGCTGGCTATGACGATGAGAAGGGGTGAGGTCTTTGTTACCATGACGCTAGCGCCCAGTGCTTCGGGTGTGGAGATTAATCGGCGGGGTTTGTGCGCCAGAGAATTGACTGAAAATGGCGCCCTCCTGCGTCTATATGGCCAGAATGGCTAGAATGTTATTTTTTTGTTGTGTCCGCTTGTTGACCGCTGTCAACAAGCGGACAGGTGACGATATCTAAGTGCAGTACGTCCTCTAACCCACCCAGTCGTATGATGGACAGCAGGTCGTCGGGGATACGGACGAGCGTTACGCTTTTTCTGGTGTCGGCAGCAGCTCTGAGCCACGACAGTAACAGTGTGATACCAGCGCTGTTACTGTATTGGACGCCGCCGAGGTCGATGTAACACTGTTGCGGGGCCTGAGTGGTCAACCATTGTCTACCGAGAGGTTCAGCGTTGACCACAGTATCGAAATCGATCCAGCCGTGCACGCGCAGCGTCTCGGCGCTCAGGGTGAGCTCACAGGTATGCTCAATCGCAGTATTGCCATTCGCGGGGTAGTCATTTGCGGGGTTATCATTCACGGTACGCTCACAAAGCCTGCATATCCCTGGTGACTGCCTCCGAGTGTTGCTCGCTGCTCCAGTTGTCAATGGCGAGATCAACATTCCCCTTATATTTTTCAACCGAATAGGCAAACTGGTTACGGAAAATATGACCAATGTTGATGCCGTCAATAATGACGTTGTAGAGTTTCCACGGCTCCCCGGGGTTGCGGCGTAGCGAATACTGGACGTCGTGGGGGACTCCTGTGGGCCCGTAAATTTTTTGATCTACGCGAGCGTAGCCACTATCGATGGGCTCATCGCCTGGCGGCAAGGTCTCAATTCGTTGTCCGTCAGCGTTCAGTAATGCCTGAGCATAAGTCACAACAAGCGTGTGTTTCAGTATTTCAGAGAACCGCTTGATGCGCGCGGAAAAGAGCGCTTTTTCCGCTTCCGATGCCAGCGCGCGGTAGCGTAGCGCGCTGGCATAGGTTGCCATGACGCCACGGGTAAATCGTTCTGTGTCGACCAGGATATCGACCATTTTTTCTATCTCCCGGTAATAGCGTTCAGGATCCTGGTCGAAGTAACCTTGCGCCGATTTGGCAATCGTCAGAACATCGGCTGTGGTATCAATGATTAGCTGTCGAGGGGATTTAGTTTCATCGTCGCAAGCGTTCCCGCAATCGGTTGCTGCATGTAACCCGGGGCCGAAGATCAGCGGGGGCAATAGCGCCGCCATTAGAAAAACCCTGGTCACGGGCTGCTTATCCTGGATGTGAGCATTTTCCCCACCAGCTCCTCCAGTATCAGCGCCGACTGGGTATCGCGGATTTGATCGCCATCAGCCAGCAATTCGGCGGCGCCGCCCGGCGACAGGGCGATATATTTTTCACCCAGAATGCCCGCCGTCTGAATCGCCGCAATAGTGTCGTCGCTCAGGTAGTCAACATTTGCGCTGACAACAATATCCACGCGTGCGCGAAGTGTTTTTGGGTTAATGGAGATATCTGTCACCTGTCCGACCTGAACACCAGCCACCGTCACGCGTGCTTTTCTGGTGACCCCCGCGACATTGTTGAACTCAGCATAGAGCCGATAGGTTTTATCGCTATCAAAGTTGCGATTCAGGCCGCTCACCTGAATGGCTAAAAAGGTCAGTGCCAGGATGCCTGTCAGCATAAAAAGACCGACGCTTGTTTCTACGATTCGCGTCTGCATTCAATATACTCCGAACATGACTGCGGTTAACAAAAAATCCAGGCCCAGCACCGCCAGTGATGAGTAGACCACGGTACGGGTAGTGGCGCGGCTGATTCCCTCTGAGGTCGGTGCCGAATCGTAGCCCTGAAACACAGCTATCCAGGTGATGACGGCGCCGAAAATAGCGGCTTTTATCACGCCATTTAGAATATCTTCCCTGAATTCCAGATAATCCTGCATATGGGTCCAGAAGGCGTCGGCATCGACGCCCAACCAGTCGACCCCGACCAACGCCGCACCCCAGATGGCGACAACATTGAAGATTTGCGCCAGCAGTGGCATGGCAATAATCCCCGCCCAAAGCCGAGGGCGGATGATGCGGCGCAGAGGATCAACGCCGATCATCTCCATGGCGGCGAGTTGTTCGGTCGCTTTCATCAGGCCGATCTCAGCGGTTAGCGCTGAACCCGCTCGCCCGGCAAATAGCAGCGCGGCAACCACAGGCCCCAGTTCCCTGACCAGGGTCAGCGATACGCCCTGGCCAAGCACTTCCACTGCATCAAAGCGCGCCAGCACGTTGTAACCCTGTAAGGCGAGCACCATGCCGACAAAGAGCCCGGAGATAACAGTTATGAGCAGTGAGAACACCCCCACACTGTACAACTGACGAATCAGTAAGCGCGGCCCATTACGAAAATCCGGCGGACCCCACAGCGTCATACCCCAAAGGATACCCGCGCGGCCCAGGGTTCCCAATACGGCAAGCCCGCCGCGGCCAAGGTGGGTGACCTGATTTAACATGGCTCTGCTTCTGCTTGGAACCCCAGATCCTGACGGTAATCCGGTGCCGGGTAATGGAAAGGCACAGGACCGTCCGGAAGGCCGCTTATAAACTGGTGAATTCCAGGGTCGATACTGTCGAGAATCGTCTGTGTGGGGCCGTTGCCCGCCACTTTGCCATCTGCGATGACATAAATGTTATCGGCAATTTTTGCGGTTTCGCTAACGCTGTGGGAAATCACTACACTGGTGAGCTTAAGTGCCTGGTTCAAGCGCTGCATCAATTCAGAGAGCATGCCGATAGAAATCGGATCCTGCCCGGCAAAGGGTTCGTCGTAGAGAATCAGCTGTGGATCCAGCACGATCGCCCGCGCCAGCGCTACCCGTCTGGCCATACCGCCGGAGAGTTCAGCGGGCATCAACTTTCTTGCTCCGCGCAGCCCTACGGCTTCCAGTTTCATGAATACCATGTCTCTAATCATTGATTCGGACAGCGTGGTATGCACCCGGAGCGGGAAGGCGACGTTTTCGTAGACTGAAAGATCGGTAAACAGGGCTCCACTTTGAAATAGCACACCCATTTTTCGGCGTTCGAAAAATAACTCTTTACGATCCAGGTGGGAGATATCTCGATCGCCGACGTATACGCTGCCCCGCTGTGGTTTGATCTGTCCGGCGATAAGTCGCAGCAGGGTAGTTTTGCCACTGCCGCTGGGCCCCATGATGGCTGTTACCTGACCACTGGGTATGTCGATATTTACGTTGTCGAGAATGACGCGATCACCGTAGCGGAAACAGAGGTCACGAATCTTGATAAGAGGGTTTTCCGCGATGCATGTTTTTGCCACTTTCACCTATCCACACGCCTGTTCTGATAGCGATTTAATGTGAGTACTACTGAATTTTTTACCCGCATCTGGCGGGGAAAGTCTATCTAATCGGTGGGATCGCCCGTGTTGACGATTCGCGCGATCTCCTTTTCCCGCTCGTTACAAATCAGGCTGGCCAGATCACCGATCACCTCCGCCAACAGGATAATAACGTCGTCCATTGTTAAAAGGCCCACCAGGTTATGCGAGCTATCGATTACCGGCAGGCGTCTGACACCTTTTTCGCGCATGCTGCGCAGAGCGTCAATTACTGAATCGCCAGTGCTGGCCGTGAGCAGTTGAAAGGACATGACGTCTCCTATTGTTATATCGTCGGGATCCAGGCCCTCACCGACAGCGCTGATGAGGATGTCCCTGTCGGTGACGATGCCGATGGGAGAGCGCCCCCCGCCCTTATCTGCCACGACAACCACGTCACCGACGTGATGCTTTCGCATTAGCCTGATGGCATCGGAGAGACTTTCCTCCTGATACACGACGATTACCTCACGGCTACAAATTTCGCCAATGGTCATATACGGTAGCTCCATGTCCTGCTTGTCCCGCCTGGCCGGACATACTTACTCATTTGGTCGCGAGCAGGCGGGATAGCCGACACTCTGGCATTGCCTTCCACTGGGAGTATTGACGCTGGTCAAAAAGACACGGCGTAAGATTCCTTTTAATCCAGGCATCTTGATGCGCTGTGGCGGTGAGCGGCGGGCAATTTATCGTAAAGAATCGAAGCAGGTTTTGCCTCCGCGCTATGTTATGTGAGGGAGAGCGACGGTGATTAACCCCTTGTTAGAGATGCAAGGCCTTGGGCAGAGTATCTGGTTGGACTATATTCAGCGCGGTTTGCTAACGAGCGGTGAGTTGCAACGTTTGATAGACGAGGACGGCATCAATGGCGTGACGTCCAATCCCGCGATTTTTGAAAATGCCATTGTCGAACATGATGACTATGATGCGGCAATTGCGGCTATGCCCGGTATTGATGCCAGTGAACTTTATGAACGGTTGGCGATTCAGGACCTGCAGCAGGCTGCGGATATTCTAGCGCCCTGTTATACCGCTACGCAGGGTCGTGATGGTTTTGTCAGCTTCGAGGTATCGCCAGAGCTGGCTTTTGATACGGAGGCAACGGTATGTGAAGCGAGACGGCTCTGGGCCGCGCTGGATCGGCCCAACAGTCTGATTAAGGTGCCCGCAACATCGGCCGGCGTTAAGGCGATGCAGCAACTGATCGTCGATGGGATCAATGTTAACGCGACCTTGCTGTTTGGCCTGAAACGATACCGAGAGGTGGCTCAAGCCTATCTTGACGGGCTCGAAATACGAGCGGGTCAAGGCGAAAGACTGGCATCGGTAGCGGCTGTCGCCAGTTTTTTTCTAAGTCGAATAGATACATTAGTTGACAGGAAGCTGGATGCCATGATGCCTGCGCAGGCGCAGGAAAAAGTACAGGTCCGGGGCCAGGCCGCCATTGCGTCTGCGCGCCTGGCTTACCAGGAATACAAGCAGCTCTTCTCCGGCGACCGTTGGCGCAAACTCGTTCGGGCAGGGGCAAAAACACAACGACTGTTATGGGCCTCTACTTCCACCAAGGATCCGGCGTACAGTGACATCAGGTACATTGAAGCATTAATTGGCGCGGAAACGATTAATACCCTGTCGCCTGGTGTCCTGATTGCCTACCGAGATCATGGTAAACCGGCTGCGCGTCTGGAGCATCACATTGATACGGCGCGCAATACTCTTTCCGAATTGGCTGGGCTGGGACTGGATCTGGATACACTCACTGAACAACTGGAACAGGATGGTGTGCAAAAATTCAGCGTGGCTTACCAGAAGCTTCTCGCCAATCTTAAAAGGCGCAGTCGCTAGCGCGGTAACACCCGATTCACGGGCAAAGGCAGCGAATTTTTGCGAGCGAGGTATTTGCTGTTATTGCGTTGTCGGGTTCATGGCACCTGGTTAGCGTGAATCGGCTGGTGATTCATAACAACCCGAGGGAAAGTAGTCCCCGGTTCAGCGACCAACTAGAGGCCTACAACATCGCTGGTCAGGTTAAATAGGACTATCCGTTTTTATTCTATCCGTAAGCTAAAGCCTACAGCCAGACAAACGGCTAACAAAGCTCAACTTCGACTATATAGGGAGCATTTATGACAGCATCGCAGCACTACATTCGCTGGTTTGAAGAGCTTGGCATCGACGATGTGCCACTGGTCGGTGGCAAGAACGCCTCGCTGGGAGAAATGTACCAAAACCTGACTGTCGAGGGGGTCCGAGTTCCCAATGGTTTCGCGGTTACCGCACCAGCTTACCGGTATGTGCTTGAACACAACAAAGCCTGGCCGCTAGTGCATGAGGCGCTTGATGATTTGGAGCCTGACAACATCAAGGAGCTACAGATGCGGGGTGAGCGTGCCCGAGCGATTGTCCTCGGGTGTCAGCTACCAAATGATTTAAAGACTGAAATTTTAAGCGCTTATACGAAACTCAAAGAGCAGTATGGGGATGACATATCGTTAGCGGTACGTTCTTCTGCAACCGCCGAAGACTCCCCCGAGGCTTCTTTTGCCGGACAAAACGATACCTACCTCAATATCAATAGTGAAGAATCCCTGCTCGATGCCTACAGGCGCTGCCTGGCTTCCAATTTTACCGACCGTTCTATCCACTATAAATACGACAATAATTTTGATTATTTCAAAGTCGATCTTTCTGTTGTCGTGATGAAAATGGTACGCAGTGATCTGGCCGCTAGCGGTGTGATGTTCTCAATGGATACCGAAACAGGTTTCAAGGATGTGGTTTTTCTTAATGGGGCCCTTGGGTTAGGCGAAAATGTGGTTCAGGGCACCATTGAGCCCGACAGCTTTTACGTGCACAAACCCACCTTTACCCAGGGCTATCGCAGTGTTTTGAAGCGTAGCCTGGGTAAAAAAGAAAAGAAGATGGTATTTGCCGACAACCTTAACACTGACAATATCGCGATGGAATACACGGAGAATAGGGATACCTGCCCGGAAGAACGCAACCGGTTTTGCATCACCGATGAAGAGGTCATGGTGCTGGCCGATTACGCCATCAAGATTGAAAACCACTATTCAAAAGCAGCGGGTAGTTATAAGCCGATGGATATGGAGTGGGCAAAAGACGGCATTGATGGGCGGCTTTATATTGTGCAGGCACGACCGGAGACCGTGGAGTCGCGCAAACAGAGTACGATGCTTGAGATGTACCGCCTCAACGACAAAGGCAGCGTACTTGTAAGGGGCAGGGCTGCAGGCACTCGAATTGGGGCCGGAAGGGCGCGTATCGTTAATGATGTTAAACAGCTTCGTGAATTTCGGGCGGGCGATGTGTTGGTCGCGGATGTCACTAGCCCGGACTGGGAGCCAGTGATGAAAATGGCCGCTGCGATTGTGACCAACCGCGGTGGTAGGACCTGTCATGCCGCTATTATTTCAAGAGAACTTGGCATCCCCGCGATAGTGGGTACGGATAATGCGACAGAACTCCTCAAAGAGGGCCAGGAAATCACCGTCAGTTGCGCAGAGGGTGAAATCGGCAAGGTTTATGATGGCATTTTGGCTTTCGAAATCCAGCAAACGGATCTCAGCCAGCTAGCGCACCCGAAGACAAAAATTATGATGAATCTGGCGAATCCAGATCAAGCATTTAGCCTTGCCTCGTTACCTGTGGACGGTATTGGTCTGGCGCGCATGGAATTCATCATCAATGAATATATCAAGGTGCATCCAATGGCACTGGTACATCCTGAACGGGTCGACGAGGCAACCCGCGCCGAAATTGCCAGCATGAGTGCTGCCTATAACAGCCCTACGGACTTCTTCCTTAAAACCCTGGCTGAGGGCGTCGCTACCATCGCTGCAGCAGTCTACCCCTTGCCTTGCGTGGTGCGGATGAGCGACTTTAAAACCAACGAATACGCTACTTTGCTTGGAGGTTCTTTTTTTGAACAGAAAGAAGATAATCCGATGATCGGTTTTCGCGGTGCGTCGCGTTATACGCATCCGGCCTACGCTGAGGGTTTTAAGCTGGAGTGTGAGGCTATGGAGCGGGTGCGAGACGAAATGGGCATGACCAATGTCAAATTGATGATCCCTTTCTGTCGCCGCGTAGAGGAGGGCGAGAAAGTGTTGGCGGCTATGGCGGCTCACGGCCTAAAGCGTGGCGATAGGGGTTTGGAGATCTACGTCATGTGTGAGATTCCAAATAACGTGATTCAGATCGACGCTTTCGCCAAATTATTCGATGGTTTTTCTATCGGTTCCAATGATCTAACGCAGTTGACGTTGGGGGTGGATCGCGATTCACAAATGGTTGCTTTCGATTTTGATGAGCGTGACCCGGGCGTCAAAGAGATGATCCGCCTCGCGGTCGAAGGCGCTCACCGCAACGGGCGTTATTCAAGTATATGTGGCCAGGCACCCTCGGATTATCCTGAAATGGCGGAATACCTGGTTGAAATCGGGATTGATTCGATAAGCCTCACGCCGGATACCGTATTAAAAACTATCCAGCATGTGCTGGAAGTGGAGCAAGGTCTGCGGGAGCGCGAGTCCTAGCTGCTGGCGGATACCCCATGGGGGCATCTACGGGGCAGCGCCTTCGGCGTGTTCAATCGGGTCAGCGGTGTTGCTTTGTTGCTTTGCTACGGCAAGTTTGGTGACTGGCGTACTGTGGGATCGCTGACGTGCCCGATGGGCTTTTACGCGAGCGCGATTCTTGTTTCTGTCATGTTGTCTGGATTTGTGGCGTTATGCAGGCACCGCGTCAAACTTGATTTGTAGCAACATGTCGATCATCTGATCTTCCCTATAGTGAGCATGGTGCCTGGGTAGTTGTCAGCCGATGCTTGCGTATCGTTCTGACGATCAGGTGGGTGATTAACCAGTGACAAATAGAGTGGCAGCATGAGCGACATCAAACAGCGTATCGACAGGATGGTGAATGAGCTAAAAAAGGAGCGCGACGAACTTCATGTGAGGTTTCACCTGGCTAAACTGGAGGCGGGTGACGAGTGGCAAAAACTTGACTCCAGGCTGCAGAAGCTGGAGGCCAAAGCCCGGGAGTTGGGAGGTGCGACGGCGGAAGCTTCACACGACATTGGGGCGGCAGCAAAGTTACTTGGCGAGGAGATTAGTCGCGGGTTAAAAGCGATTGGCAAGCATCTGTAGCTGGTAGTTTTGATAAGTATGCTGGGCGTTTAGCAGGTTGTGGTGTCTGTCCCATGCACGACTTTCACGACTTGCTTGGGCTCCTGTAGCGGCTTCGCAGGGAAAATTGACGAGGGGCTTTGGCTTGAGTTATCGGTATAACAAGGTTTGATATAGCCAAGTGTCAGCGTGACTATGTTCGATATAGCTAAGCCCATTGTAGCTAAGCCCATTGTAGCTAAGCCCGAAGTCAGGATAATGGCGCCCGGCGAGGTGAACCCATGAGCATCCCCCTGTACCTGGTAGCGGATATCGGCGGCACTAATGCGCGCTTTGCGCTGCTGGATCAGCGCGGGGTGAGGTCAGCGCAACTAACCCTTCGGGTGGCAGACCATCCAGATATTACAGGTGCGATTGACACTGCAATGAGAGTGTTTGCCCCTGCCGGACGAGTCGAGGTTGCCGTGTTGGCTGTGGCGGGTCCGGTTAATGGAAATGAAGCGCTACTGACGAACAGTGATTGGCATATTTGCGGTCAGGCGCTGAAAAAGCAGTTCGGCTGGCGCGATGTACGTCTCTGCAACGATTTTGAAGCTGTGGCTTATGGTGTTTGTCAGACTGGCGTCACGCATCGAAGGATCGGCGGCGCTGAGCAGGGGGCGGGGGGCTACCCCTGTGCGGTAATAGGGCCCGGCACGGGTTTTGGTGTTGCCAATATTTTACGTGGTCCTTCGGGGTGGCAGGTGCTCGCCAGTGAAGGCGGTCACGGTCGATTTGCGCCGATCACTGAGCAGGATGTCAACATACTGCAGCTGCTACGTCGTAAGTTAAAGGGAGTGCAGCGGGAGGATCTCCTGTCGGGACGTGGATTATGTAATTTATACGGCGTACTGGCCGAAATCCATGGCAAGGAAGTAGTGGCGCTTGCCGATCCATCTGCCATTACTGCGATGGCTTTGCGAGACCGGGCGTCGTTCAGTGCCGAGGTACTGAACGTATTTTGCGGTATCCTCGGCGCTGTTGCCGCAGATATTGCCCTGGACCTGGGTAGCCGTGGCGGAGTGTATATTGCCGGTGGCATGGCACCGCGATTCGCCGATTTCCTGGTGGCCAGTTCGTTTCGCAATCGCTTTGAAGATCATCCGGTTTTTGGTCATTATCTACGGCAAATACCTACTTTTCTGGTGGCGAGTGAAGAGCCCGGGTTGCTTGGCGCCGAATATTTATTGCGGCAGATATTGATTGATGATTACGCATGACCTCTGCCGCTAAACCAACCCTGACGAACAAGCATTAAAAGTTACGCCCGACTTTGAGTAAGTAATCAAACCTCCGATCTCCGACGTCAAATAATTATTCAAAATTGATGTTGATGTTGATGTTGATGTTGAATTTTATACACCATCGTGAAAAAGCTAGATAACATACGTAGTCCTACCTACTTAACGATGGCCGAATATCAGAGTAAATAAGCAAAATATTGGTCGTTACATCTTGTAAGCCAACTAATTCCACGTTTTTTCCTGTATTTTTTTTCGGCGTCATTTTTTCATAAAAATACGTGAACTTCCGTATTTGTGACCCGCGTCAAACTTGTTAGGTTACTCAGCCGCCCGGGGAAAAGTAAGGAGAGTCCCATTGGCCTGCTGCCGGTAGCGACTCATTAATTTTAGGGAGGTACAAATGGAGCATCGTATGAGCGGTCGTATACCCGGCGGCTTTATTGTAGATGTTTATAAAGCAGGGAAAAAGCTTGGTGTATTTTCTGTTAAAGACATCGGCGAGAGTGGGTTGTGCCTGGCCAACAGTGGTGATTATCTGCGCGCGGACAAATTTTTGCAGGTAGTCATCAGGCCCTCTGGCCAAAAGAAACGCGTGGCTTGCGTGATGAATGCACTGGTGATCTGGGCGACCGGCGACTACGCAGGTTTATTGTGGGCTTCAAGCAGTAGGGAGTTCGTTCAGTTTTTTGATGGATTATCAAGTGCCGCGGCCTGACAGGGAGAATTACTTATGCAAGCGCAACATATGCCAGTTGAATTGATCAGCGCTACGCGGAACACGTGTGACAGCTGTTGTACGCGCAAAAACTGTCTGGTTAACCGGTTTGATGATCGCATAGTTCGAGCCTTATCGCGAGTAATGCGGCAACCTAGACCCATGGAAAAGGGCGACCGTCTGTATATTCAGGGGGATCGGTTTTACTCCCTGTATCTGATTCGTTCGGGCGCTTTTAAATCCTGCATTACGGATGATACCGGCGACCGTCAGATTACCGGATTTCATTTTCCTGCGGAGATTATTGGCCTGGATGGTGTGGAGTCAGGCCGACACCTCTATGAAATAGAAGCCCTCGAAACATCCAGTGTTTGCGTCATTCCGTTTGGCCAATTTGAACAGATTTCCAGGCACAATAATGGAGATCTGTACCGCCATCTGGTTTGCGCGGTGAGTGGCTCGGCCTTTAAAGAGAGCCAGCTACTCATGGTACTGGGTCGGCTGCATGCAGAGCAACGGCTGGCGAGCTTTTTGATCGACACATCCATGCGAATGCGTGACAGGGGTGAATCCTCAAGAGAGTTTAATTTGAGCATGGCCCGCCAGGACATTGCCAACTACCTTGGGTTAGCTATCGAAACGGTTAGTCGACTGTTCAAGCGCTTTGAGGAAGAAGGACTGATCAGCGCAGAAGGGCGTCACGTGCGCATTGTCGACACGATAGGCCTGCATAGCATCGTGGCGGGAGAGCGCCGCTTTTCGGGGTTGCGCAACATCGCCTGAGCGATAGCAAATAATAAGCGTTGCCAGCGCTATACGTTGCTGATTTTTACCCGCGCTGGGCACGGCCAGGAGGGGGTAGCCGTGTTCGGCTGAGGATGTGAAGTGGTTTTGTTGAGGTTTGCAGTGAATTATCAAGACCGCTGTTCACGGTGGTAACAGAAGAGAAGCCTGGAAGCGCTTGAGGCCAGATTCCCCGGCAGGCGCGCGTCGCAGTTGTATCGCTTTTACCTGCTTGCCAGCGGAAAATAATCGGCGCATGCGGCATCCTGGAGAGGGCAGCCCGACGTCTCGGAAATCGGGCCACTGAGCTGTTGCAGCGATGCAATGTGGCGCGCCAGGAGGAAATTACGGAGGAAGTTACGGTGATTCTGCTGGGCGCACGGAAGTTGAAAGCGGTTGCTCTGGATCAACCTGTAAAACCATCTGCACCAGTTGTGCGAGGGTTTGTGCCTGCATTTTCCCCATCACTTTGCTCCGGTGAATCTCAACGGTGCGGGGGCTAATGTGCAGATCGCTGGCAATGGTTTTGCTCATATCGCCCGTAACCATGCGCCGCATGATTTCGAGTTCGCGCTTTGTCAGGCTGGCAATGCGGTCTCGAATGATCTGGTTATGAACGTCCGCCTGGTAACGTTGCTCGTTGAGTTCCATGGCCCGGTAAACTGCGTCCAGCAACGTCTGGCCGCCAAAGGGTTTCTGTAGAAATTCCAGCGCGCCGCTTTTCATAGCCTGTACCGCGCTTGGTACGTCACCATGGCCGGTAATAAAAATGAGCGGCAAGGTAATGTTTTTGTCATTGATGTGTTGCTGCAGCTCCAGGCCATCGATATCGGGCATGCGTATATCGAGTATCAGGCAGCCACGCATGTCCGGGGAGCACGCGGCGAGAAAATTTTTTGGTGAGCTGAATGTCTGGATAGTCAATCCGGCTGATTGAAGCAATAGAGACATGGCGTCCAGGACATCGGCATCGTCATCAACAACAAACACGGTTTGCTCTCTGTTTGCCACATCAGTCTCCGGTGGGGGGGTTAATCGGCAGGGTAAAGAAAAACTCCGCTCCAGATGTGTATTGAGGGTTAAGCTCCAGTACGCCGCCGTGAAGGCCAATAAGGGACCGGCTGATAGCTAGCCCCATACCCATGCCCTGATGGGGATCTTTCGTGCTATAAAAGGGCTCGAAAATTTTCCTGGCGCGATGACTGCTGACGCCATCGCCATTGTCACTGACGGTTACTGTTAAATTGATCGCATCAGCACTGCTGCCGATAACAATGCGTTTGTCGACTGTTTTGCTGTCGATTAACGCATCACGGGCATTGTTGATGAGATTCAGCAGCACCTGCTGAATCTGCGAATAAACTACGCTGATGGTTGATCTTGCCGACGACAGCGAACACGCAATGTCTATTTGTCGCATGTTGTGACCAGTTTTTGCCAGCTCCACTGTGCTGGTGATCAGTGCATTGATGTCTACCGGTCGACGCTCAGTCGTATGCTTATTGATCAGGCCATGCAGGCCACGAATGATGTTGCCGGCTCGCTGCGCCTGTGCGTCTATACGCGACAGGGTGTCGAGTAATAGCTGGGTATCTGGTGCGTCGCTTTCCAGTTGCTGCTTACTGGCCTGGGTATACATGGCGATGGCGGACAGGGGCTGACTAAGCTCGTGCGCTAACCCCGTGGACATTTCGGTGGCAATATGCAGGCGATCCATGTGCGCCAGTCGCTCCCGCGTCAGCATCAGTTCCGCGGTTTCGTTGCGTAATTTTACTTCGGCCGCCCGAATGTTCGTAATATCCCGGATAACGCCCGTAAAACTGAGCTTGCCGTTGACATTAATCTCGGTAACGCGGAGCTCGCACAGGACTTCGGAACCCGTTTTGGTTAAGCCCGTGACTTCGCGAACAGTGCCTATTATTCTTTTCTCTCCCGTTTCCAGGAAGCGTTTGATGTAGCCATCGTGGCGGCTCCGGTCGGATTTAGGCATCAGACGGCGGATATTCTCGCCAAGTAATTCTTCTGATGCATAGCCGAATATTTTCTCAGTGGCTTTATTCACATCGGTGATAAGCCCGTTGGTGTCGATGCTAATAATCGCTTCGACGGCATTGTCCAGCACCGCCTGTTTCTGCGCCAGGGACTGCAGTAGCGTTTCGTGATCCATAGATAGCTGACCCGTGGTGTACAGGCTGGTTAATATCGTGTCTGTGCGCTGATCTTTGTTAAAGATAGGTTCAATGTGCCAGACGAAATTATATTGTCTGCCGGATCTGCTCTGGATACGTGAAACGCGGGAGGTTGCACTGCTAGCACGCCCGGTGAGCATCTGCCTGAACATTGCTTCGTCAGCGGCACGCCCCTCAGGCGGCAGGCAGAGGGCGAACCAGTTTTCCCCCATCAATTCGTGGGGTTGATATTCTAGCAATGTGTTTAGACTACTGTTGATTTGTTCAATGCAGCCATCTTCGTTTAGGACAACTACTAAAGGTCCTGGCAATTCCTCGATTGCAGAAATACTCACCTGAGCGTCGGAGTTTTCCATAACGCTATCCTGTTGCCTCAACGCTCGACACCCTTAACTTAGGCGTTAATCCACTGCGCCGGAGGTCCATCATGGTCGAAATATCTGGTTTAGGCAATGCGTTGATGCCTTGGGCGTCACGATATAGATTATTGAGTTTGGCAAACGTGTGAGAGTCAACCGTAAATCCGGTAACAGTTGCGGCACACAACAAGATCATCTGGCATCAGGCACAAATTGCTCTTTCTTTAGAAAGGAATTCCGCCACGTGAATAGGGTGCCCGTTATGATGGAGGTTTGGCGTGCGAAGCTAGCAACTGGTGTTGAGTCGGGATATTGAAATGGCCACATTCCGCTGCCATGGTTGACACATGGGAAGGACTGGATCGCACAGGTAGTTGCAGCGCCGGTCTGCTCTCGCGGGGGCGAAAGCGTCACCCCGGGCTGCTGTGGGTTATTCTTGACTTCCGTCAATTAACGCCCACCCAAATACGATTAAATAGTGTTCAAAAATTCGAACAATGTTGTGGTCGGTCCGGTTGATATGAACGCCACTGAATTTAACCTGGAAGTTAAACCTCGCGTACCGGCGGGCCTGGTGCGTTTACATGAGCTGGCCAGCAACCTGCTGTACAGTTGGCATCGGCCAATACGTGAATTATTTTTTGGTCTGGATATGTCGCTGTGGAAAGACTGTGACCACAGTCCAAAGTTGTTTCTTCGGCGTGTCGACCAGGACAAGCTGGAGGCCGCTGCGAATGATGCCGCTTATCTCGAAAAATATCGTCGTGTTTTGAGCTGGTACGATAATTATCTTGGGACTGTCATGGCGGCCCCCGGCAGATTTAATGATGCTTTGCCGCTGACCGCCTATTTTTGCGCGGAGTATGGCTTTCACGAGAGCTTTCCCATCTACTCTGGTGGCCTTGGCATATTGGCGGGGGATCATTGCAAGGCTGCGAGCGATATGGGTATTCCCTTCGTTGCTGTGGGTTTACTTTATCATCAGGGCTACTTTACTCAGACGATTGATTCACGTGGCAGGCAGGTGTCTCTTGGTGTCAATCAGCCCTTTGTCAATCAGCCGATCGAGTCGGTTCAGAGTGGGCTTGGAACTCCCTTATATGTCACTGTCGACCTCGCCGAGCGCGAGGTGATATTACGGGTGTGGAGGGCAAACGTCGGTCGTATTTCACTGTACTTGCTGGACAGTGACTTACCGGATAACAGCGCGGAGGATCGCCAGATTACCCATCAGCTGTATGGCGGTGATCACCGTACGCGCATTCAGCAGGAAATTATTCTCGGTGTTGGTGGTGTACGGGCGCTGCAGGAATTGGGTCTACAGCCGACGGTGTGGCATATTAACGAGGGTCATGCGGCCTTTCAGGTATTGGAGCGTACGCTGACGCTGACGCGGCAGGGGGCGGACTTCTACTCGGCTCTCGAACAGGTGGCGGGCGCGACGGTGTTTACCATGCATACACCGATTGCGGCTGGGCATGACAGCTTCGACAAAGAAACCATGGTGCATTACTTCAGCCGCTATCTGCAGGCTGCAAATATTTCGTTTGAAGAGTTTCTTGCGTTAGGCAGGTCAGCAGTTGATCAACATCGTTTTGACATGACCTCGCTGGCACTGCGGGGCTCGCGTTTTTACAACGGCGTCAGCCGTATCCACGGTGGCGTGGCGGCGCGGATGGAGCAGCATATCTGGCCACAAATTCCGGCTGCAGAGAATCCGGTAGGCTATATCACCAATGGGGTGCACATAGAGAGCATACTCGACAAAGACTGGATTGAGCTATTTGACGGGCGATTTCCGGATTGGCGGGAGCGTGCCCAGGAGAAGGATTTCTGGTCATGCCTTGACAGCGTTGACGACGAAATCTGGTGGGATATCCACAGCGCAATCAAACGATCCCTGTTCCGCGATATACATCGGCGCCTGTGCCATCAGCATCGGCGCAATGGCCTGAGCGAAGCGCTGATAGAGCGCAGTACAGCCCACCTTACGGGCGAGCGCAGCGACATATTAGTGATTGGTTTTGCCAGACGTTTTGCCACCTACAAACGCGCCACGTTGTTGTTTTCGCAACTGGAGCGTTTAACCGAGCTGGTAAACAATGCAGATCGTCCTGTGGTATTTATTTTTGCTGGTAAGGCGCACCCCGGTGATGAACCCGGAAAAGCGCTGATACAGCGTATTTATGAATACTCTTTGCAGCCCGAATTTATTGGTAGGGTATTGTTACTGGAGGGCTACGATATCGCTATGGCGCGCGTTCTGGTGGCCGGTTGCGATGTCTGGTTGAACACGCCCGAGTATCCTCTGGAAGCCTGTGGTACTTCAGGGCAGAAAGCGGGTGTCAATGGTGTGCTAAACCTCAGTATAAGGGATGGGTGGTGGGACGAGGGGTATAACGGCCGCAATGGTTGGGCGGTTGCTCCACACTGCCAGAAGGCGGGTGAAGAAGACTGGGATCCAGACTATTGCGCTCGCCAGGAGGCTATCGATATTTTCAACATCCTTGAACATCAGGTAATACCCACCTATTACCGTCGCGACGGCGCTCGCTACGCTTCGGACTGGGTGCGCCTGTCCAGGGCATCCATGCAGTCTATAATCAGCCGTTTCAGTGCGCAGCGTATGGTGACTGAGTACGTCGATGAGATGTACAAACCAGCAGCGCTTCAGCAGCAGCGACTTGCGCAGGGCAGTAATGCGAATACGCTGGCGCGGTGGAAAAAGTACGTAAGCGAACGTTGGCCCGGTGTCCGTGCGACGTGTTTAGCGGCGCCGGATGACGAAATTTTTTATCGGGAAAGTGTGAGTATCAGAGTACGTATCGAATTAAACGGCCTTTCGTCAGACGATGTGGTCGTCGACTGTTTGTTGGGCCTGGGCGGTGGTGAAGAGTTTGCCGCGGATCACTGCGTGCGCTTCCAGATTGACCCGACGTCCCCGATGAGTAATGGCGATGCTGTTTTTGTCCTAGATTGGGCGCCGGAGTTTTGTGGCCTGAAAAGCTATCGCGTGCGGATATATCCCAGTCACCCTCTGCTTAGCCATCCTTTTGAGATGGGCTTTATGCTATGGCTATAACACGCGCTTTCACAGCTTCTTTGTTTTTACGGTAACTACTGTTTACACGGCGGTTGCTCTTTTCACAGCGGCTACTTTGTTCACGATAGCTACTGCGTTTCCACGGTGACCACCTTGGTGACACCGCTCTCTCCGGGGAAATTGGTGAACATGGCGGTTATCAGGTAGGGCATGATTTTCGCAATTTCTTTCTCTCTTCCGACACTTTGCACACGGCCTTCAAAAAACACTTCGCGTTTGCCTTCGAACCGCGAAATATTCATCAGCAACAGCCGGTTATAGACTGGGTAGGTATAAATTTCGGACGGCCAGTCGTTATAGAATCCGTAATAAAACGGACTGAGATTATGGCCATAATAAAAATGGTAACGAGTATAGCCGCGAGTATCGCTGCGTACTTGAGTCTGCCCCTCCGACACAGAGTAATCAATTTGTGCGACAAGCTGAGCTGGCTGGCCACTTTTTACCGGGATATAGCCAATTTTACGCAGGTTGCTCCGTATAGATTCGGCATAGTGTTCAAATTCCAGGCTGCCCCGCTTCAAGTCATCCATTGGTTCAACACGAATTGTTTCTCCCCGCGGTAGCGGACCTTCGTGAAAAGTGACGACATCGCTTTTCATTTTGTACGCGCAGGACGCAAGCAATGACATTAGAGAGAAAATGGTACACAGGTACAGACTTCGTCGCATTCGGGTAACTCCTTAAGTTGTCAATACTACTCTGTGATGGCGCACAACCAACGCACGGTTTTTCGATCCCATGTGCGCTGTGTGTAACTGCTCGATGGTTATGCAGACTACATTTTGCGAGAACAGATTTTGCGAACACAGGCTTTGCGAGCACACATTTCCCGGACAATCGCCACCTCGCTTCCTGCTCTACGCTGAACAAACATCGACAACACTGCGGTGGCACAGGATTGCTCGTCAAACAGCTAAATCACGTCCTTACAGCGGCAGGCGTTCAAGTAAATCCAGACAACGGCAGGCATAGGCGAATTCATTGTCGTACCAGACCTGCAGCTTGACAAAATGATCCAGCACCACCCTGGTTGATTGACCGTGAATGATGGCAGAGTGAGGATTACCAATAATGTCTGAAGAAACGAGATCCTCGTCACTGTAGGCGAGGATGCCTTGCAGTTCATGTTCGGACGCGTTTCTAAAGGCCTGGTTGACTTGTGCTACCGTAACCGGCGCTTTTAAAAGTACGCTGATATCGGTAAGCGCGCCGTCTGGAATGGGTACTCGTAGCGCTAGCGCACTTAAACGATCTTTTAACTGAGGCAGCACCAGTACCGTGGCGGCATCGGCGCCAGTGGCGGTTGGAATGATGTTAACCGCACCGGCACGGCCACGAATTTTTTTGCCCGCCGCCTGATCCACCATACTCTGGCTGGATGTGTAGGCGTGTATGGTAGTGACCAGCGCTTGCTCTACGCCAAACTGATCATCCAGCACTTTTAGTGGCGGGGCCAGTGAATTGGTGGTGCAGGAGGCGTTGGAAATAACAAAATGGCGATTGGGATCAAAAGCTTTTTCATTGACGCCCAGCACCAGGGTGATGTCCGCGTCTGGTGAGGGTGCGCTGATCACGACGCGGTGCGCCCCGGCGTTGATATGCTTGATGGCGTCCGTACGTTTTGTGAAATGCCCACTACATTCCATGACGATGTCTATTTCGAGCTTGTCCCAGGGAAGTCGTGCCGGGTCTGTTTCCGCAAACAGCGGGAGGACCAGGTCGTCTAGCCACAACTGGTTTTTTTCGTGGCGTATACCAAAATCGGCGCGACCATAGACAGAGTCGTATTTGAGCAGGTAGATCAGATTATCGGCAGGTGTCGGATCGTTGACGGCGACAATCGCAAACTCCTGGAAGTCACTTTGCAGATAGCGACGCAACAGCAGACGACCGACGCGACCTAGACCATTAATCGCCACACGTTTCACGGTTCTTTTACCCTGGATTAATTGATAGCCGACTTTATTGCCTTGATACAATTGCCATGGTGCAACCCCCGTCACTGACACTTTACGTACGAGGTCTCAATGATCAGTTACGCCATGTTGACTGGATACCCGTTCAGAGCCTTCTCTGGCTATTACATATCACAAAAAGTTTTGGCTGTTGATATAAGTCAACTTCAAGCACAGTGCCGGATTCGATAAGGCCCGGCAATGTCTCCTGGCGTTTATGGTTCAGCTTGCCACCATAAGATATCGGCTAGTTCCTGAGGAACTAGCGCTTGTTCGTGATAGGGGCTGGCGCGGGGAGTGAAATGGCTGGGAGGCCGGCTGGTGACAACATCCGCACGATAGATGTGGCTGTCAACGGCATTTTCGGAGAGGCCGAGCCGCCGCATAGGGAGGCACTGTGAGGGACTATCACCATCGGCATCCGCATACAGCTCAACCTTGACCCAGTCTGGCGAAAGGTTGTTGAGATAAATATCCACCTCAACAGAGAAACCATTGGCATGCTGCTGGATTCGTTTGTCCTGCCAGCGCAGTTCTCGCCAGTAGCGGTGCAGTGTTTGTTGCCACTCATGGAGCTTCGCTGCCAGTTCACCATTATTTTGACATCGCGCGCGGTAGCGCTCGCCGGCATCGAAGTAAAAGCGCTCGATATAATCTTGTAGCATTCGGTTGCTACTGAACCTGGGGGTCAGGTTCGCCATACTGGCGCGTATACGCCTGATCCATTCCCGGGGAAGGCCATCACTGTCGTGCTGGTAAAACATCGGTACGACTTCCTGCTCAAGTAGCGAAAGCAGATGCGAGGCCGTCTCACTATCACTGGTTCCGGTGATTGCCCACCCGCATTCGGGGGTGTAGGCCTCCTCCCACCAGCCGTCCAGTACGGAGATGTTAAGTCCGCCATTGACCAGGACTTTCATGCCACTGGTGCCGCAGGCTTCCCAGGGTTTAAGGGGCGTGTTGAGCCACAGATCCACGCCCTGCACCATCTTCCGCGCCAGTACGATGTCATAATCCTGGAGGAACACTGCGCGACTACCGGGCGCCAGCTGCCTGGCAAAATTGGCCCAGGCGTGGACCAGTGCCTTACCGGCGGAGTCGCGGCCATCGGCTTTGCCCGCTATCACAATCTGCACCGGATGCGTGAGGTGGTTCAACAGTCGTGCCAGACGCGCCTCATCCAGCAACAGCAGATGAGGACGTTTGTACTCGGTAAAACGACGGGCGAAGCCAATAGTCAGTATGTTGGGGTCGAGGACTCGCAGGGCTTCCTCAATGGCGTCCGTACTGGCGCCCCTTTGACTCAGTTCCTGGTGGTAGCGCCAGCGAATATGTTCGATTAAGTCCTGCCTTTGTCCGGTGCGACACTTCCATAGTTGCTGGTCGGTCACACTGGATATAGCAGTGGACAGCTCATCGATGCCGCCGCGCCAGCGCTCCTTGCCAGCGGCATCTGTCCACAACTCATCAGACCATCTCGAATCCCAGGAAGCCATATGAATACCATTGGTAATGTGCGGGATGGGAATCTCGGCCAGCGGCCATCGGGGGTAGAGCGCACGAAACAGGTGGCGGCTGGTAGCGCCGTGCGCACGACTTACCGCGTTAACCTGCAAGCTGCCACGCAAGGCGAAACAGGCCATATTAAATTGCCCCTTGCTACCGGATTCGGCTCTGCCTAGATCCAGCAACTTGTCTACGGAGATACCCAAGTGTTCCGCATAATGGCTGGAGTACTGTGAAATCAACGCGGGATCATAGATATCAAAACCCGCAGCTACTGGCGTATGGGTAGTGAACAGGGTGCCTGCGCGGCTGGCCCAGAGAGCAGGACCGAAGGAAAGACCGGTACGCGCCATCACACTGGCGGTTCGCTCAAGGACGACAAAGGCGGCGTGTCCTTCGTTAAGATGACAAATGTCGATCTCCAGATTCAGCGCTTCCAGCGCCCGCCAGCCACCGATGCCGAGAGCGAGTTCTTGTTGCAGACGTAACTCAGGTCCGCCGCCGTATAATTGGCTAGTGATGCCCCTGTCTGTGGCGCTGTTGAGGGGGTGATTGCTGTCCAGGAGATACAATGCCACCGATCCTGCCTGTGCCAGCCATACCCGCAACCAGACCTGTCGCCCCGGCAGGTCGACCGGTACTTTTAACCAGTCACCGTCGTTAGTTAAGACAGGTTTGACCGGCAGCGTGGCTGGGTCGCAACTGGTGTAGATCTCATGCTGTTGACCGCTGGCATCAATTATTTGGTGAGAGTAGCCCTGGTAGTACAGCAAGCCTACGGCGACCAGGGGCACACACAAATCGCTGGCCGTCTTGAGGATGTCGCCAGACAAAATGCCCAGGCCACCGGCGTAAAACGGCAGGGCGCCGCCCAAACCGTATTCCATGCTGAAAAAAGCAATGTTGCCGAGCCTGGCGTCGGGATATTTTTCGCCGTACCAGCCACAGCGGCACAGATAGGCATCACGTTCCGCGGCGATTGCTTCCAGTTGCGCGCAGAACTCAGCATTTTGAGACAGCGCAAGCAAGCGGCTGTAGGGCACATTTTGCAACACGACATAAGGGTTTTGGGATTTCTCCCAAAGCGCCGGTTCCACCTGTTTCCACAATGAGTCCGCGCCGTGGCTCCAGGTCCAGCGGAGATCGGAGGCCAGGTCGGCCAGGCTGGACAAGGCCTCAGGCAAGTCTGGTAGCGGGTGACCCAGCAGCCCGGCGTAGCTTTGTGGAGATACGGGTTTAACGGCCATAAATTGCGTTCAACGTTCGTAAATCATCGGTGAGTTGAGTTGTTAATTGGCGCCATTCGAATCGCCAGCGCCAGTTGCCGACGCTGGTGCCGGGAATATTTATGCGATGGCCAGCGCCTAGCCGTAGCACATCCTGTAGCGGCAGAATCGCCCATTGCGCCACGGACGCCAGCGCGGTGGCCAGCAGCTCAAGGGGCATATCCTTTGTTTCACAACGCAGGTAGGTTAATACCCTCAGGCGCTGCTTGTTGGTCAAGGCCTGAAACCAGGCCAGCGAGGTATCGTTGTCATGGGTTCCGGTATAGAGCACACAGTTTTTATGCAGATTGTGCGGCAGGTAGGGATTGTCGGCGCCGCCATCAAAGGCAAATTGCAAGACACACATGCCGGGGAGGTTGAATTGCTCGCGTAAGGCGACGACGTTGGGTGTGATTAGCCCCAGATCCTCCGCGACCAGCGGCAAATTAGCAAAGTTATTCTCCAGGCAGTGGAGTAATTCGGCGCCTGGCGCTACCTGCCATGCGCCCTGTTCGGCGCTGGTACTGTGTGCGGGGATTTCCCAGGCGGCTTGCAGCCCGCGAAAATGATCGAGTCGCACCAGGTCGTACATGTTGAACTGGGTTTCCATGCGTTTCGTCCACCACAGGAAGTTGTCTGCCTGCATGGCGGACCAGCGGTAGTGAGGATTGCCCCAGCGCTGTCCGGTCGCAGAGAAATAGTCTGGCGGCACACCGGCTACGACCGCTGCTTGGCCATCCTCTTCCAGCTGAAAGTAGCGGCGATTGGCCCAGACATCGGCGCTGTCATGGGCCACAAACAGGGGCATATCGCCAAATAGCAAGAGGCCACTTTGTTGGGCATAGTTGCGTATTTCTCCCCACTGCTTAAAAAAAAGAAACTGGGTGAATTTGATTTCGTCAAGGATAGCGGACCATTGTGCACGGGCTCGCGCCATTGCCGCAGGTTCCCGATGGCGCAAGGGCGCTGGCCAGTCTATCCACGCTCGTTTTTCGTGGTGTTGCCGCAGAACGATAAACAGCGCGTAGTCATCCAGCCAGTGATGGGTGGTTTCGACAAAGTGCTGATATTCCTGCTGAACGTCGAATTTCGGGTGGTTTGAAAAGTGTTGGTAAGCCATGTTCAGGTACTGGCGCCGGTTCCCTGTTGGCGGCACGGTCCCACACCAGCCCTGTTCCCTTAACCACTGCAGTCCGATCAGGGCGGGATCGCCAGCATAGGCGGATAGACAGAGATAGGGCGAACGATCAACGTGAGGAGGCCCCATTGGCAGCAGCTGCCATACTGAAGCACCGACGCTGACCAACCAGTCGATAAAGCGCGGCGCAGCATCCAGGTCGCCATTGCCGGGGCTTTCCGGCAAGGCAGTAACGGGGAGCAGGATTCCGCAGCGGCGGCGTTCGCTGACCGGATGCCTGTTCACTGTGTCTTACGCATCGTCTCACCAGAAGACGAGCCGCTGTGTCCGCTTTGCGTAAATGGATAGGCCAGGTAGCCGGGTTCAGGTTCGGCAATAATTTCGTAGAGTGTGCGGAGCTGCACCCTGAACAAATCGTCAAACGCGATAACGGTTTCTTTGGCGTTGTAATCACCTGGCCACCAGAACCAGTCGGAACCTTCGCATACCGCCAGTTGCTTTTCCGCCGCGTCCACCTGGTGTTCCGACAGATTGTTTTCACGGATTGCCCTGTCGAAACTTTGCTTGGCTTCGATAAGCATGTTCCAGGCCCGATTTTTTTCGGGACTGCCGATCCAGGTGGTGAGATTCCCGTAAATCCAGCTTCCCGCTGTAATCTTTGGCAACGCCTTCAGGTGGTTTTGCCTGCAGTTCGAAAAGGTCGTCAGATTGAGCTTTGGGTGGCTGGCAAGCCGACGGTAAAGCGCCCGCAGAAAGTGAAATCCGTTGTCGGGATAGTGCTCCCAGGCATTTTCACCATCCATAATAATAGTGGCTACGGCGTCCTGTTCGTGACGGCAACGCGTGGCGATGCTTTCCAGGCGCTGGATGAGATTGGCTACAGCGTCATCCCCATGCCAGGATGAGTAGGTAAAGCCAATCAGATCGGAGAGTTCATCATCGCGAAAGAAGCAGGACATCGTATGCTGGCCAATTTTATACGGATGGTAGAGCGCCGTTTCCGTTGACTGCAGTGTTTCCGAATTGTTCAGGCTGTTAGAAAGTACACCGGCGCCACTCGCAGTCCACTGGAAGCCGCAGGCGTCTAGCTGCGTCAGCACCGCATCACTGATCGCGCCTTCAGCGGGCCAGCAACCGACCGGCGATTTGCCAAAGCACTGCTCGAATAATTGCTGACCAGCGGCGATGTGCCAGTGCAGACGTTGTTCGCCATCGGGATAGGTTGCCAGCTCCGGTAACGGCAAGCCAGGCGTGGCCTCATGAGCGCTGCCAAGGTCAATCAGTAACGGTGCCAGCGGATGCGCATAAGGTGTCATTGCCAGTTCCACCCGCGGTGTGTCGGCCAGAGCTCGATAACGGGGAATAATGGCCGCGATCTGTTCGCCGATCACCGACAGCAACGTCAAGCGATCAGCAGCGCTAAACGCCTGCCCCTTATTGAGCAAGTGGCGTACGCGGGGATCGTCGCGGCGCACAGTTTCACCCAGCCAGCTGAGGTGATACCAGACCAGCAGGTCGCTGAAAAATTCGTCGTTGACGTAACGGATACGCTCGGGGTGCTGAGTCAGGTCGTGGACAAAATCGTTCATCGATCCATAGATTCCGTGCTGCCCGACAAAGCGGTGTACGTGACCGTTGGCACAGGTGTTGAGCAGTTGCTGGCGCTGCTCCGGTTGCTGGCCAAATACGGGCGCTGCCAGCGCAGCGAGCAGCGGATCGCGCAGAGCCGTCGTGTGGCTGCTATTTAAGGCGCTATCCAGCTTTAAGTAACTGTCCAGCTGGCTGGCATAGTCAAGGATCTGCTCTAGCAGAATGGGCGTAAAGTTAACTACTGCATGAGCGCTTGGCGTCTGTTCCAGATGCGCAGCCATGTCGGTGTAATCCTTGATTGCCCGCAGGTAAGTCCAGGGACGCTGGTAAATGCCAGTGCGACGGTCACGGTACTCGGGCTGGTGCATATGCCAGCACAACACCACGCTAAGGCGAGTGTTGGTTGGAAGATGGTTGTCAGCGGGCATGGTGCAACGCCTGGCCAAGCATTTCCGGTGTCACCAGTACCACGCCGCCTGGACTGACGTAGAAGCGCTTGCTGTCCTGCTGGGGATCTGTGCCGATGACGGTGCCATCAGCCAGAATGGCACCCTTGTCAATGACAGCACGGCGGATGTGGCAATGGCGACCGATGCGGACATCTGGCAATACGACTGAATAGTCGACATCGCTGCCCTCATCGACGCTGACATCGTTGAACAGCAGTGAACGTCTCACGGTGGCCCCGGATATTATGCAGCCGCCGGATACCATGGAGTCAATTGCCATGCCCCGGCGGTCGACTTCATCGAAGACGAACTTGGCTGGTGGCGTCTGTTCCCGGTAACTCCAGATGGGCCAATCCCGATCGTATAAATTTAGTTCCGGCGTGACGCCGATCAGTTCGAGGTTTGCTGTCCAGAACGCATCGACGGTGCCGACATCCCGCCAGTAAGCGTGCCCATCGCCAGAGGCGTCGCGAAACGGGTAGGCATAAACCGGGTGTTGGTCAATCAATGTGGGTATCAGGTCCCGGCCGAAATCGTGACTGGAGGTTGTACGGTCGGCATCGGCAATGAGTTGTTCAATTAAAAAATCGGTGCTGAAGACATAAATTCCCATCGAAATCAGCGAGCGGTGACTGTTGCCAGGCACGGGTTCCGGCTGCGCCGGCTTTTCATCGAAGCGCCTGATACGTTGCTCGTCATCAATGCTTATTACACCAAAAGCACTCGCAGTACCGCGGGGGACTTCAATACAGCCTATGGTCAGTTCAGCGTTGCGTTCCACATGTTGTGCGAGCATCGGGCCGTAGTCCATTTTGTAAATATGATCGCCTGCCAGGATCAGCACATAACTGGGGTGGTGGCTGCGCAAAATGTCAATGTTTTGATAGATGGCGTCCGCGGTGCCGAGGTACCAGCCGCTTTCAATACGCTGCTGCGCTGGCAGCAGCTCGACGAATTCCCCGAATTCGCCTCTTAAAAATCCCCAGCCTTTTTGTACATGTCTGATCAGGGAGTGGGCTTTGTACTGGGTCAATATGCCTATACGACGAATCCCAGAGTTGACGCAGTTGGATAACGGGAAATCAATAATGCGGAATTGGCCACCGAATGGCACGGCGGGCTTGGCTCGCCATTGGGTCAGTTGCTGGAGTCTTGTCCCGCGCCCTCCAGCCAGAATTAGCGCCAGAGTACGTTTGGTCAGTTGACTGACAAAGCGTGGAGAGTGGGGCATAACCACTATTTCTGTCTGCCTACCCACAAATTAGGAGGTACCCCCCTAATCATGGTTGCGGTTGGGAGCATCAGTCCGGCAATTGATGCCGTATTCGGCAGGGCGCCGTGCACGACCCTGCTTACGGCTCCGTTTGTTTCGTACGGTAATAAACGATTGTTTAGGTGGGTAGCGGCGGCAGGCCTTCTAACTGGCTGGGGGATAACGATACTGCACTCTCTTTGGTTAGACGCCGTAGTAACCTTGTTTGCCAGCGTTTTCGCCCCGGCAAGCAACTGGCGACGTACTTTTTCCCTAAACGTTACTGCTCTGGACATGTGTGATGTTACCTGAATTGTGCTTTACCCGATCGGTGCCCGGTCTGAGCCGCGCCCAATCTTGGTTTGGTTATAGCTGGACTGAGTCTTCGACAAAGCTACTGTCCGGATTCAATCACCTGGGACGCTTGGCTTTGTTGACTCAAATCAATTTGGTTGATCAATTGAAATTGGTGTCACGGAGGGGTTCGTTAAGTAAATTGACCATGGTCAACACGGTACTGCTCAATATTGCTGAGTATCAACCGACGCATTTACGTGGGAAAAGGGGACTGTGTTATGAATGTAAACGATGCGATGGTGACAAATGTATTTACCTGCACACCGGATGCGAAAATGGACTCCGTGGCGCGGATGATGTGGGATAACGATTGCGGATCCATTCCGGTCGTTGATGAAGCAAATATCCCTGTTGGTATTATTACGGATCGCGACATCGCTATGGGTTCAGCGCTCCAGCACAAGCCCCTGTGGGACATCACGGCTCAGTCGATTTGTAACCATCGGCAGTTGTATTCCTGCAAAATGACGGATGATATTCACAAGGCAGTGGATATTATGAAGGCGCACAGTGTGCGGCGCTTACTGGTGACAGACCGCAAGGGCAGACTGGCAGGAATCGTCTCCCTTGGCGATATTCTCGCCTGTACTGATGCAGCGAATGGAGCGGGATTGAAGTTCGGCGAAATGGCCGGTATGTTAAAAGCGGTATCCGCCCATCATACGCTACCCAGGTTGTCCGGTCCCATCTAGCGTGCGCCGTTGGTGTTGTATGCGTAGCGCATTACGCATGACACAGGTTTTTCGCGGTGTGTGGATCAAAAGCACAGGAGCGTGATGGCCTGACGTTTTGTGGCAATATGTTGGCGGTTGCGCTAATCGAATCGGTCTGCCTAACCAGGTTGCGGATGGGGCTGGTTCCGGATAAAGATTCTTCTCGATGTAAGCAAGACAGCCTGGGCGGATACGCTCCGCCGGACGTGAAATGCCGCTGCGGAAGAAAGCCGAAGCGAGCGGTTTCGAGGGAGATTGTGAAATCAGCAATATAATATCTGATCGCCAAACATCGTATTCGGTCAGCGATGGGAATATTCTTCGTTTGCTGGAGTTACGACATCACGATCCATTTCAGATATTAGGACAACACCGACTGGCGGATAAGGTGTGGTGTGTCCGAGCATTGTTGCCTGACGCCGTCTCCGCGTCTGTCGGTGGCGGGCGTGTTACCGCCAGCAGCATTTCAGAGAGTAGTTCCAGGAACGCCCCCATGCAGCGGTTGGCTGACACCGATATCTTCGAGTGGCAGGGCGATCAGTCATTGGGCGACGGTTATTATATTGAATGGCAGAATTCTGATGGGGTAATGCACCGTCATATTGATCCCTACATGTTCCCGCCGCAACTGAGTGATCTCGATTTATACCTTTTTGGCAAAGGCGCACACTGGTACGTTTATCAAAAGCTCGGCGCCCATTCCCATACCGTAGGGGCTATATCCGGCACGTTATTTGGACTCTGGGCGCCGGACGCGGTCGGCGTCAGCGTGGTCGGTGACTTTAATCGTTGGCGTGGCCGTGCGCATTTAATGCGCTGCCGTGCGGATAGCGGTGTTTGGGAGCTGTTTATTCCGGGTGTGGATGACGGTTCTTGCTACAAATTTGAAATTCGGCATCGCGGGAGTGGGCAGATAGTTGTTAAGGCCGACCCCTATGGGCAATACTTTGAGCGCCGACCAGATTCAGCCTCGATAATTCATGCTGAGACAGAATTTTCCTGGACAGATCACGACTGGTTGCAAGACCGCAGACAGTGGGACTGGCAACATGAGCCGGTATCGATTTACGAATTACACACCGGGTCATGGCGACGCCACGCTGACGGCAGCTTTTTTACCTACCGAGAACTGGCAGGTACTCTGGTTCCCTATCTTGAAGAGATGCACTTTACCCATGTCGAGTTATTGCCGGTAGCCGAACACCCTCTTGATCAGTCATGGGGTTACCAGAGCACGGGTTATTACGCGCCGACAAGCCGCCATGGTTGTCCCGAAGATTTTCGGTTCTTCGTCGATTGCTGTCACCGTCATGGCATCGGTGTATTGATCGACTGGGTGGCTGGACATTTTCCAAAGGATGCACACGGATTGGCCGCTTTCGATGGCTCTCCCCTCTACGAGCATGCCGATCCGCGCCAGGGTGAACACCACGAGTGGGGAACACTAATTTTTAATTATGGCCGTCATGAAGTAAAAAACTTTCTGTTGGCTAATGCCCTGTTCTGGTTACGTGAATTTCATGTTGACGGATTGAGGGTAGACGCGGTCGCGGCAATGCTTTACCTGGATTACTCAAGGGCGGAGAGCGCCTGGCTGCCTAACGAATACGGTGGCAATGAAAATCTGGAGGCCATCGGGTTTTTACGTGAACTAAATCAGATAGTTCACCGTGAATTTCCGGGCGCTGTAGTGATAGCTGAAGAATCCACGGCCTGGCCTCAGGTAAGTCGTCCGACCTGGACCGGAGGCCTGGGTTTTTCCATGAAATGGAATATGGGCTGGATGAACGACATCCTGGATTACTTTAGTAAAGATCCCGTTCACCGCCGTTTTCATCACCAGCAACTGACCTTTGCAATGTTGTACGCCTATCACGAAAATTTTGTTCTGGCGCTGTCTCACGATGAGGTGGTGCACGGCAAAAAATCGCTGCTTGAAAAAATGCCCGGGGATGACTGGCAAAAATTCGCCAATCTACGGTTGTTATATACCTACATGTTTACCTGGCCCGGTAAAAAACTGCTGTTCATGGGTTGTGAATTTGCTCAGCGCGTCGAATGGCGTTGCGACCAGGCACTTGACTGGCATTTGCTGGAAGCCCCCAGTCACAAGGGTGTGCAAAAATTACTGTCCGATCTCAATCAGTTGTATCGGCACAGCGCGCCGTTGCACCGTTACGAATTCGAGCAACGCGGCTTTGCCTGGGTCGACTGTCACGATACAGAACAGTCCGTGTTGAGTTACCTGCGCCGGACGGATGATGATTTTGTTGTCGTCGCGCTTAATTTTACTCCGGTACCACGCTACAACTACCGTCTCGGTGTGCCGGAAGGGGGTGATTACAGGGAGGTTTTCAACTCTGACTCTGCCTGGTATGGCGGCGGCAACATGGGCAATTGCGGCGTTGTCTGTGCGGAACCCATGCCATGGATGGGGATGCCGTACTCAGTCAATATTACGTTACCGCCATTGGCGGGCGTGCTGTTGATGCCGGGGGTTTGATAGCTTTGTCCGGTAGCCGCTATCCGCTAATCGAAAGTTTTCGTTTGTCGTTGAATTTTTTTCCCGTCCGTGAAACAGCCTGTCGGATTTGGAATCATGTACTGCGTGGCGTGGCGTGGCGTGGCGTGGCGTGGCGTGGCGTGGCGTGGCTGCCGACTGAATTATTGGGGCTGAAATTGTCAATGCAACGCGGTAGGTTCTGACGATATGTTGAGTAAGAGTGGTGAATATTTTAGGGAAAATGCAATGAAATATTTTCGATAAGCGACATGAATATTTTGTTCGGTTGTAGCGAGCTGTATCCGCTGGTGAAAACTGGTGGTCTGGCAGATGTCGCGTACAACCTGCCTCGGGCGCTTCAGCAGCTCGGCCACTCGGTACGCATCATATTGCCAGCCTATCGTGGTCTGATCCAGATGGTGAACGCTGCGCGTCGAGTGGGAAGATGCACGGTTTATGGTCATAGCGTTGACGTGCTGGAAACTTCACTCAGAGATTCTGACCTGGTTCTGTATCTGGTCGACTGCCCCACGTTATTTGATCGCGGGGGTGGTCCTTATGGCGACTACAGCGATACGGCCTGGCCCGACAACGCGCAGCGCTTTGGTCTGTTCTGTCGTGTCGCGGTCGATATGGCGCTGGACAGGTTCATGCTGGCGTGGCAGCCCGATATCGTGCACTGTAATGATTGGCAGACAGGCCTCGTTCCCGTATTGCTGGCGGTACATGAACAGCGTCCCGCTTCGGTGTTTACGGTGCACAATCTTGGTTACCAGGGCCTGTTTCCGCTGGCTGAGTGTGAAAGTCTGGAGCTGCCATCCGCGATAAATGGCGTTCCAATCCGGGATTTTCGCGCCCTTGAATTTTATGGTCAATTGTCCTTTATAAAAGGGGGGGTTGTGTTTGCGGACGCTGTAAATACGGTGAGTCCCGGTTACGCGCAGGAGGTTCTCACACCTGAATTTGGGTGTGGGCTGGATGGTTTGCTACGCCATTGCGGCAGTCGATTTTCCGGTATCCTTAATGGTATTGATACCACTATTTGGGATCCATCGTTCGATCAAGCCATTGCGGTAAATTACGAACAAAAATCACTGGCTGGCAAACAATTGAATAAGCGAGCACTGATGCGAGAATTTAGTTTGTCGGATAACGAAAATGCGTTATTACTCGGTGTGGTCAGTCGTTTAACAGACCAGAAGGGTATTGATCTAATTCTGGAATCGCTGCCCCTGCTCCTTGAGTTACCGATAAATTTGGTGGTGTTGGGCAGTGGTGATAGTGCTATAGAAAAAACGCTACAGGCTTGCGCAACGCAGCACCCTAATCGCATCAGTGTTCGTTTTGGCTACGATGAAGCACTTGCCCATCGCATTATAGCCGGTATAGATGCCTTGCTTATTCCCTCCAGGTACGAGCCCTGTGGCCTGACGCAGCTATACAGCCAGCGCTATGGTACCGTGCCGATTGCCCATGCGGTGGGCGGATTACGGGATACCATTGTCGATACCGGAGACAGGTACTTATCTCCCGATAAAAATACGGGAATACTCTTCCATGAGTTTAGCGTGACGGCGTTTGTAGAAGCTGTGACCCGTGCGGTAGATCTGCACCGGGAGTGGAGCCGGTGGCGACAATTGCAATTGGCTGGCATGGGAAGAAATTTTTCCTGGGTGGCAAGCGCCATTAATTATGTCGAGCTTTACCATTCAGCAATTGGGAACAAGAAAAACGCGGTTCCCGGAACATAGGTGCCTCTCGGGAACCGCCAGGTGGGAGCTGTGCAATGCGGGCCTTTGGTATTCCCCCGCTGAATATATCAGGACTGGACGGTAATCAATTTTTTAGGTTTTGAAGCTGCCCGCTTACCCAGGGTGATTTTGAGCACGCCATTTTTTCCTTTAGCAGAAATTTTATCTGGATCAGCCGATTCCGGCAGGGTTAGCCGCCGGTAAAAAATACCCCGCGAACATTCAGCGCGATGGTAACCGTTCTTGTCCTCCTTTTTCTCAGTCTTGCGCTCGCCCTTGATATTGAGCATGCCATCTTCCATGCTGACTTCGATATCCTTTGGGTCAACCCCCGGTATGTCAGCGCTTATGACAAATTGCTTGTCCTCTTCGACGATATCAACGGAGGGGGCCCATTCGCTGGTAACGACATTGCTGTCGTCATCCAGAAAAGACGGCCACCGATCAAATGCTGATCTGAATAAAGTATTAAAATCGTCCTGAAATCGGCTCAACATATTACGTCTTTCAACGGGTATCAAATTCACGGTATCACCTCTTTGTTTGCTAAGTTTAACTGCGGTAAAAAAATGTCCATCACGATGTGTAGACCCAGCTACAAACTTTACTGTCAATTTGTTTGACCTTTGTCCCACTGACGAAAGTCTTAAATAATTTTGATGTGGCGATATTGACGATCGTCAAGAAAGACTTTTAAGCTACGGTGATTCTCTTATCTCGATAGACATCCTGAATGGCATGCAAAAGCTCCACGCCCTCTGCCATTGGCTTTTGGAAGGCTTTGCGTCCGCTTATTAGACCCATACCGCCAGCCCGTTTGTTGATGAGTGCGGCATATACCGCCTGGCGCAAATCGTTTGTACCGGATGGCCCTCCCGAATTGATCATGCCAACGCGGCCCATATAACAATTAGCAACCTGGTAACGGGCTAATTCGATGGGGTGGTTTTTGCTCAATTCTGTGTACATTTTTGGATGAGTTTTGCCAAAATATAAGTCCGCAAAGCCAGCATTGCAGTCGGCCTGTTTCTGCTTGACGATATCGGCCTGCAGGGTGACTGCAAGGTGGTTAGCCTGGCCGGTGAGATCGGCAGCGGTATGATAGTCCCGTGTGGGAGTTTTAAACGCTTCGTTACGCAAGTATGCCCAAAGCACAGTAACCAAACCCAGTTCGTGAGCGCAGGCAAACGCTCGGCCTACTTCCTCAATCTGCCGGTGCGATTCATCCGAGCCAAAATAGACAGTTGCCCCAACGGCGGTAGCGCCGAGATCAAACGCCTGTTTAACCGTGGCAAACATCACCTGGTCATAACGATTGGGATAGGATAATAATTCGTTGTGATTCAGTTTGACGATAAATGGAATGCGATGAGCATATTGTCTGGCAACGGCGCCAAGCACGCCAACGGTCGACGCCACAGCATTGCAGCCACCCTCAATGGCCAGTTCAACGATGTTAGATGGATCAAAATATAACGGAGTAACAGAGAACGAAGCGCCCGCCGTGTGTTCAACTCCCTGGTCTACAGGCAGAACCGACATGTAACCAGTGCCAGCCAGACGCCCGTGATCAAATATGCTCTGTAAATTGCGTAGCACGGCGGGTGTCCGATCACTTTGGGCCACGGATTTCGCAATGAAATCCGAACCCGGTAAATGCAAAAGGCTTTTGTCAATTCCCTGGCACTGATAATCCAGCAGCCCAGAGGCATCGTCACCCAGTAGCGAAAGGATGTCGGTCATTATCTTTCATCAGGTAAGAAGGGCGATGACCAATGTAATCCAGCAGAGCTGGTGTCTTGTTGACCTGGATCAACATTTAAAAAATGCCGTAAAGGCCACAATGTTTGGCGCAGAGGGTCACACGGGAATTGCTGGCATGTCTCCATCTAGTTGGGGGGTGCGCTGGCGATTAGCGATAAACGAACGGCAGCACGATAAGGGATCGGAATGGCAACACCATCCAACGATAACCCGGCATTTGGCCGGGCACGCCGGTTGTTTGCTGCTTGTTGCTGCAATAATTGATACCAGGAAAAATCTGTATTTGACAGGTACTGACGGCGCGGGCAGTAATATGTTGAGCACGGGCGCCTTATCTTTTTTTGTAACTAATTTGATAGCACGGATCTGGTATGAACAAATTTGAAGTCTTAAGAAAGCAAATGGTCGCCCATCAACTGGCGGCGCGTGGCCTGCGTGATAAGGCTGTTCTAAAGGCTGTCTCTGCGGTGCCTCGTGAAGAATTTATTCCTGCTGATCTGGTTGAGTTTGCTTACCGTGATTCGCCTTTGCCTATCGCCGCGAGGCAGACGATATCCCAGCCCTATATTGTCGCTCTGATGACGGCGGCGCTCGCATTAAAACCAGGTGACCGTGTTTTGGAAATAGGTACAGGTTCCGGTTATGCGGCAGCGGTATTGGCCGAAATTGCTGATGATGTGTATACCATCGAGCGACATAAAATTCTTGCAGATACTGCGCGCAAGCGCCTTGCTGATCTGGGATATAAAAACATTCAGGTTCTGTATGGAGATGGTACGCTGGGCTGGCCAGAACATGCGCCCTTTGACGCCATCATTGTCGCCGCCGGTGGCCCAGCAGTGCCCGAGATGCTCAAACAACAGCTGGCAATCGGTGGGCGACTGGTGATCCCCGTTGGCACGACTTTACAGACACAGAAGCTGGTTCGGATTCGGCGTATCGGTGAAACGGACTATCTGGAGGAAGATCTGGGTGGTGTGCGCTTTGTCCCGCTGATTGGGGCTGCGGGTTGGGAAGACGAACGGGCCACCAAAGCCGCCGGTGAAGCCGAGCTCAGTTTGCCTGAGCTAATTTATCAAGCGAGTGAACACTTTGCTCGCATTGATAGCGTTAATCTGGATAATTTGCTGGAGCGTATTGGCGATAGCCGTGTGGTGTTGCTCGGCGAAGCCTCCCATGGCACGGCTGAGTTTTACGAAATGCGCGCGCGTATCACCCGGGAGTTGATCGAAAAGAAAGGCTTTACCATCGTCGCTGTGGAGGCAGACTGGCCGGACGCGGCACACCTCGATCATTATATTCACGGTACGGAGCCGGATCCTTTACTGGAGAGCAAGCCCTTTTCTCGTTTCCCAACCTGGATGTGGGCCAATCACTCGGTGCTGAAGTTTGGCCGCTGGTTGAAAGCACACAATGCAAAAATCAGCACCGCCGATAAGCAGGTGGGATTTTACGGTCTGGACTTATATAGCCTGTTTAGCTCAATAGAAGCGGTGCTTCGCTATTTGGAAAAAGTCGATCCGGGAACCGCAGAAGTAGCTCGCGTGCGCTATGGCTGTCTGATGCCATGGGCCGATGATCCTGGTCTATATGGTCAGGTTATATTGACCAAACAATACAGGGCGTGTGAGGGTGATGTGCTAGCCACCCTCCAGGATCTGTTGCGTAAACGTATGGCATATTCATTGGCAGACGGCGAACAGTTTTTCAATGCTGAACAAAATGCTCGCCTCGTCGCTAATGCAGAACGTTACTACCGGACCATGTATTACGCTGAAAATAGCTCGTGGAACCAGCGTGATCAGCACATGTTTGATACGTTGCAATCAGTTCTTGCATTTAGGGGGCCGCAATCGAAAGCAGTGATATGGGAGCATAATTCCCATATTGGCGATGCCAGAGCGACACAGATGGGTGCTCGCGGCGAGTTAAACATCGGTCAACTCGCGCGTCAGGCTTACGGTGATAAAGCCTATAACATCGGTTTCGGTACTGATCACGGCACTGTTGCTGCGGCGTCCGAATGGGGTGGGCCGATGGAGATAAAGCAGGTACAACCTTCGCATGTCGACAGTTATGAGCGTATCTGCCATGAGGTGGCTACCGATAATTTTCTCCTACCCTTGCGTAAGCCACTTAAGGACGTCGTTCGTAAAAAATTATTACTCGAACGTTTAGAGCGCGCCATCGGCGTGATTTATCGGCCGGAGACCGAACTACAAAGCCACTACTTCTATGCCTCGCTGGCACGGCAATTTGATGAATATATCTGGTTTGATGAAACCCGTGCAGTTGAGCCATTGACCAAGGTAACAACCGGAGGTATGCCCGATACTTTTCCCTTTGGCGTGTAGTCGGTGTTGAGTCGCTTGCTAAAAATAGCCTGCCAGGCAGCGTCCTGGGGCGTGTACCGGTGGAGATAATTGTTGCAGAGAAACTATCAGCGGGGAGGCCTGTGATTGTGGAACAGCGCATTAGCACGCAACGATCTATTATGCTCGACTTTGCCGCTTCGACAGGGCTATCTGATCCGTCGCGGGAACCGCGCCGTTATCTCTGGACCGATGCTTTTGCTGTTTGTAATTTTTTGGAGCTGTATACGCAAACGGAGGATCGAAGCTTTCTGCAACTGGCTCTGCAGTTGGTGGACCAGGTCCATCAAGTCCTGGGGCAGCACCGCGAGGATAGTAAGCATAGCGGATGGCTCAGCGGTCTTGACGAAGCCCACGCACGGGAACACCCAACCCAGGGTGGTTTAAGAATTGGCAAGCGGCTGGATGAACGGCCACCTGGCGAGACCATTGACCAGTCCGTAGAATGGGATCGGGATGGCCAGTATTTTCATTATCTGACGAAATGGATGCATGCGCTCAATCGTGTCTCCGGGACGACGGGTAACCCTACATATAACCGGTGGGCGCTGGAATTGGCCAAAGTCGCGCATAGTAAATTTACCTACAGTGGGACAAGGAGGGAAGCCCCGCGCATGTACTGGAAAATGAGTATCGATCTGTCCCGGCCTCTAATTGACACAATGGGGCAGCATGATCCCCTGGATGGTCTGATCACGTATTGGCAATTGGCAGGCACCGCAAACCAGGTTTCCGATACGTCATCGGTTCTCAGCCTCGATACGGAAATTGCAGGTCTGCTTGCTATTTGCGCGGGTCGCAGTTGGGCCACTGAAGATGCTTTGGGTATCGGTGGTCTGCTCGGCGACGCGTACAAACTCGTGCAGTTGATGGCCGTTCATCAAGTGCATGAAGCCGCCAGGCTGGAAGCGTTATTAGGGGAGATAGAGAATAGTCTGCGCGTATTTGTCAGACATGATTCGCTGCACTTTCGTACAGAATACCGCCTGGCGTTTCGTGAACTGGGACTGGCTATCGGTCTGCAGGCAATAAGCAAAATGCAGGCCCGCATCGGGCAGCAACCCGAATGTTTCACCAATGCCAGTCAATTGCTAGCCATACTGGCCAGGCTCACCAGGTATCACGCGCTCCATCAACTCATCGAAAACATCTGGCTAGAACCCGCACATCAGGCAATGCAAAACTGGCTGGAACACACGGACATTAATCGCGTTATGCTAGCGACAACATTAGCCCCGGATGGGTATTTGCAGTTATAAAATCTGAGTCAGCAAATATTGCAGTGTAACTGCGATGGTTAAACGTAATCTCCAGAGCGGTCTTCAAATTAAATCATAACGTGATTAAACGTTCTGGCTTCCAGTCCCTGACAGGTATCGTAATCAATGCCTTACGCCGGGCACCCCCGTCTTTTTTTTGCAGCAGATATTCATACTTCAGGCGATTTCCCCAGGCAGGATTTCCTCGAGCACAATCTGACTGAGCCATGTCGGTTTATCCTGCGGCCCACAACAAAGCACGTTACCGTGCACCGTGCTCATGGGCTCGCCCCTTTTTGCCCTGAGTCTCTTGCATGACTTCAATTTCAAGATTCCGCTCGACCAACAGTTTCTTCAGCCGTTGATTTTTCTCCTTGATTCGCTTAAGCCAACGACCATCTGAGATATCTATGCCATCAAGTTGCTTACGCCACCGATGGATCGAAGTCTGAGACATATGGGGTTTGCGTGCCGCTTTGGCTACTGATGTTGCATTGGCATCCCAGAGTGCTGTAATGATTTTCTCTTTTGCAAACCGTTTCTTCATTTCGATTCTCCTTTATCGAGGAAAATCCACCATGCCGCTTCAGGGTTCGGGCTACTATTTTGGCGCCGGGCCACTACGTCACGCTTGTCAAGCGTCAATGTGTACCAGTTCCTGACGACAGCATAATCCTGCGAGGTGGTACTGCTAGCGGTGCTTATAGCGTTTTGAGAACTTAGGCGAATAGGGCCGAACATTCCACCGCGACAGTATTGCCCATGCACGCGGTTGATATTGATACCGCGCTTACGAGCGTGACTTTGTCCCTTCGCAGTCTCTCGGCTATCCGACCACGGGTTGCCTTGCCACGGCGATAGAAGGAGACAAAAAGTCTTATTATCTGCAACTCGAGAAAGCGAGCGGTGGAAGCCTGGATGTTAAGGATCATCTGATTAATCCGCGCAACTGACTCACCTCATAAAAATATTTATTCCGTCGTCAAAATCACGATCCGATTCGTCGAAATGCGCAGCGAAAGGGCCTGTTTTAGCTGTATTCCGAGGCCTATCTACCCCAGTTCCCGCTATTTTCAGGCGCAACTTGCCTGCAAACCCAACCGGTTTCGCCTCAGCAGTGTTTGCTTTGTCATGTGAATAGAACAGGCTAAATAGGATGATTTGCCGTAGGTCTTCAGCTGCCGAATAACAATCACCGAAGCTTTCTTAAGAAAGGCAGATGCCAGATTCAATGAGGAGGGTTGACCTAAGTATCCCCGTCCGCAGTACTACCGTTAGAGGAGCTATCGGTCTCCGGTAATGCCATGGTCGCCCGCGCCTCGACGAAGCGTTCCAGATCGACCCTCGTAATTCGAAACTCCCGTTCGAGCTTCACGGCCCGTAGTTCCTCATTCTTTATCCACGTCCGCACGGTCGCTTTGCTCACCTTCAGAAGCTCGGCGACATCCTGAATCGTCATGAACGGCGCGCGTAGCATGACTAATTTCCCCTTATTTAAGCTTATTGGCGCTTATCGGTTTTCATTTACCTTTGCCAATTCTGATTTTATGATTCGTGGCATCAATCGGAATGAGGAGGCTTCACATGCGCCACTACCACAACCCGCTCTATGTCAGCCACGGAACCACCGATGAAACTGAGGGGCTGAAGCAGGCGCTAAGTCTGGCCCGCAACAACGGCGCTCCGTTGGGCGTCCTGGTCGTGTGCCCGGAATTTCCGGACGATTTTCCTGATTACCGGAAAAAGTACGAAGAGTCCCTTATCACTCAGGCTGAAGCGTCGATACGTTCCACGAAAGAAGCGATCAACCTGGAGGAAGGCGCTGTCGATATTTCGATTGAACTCGTCAGCGACAAAACGCCGTCAATAAGGATAATTCAGTACATGCTTCAGCACGGGCACGACCTGCTGATTAAAGAGGCGGAGCCTCGCGAAGGCGGTGGCAGTGGCTTTAAAGCCATCGATATGGAGCTGCTGCGCAAATGTCCCTCCCCAGTATGGCTGTGCCGCCCGATTGCTCATTCAAGGCACCATATTCAGGTGGCTGTCGCCATTGATCCGGAAAGTACCGAGCAAGCAGCAGAAGACCTGTCGAAACGCTTGTTGAAGTTGTCGCGCTCCCTGGCAAATAGTTGCAGCGGCGAGTTGCATATCGTGTCCTGCTGGGATTACGAATTTGAATCCTTCCTGCGCGGCAGCGTCTGGGTAAAAGCCTCGGATGCGCAAATTGCCGAAGCAGTTCTGGGAACGCAGCACGAATACCGCACGGCACTTGAGAGATTGATCAAGGCATCCGGCATTTCCGGTAGCCATCGGGTTCACCATCTGCGCGGCAAGGCCGAAGAATGCATCCCGTCTTTTGTGGCGGACAAGAAGATCGACATTCTGGTGATGGGTACGGTCGCGCGTACAGGTATCCCCGGCTTCATCATCGGGAATACGGCGGAAAATATCGTACAGAAACTCTCCTGCTCACTGCTAGCGCTTAAACCACCCGGTTTTGTCTCGCCGGTCAAGGCCTACTGACTGTAAGAGGAAGGTGATGGAAAAACCGGACGCGGATCAGAGCCAGAATTCGTGGCATACCTTGTCAACTGAAAAAACGCTGACCCTTCTTAATGCTACAGCGGATGGGCTTTCTCATGGCGAAGCGGCAAAGCGGCGGGCGGAATATGGCCTCAACCGTCTCCCGGAAGCCGCGCGACGCAGCGGCATCATGCGCTTTCTCATGCAATTCCACCACATCCTGATCTACGTGTTGCTTGGCGCAGCGGCGATTACAGCGATGCTCGGCCACTGGATCGATACCGGCGTGATCCTCGCCGTAGTTGCCGCCAATGCTGTTATCGGCTTCATTCAGGAGGGTAAGGCGGAGAAGGCGATGGACGCGATCCGCCATATGCTGGCCCCCCGCGCCAATGTGGTTCGTGAAGGGGAAAGGCACAGTACGGAAGGGGAAGCGCTCGTGCCCGGCGACATTGTTTTACTTGAAGCGGGAGACAAAGTGCCCGCCGATCTGCGGCTGCTGAGCGCATATGGCATGTCAGTGCAGGAGGCCATTCTTACCGGCGAGTCTGTGCCGGTTGAGAAACATACCCGTCCGGTCGCCGTGGATGCGCCACTGGGAGATCGTTCGTGCATCGCCTATTCCGGAACCCTGGTAACAAGCGGCCAGGGTAAGGGGGTTGTTATGGGCACCGGCAACCGCACCGAGATCGGACGTATCAGTGGACTGTTGTCGGAAGTTGAAACACTGACCACGCCGCTTGTGGCTCAGATGGATGTCTTTGCTAAATGGCTGACTATCCTCATCCTACTGATTGCCGCGTCATTGTTGGGGTATGGTTATTTTGTCGGGCACTACGATTTCGCAGAAATGTTCATGGCGGTAGTGGGGCTCTCAGTTGCCGCGATCCCCGAAGGGTTGCCCGCGGTCCTGACTATCACGTTGGCGGTGGGCGTTCAGGCCATGGCGCGGCGCAACGCCATCGTCCGGCGTTTGCCCGCCATTGAGACGCTGGGGTCAGTTTCCGTCATCTGCACCGACAAAACAGGCACGCTTACACGCAACGAGATGATGGTGGCCTCGGTGCTGACCAGTCAGCACCTCTTTGCTCTGGAAGGGGATGGGTATGCGCCCAAAGGGCTGCTCAGACTGGAAGACACCAGAGTCGAATCCTCCGAACATACCGTGCTGGAGGAACTTGCTCGTGCGGCAGCGCTCTGCAACGATGCTTTCTTACACGAGCACAATGGCGTATGGACGGTGGAGGGCGACCCGATGGAGGGGGCGCTCCTCGCCTTCGCCGGAAAAATGGACATTGATGTGCGTAAAGCACAGTCGGTGTGGACACGCACTGACGCCATTCCATTTGATGCTAAACACTGTTTCATGGCGACACTGAATCATAACCATGAGCGTCATGCATTCGTGTTCGTCAAAGGCGCACCGGAGCGGATACTCGCCATGTGCCAGGATCAGCGCGGCAAGGACGGAAAGACGGAAACGCTGGATACGGATTACTGGCACGGGAAAACTGAAGCCATCGCTGCGCTCGGACAACGTGTGCTGGCCTTTGCCGTGAAACCGGTGCAGTCAGAACACACAGTGCTGGAGCATAGGGATATTGAAGGCACCCTCACCCTGCTGGGTATGACGGGGATGATCGACCCGCCGCGCGCGGAGGCGATTGCGGCAGTCGAGGAGTGTCACGGCGCAGGCATCCGCGTAAAAATGATTACCGGCGACCATGGGAAAACGGCCGCCGCTATTGCTAAACAAATCGGCTTGCAGAATCCGGAACAGGTCTTGACAGGCAGAGACCTGGACGGGATGGATGACGCGGCTTTGCGTCAGGCTGTACTGGATTGCGACATCTTCGCACGCACCAGTCCGGAGCATAAGTTGAGGCTGGTCATGGCATTACAAGCCCATGGCATGACGGTGGCGATGACCGGGGATGGTGTGAATGACGCGCCCGCCCTGAAACGCGCCGATGCGGGCATCGCCATGGGGATGAAAGGCAGTGAAGCTGCCAAGGAAGCAGCAGAACTGGTACTGGCTGATGACAATTTTGTTTCGATCGCTGCCGCCGTGCGCGAAGGCAGAACGGTTTACGACAACCTCAAAAAAGTCATCAGCTGGACGCTTCCGACCAACGCAGGTGAGGCAATGACCATTATCGTGGCGTTGCTGCTGGGGATGACATTACCGATAACACCCGTCCAGATTCTATGGATCAACCTGATCACTGCTGTCACGCTGGGCATCGCACTGGCGTTTGAACCGACGGAAAAGGGCACCATGCGAAGACCGCCCCGGCCACGTGATGAACCGTTGTTAACCGGAGTATTGGTTTGGCAGATAGCGTTCGTTTCCCTGTTATTCCTGTGTGGTGTCTTCGGCATGTACACCTATGCCACAGATCTTGGCTATTCTATTGAGCTGGCACGTACTATTACGTTAAACACACTGGTGGTGATGGAAATCTCCTACCTTTTCTTCATCCGCAATATCTACAGTACTTCACTCACATGGCAAGCGGTGCGGGGAACAAAAATAGTCTGGGCGGTGGTCATCGTCATTACCGTCGCACAATTCGCTATTACCTACCTCCCGCTCTTGCAAACAGTATTTGCCACAGAGGCGATCCGCTTCCAGGATGGGCTGCTCATTGTTGGTGTCGGCGTGATGCTGTTTGCGATTATCGAAGCAGAAAAACAGGTTCGCCTTCGAGTATCAAAGACAGCAACGAGTAATCATGACCGATCTTAGCTTCCTGCACGCCTCGCCGTTTTATGAGCTAACGGCACTCATTGTCCTTGCCGCAGTCATTGGTTCAGTGGGGTTGTTGTTGCGCCAGCCGATGATCGTCAGCTTCATTGCGGTCGGCGTACTGGCCGGCCCGTCCGCGCTCGGGATTGTGCAATCGCACGAACATATCGAGCTGCTGGCTGAGCTGGGCATTGCCGTACTGCTGTTCCTGGTCGGCCTCAAGCTGGATTTGAAACTGATCCGTACTCTTGGCCCCGTGGCTCTGGCAACAGGGTTGGGGCAAGTGACGTTCACCTCGGTGATCGGCTTTCTCATCGGGCTTGCGCTGGGGCTGGATACGGTGACCTCGCTGTATGTTGCCGTGGCGCTGACCTTCTCCAGCACCATCATCATCGTCAAACTGCTTTCAGATAAAAGGGAAGTCGATTCCCTGCATGGCCGGATCGCCATTGGCTTTCTGATTGTGCAAGACCTGGTCGTCGTGTTGGCGATGATGGTGCTGTCCGCCTTCGGCATGGGCGCGCAAGAAGGAACCGGTGGTTCGGTGCTCATGCATATCGGCGCTATCGTGTTCTACGGCATTCTTATGCTGAGCTTTATCCTGCTTTTCATTCGCTACCTCGCGACACCGCTGGTTAGCTATATTGCCCACTCCCAAGAACTGCTCATTATTTTTGCCATTGCCTGGGCAGCGCTTCTGGCCGCCATTGGTAGCGAGCTTGGCTTCAGTAAGGAGTTGGGTGGCTTGCTCGCCGGGATATCGCTGGCCTCCACTGCTTTCCGCGAAGCCATCGTGGCGCGTCTTTCCTCTCTGCGGGATTTCCTGCTGTTGTTTTTCTTCATTGCGCTGGGCTCGCAGCTTGATCTTGGCTTGCTTGGCGCGCAAATCGTTCCCGCATTGGCCTTCTCTGTCTTTGTGCTCATCGGCAACCCGCTGATCGTGATGATCATTATGGGCACGATGGGGTATAGAAAACGCACCGGCTTTCTGGCTGGCCTGACCGTCGCCCAGATCAGCGAGTTTTCCCTCATCTTTATGGCGATGGGGCTCACACTGGGGCATGTCTCTGCAGAGTCGCTGGGATTGGTAACTCTGGTTGGGCTGATTACGATTTCCCTGTCGGTCTATATGATCACTTATTCCCACGGCCTTTATAGCAGGCTGGAGTCCTCGCTCGGCTTGTTCGAGCGTAAAAAGCCCTACCGCGAGGAAAAACTCGAACAGCAGTACATGGCCAAAGGGGCATACGACGTCATCCTCTTTGGGCTGGGTCGCTACGGCAAAGCCATCGCCCATTATTTGCAGCAGCAGGAATTTAGCTTGCTGGTTGTGGATTTCAATCCAGATGAGGTTCGCCGCTGGCGAGCGCAGGGACATGCGGCCATTTATGGAGATGCGAGTGATCCGGCATTTATCGCCAGCCTGCCATTAAGTGGCGTCAAGTGGATTGTCTCCGCCATGCCCCAACATGGTATTGGGGTTACGCATGAAGACCCGCGTCTCATCCTCCTGGAAGGATTGAAACAGCAACGCTACGGTGCCGGAATCGCAATATCTACGCAGCACCTTCACGACCAGGAAATCCTCAAGGAAAAAGGGGCCACCCTGGTCCTCCTGCCGTTTTATGACGCGGCAGAACAGGCTGTGGTAAGGATGAAGGCGCAGCAGGAAAATGCTGAGAAAACCGGATTGTTCAGAACGGCCTGACGCTTTCGACAAAGCAAACGAATATTAGCCCTCATAAACGTGATCATGGGGCTTACTTTGGCGGCTTCGGTTCCTTCGGTCGGAAATGCAAATTGAAGTCGCGCCTTACGTCTCCGGGCTCGATGATCTGATCCGGGTCCAAATCCATCTCATCCGGACTAAGCCGCGCATAGACGCATATCGCCGATGCCGGGTGCGTAATAGGTTCTTAGCAGCTCTCCCGCATCCGTCGGCACACGCTCGCCGGACCTAACGGTGATTGTGTCCTCCTCGGGCTCCGACAGCTCTTCATCCCAGCCCGGATTGTCCTCTGCAAAGGCGCATCCATCGATGTAGTCGTCATCGTGCGGTGTCTCTGGCGCGGGCTCAGGCAACGGAGCAACCGCCTGCACCCAAGGAGGTTCCCATGGCGGTAGTATTTTGGACGTGCGTGCCCAAGGCGGCGTCCAGTCGGATTCATCCGGCGATGCGATGGTTTGCGGCACCGGGAACCACGACGGATCGATCTTGATCGGCACCGGCCTCGGGCCGCGGGGGCGAGCGAACCAGTTGAACAACGCCCGGATGCCGAGCAAGTCAGTTAGCAGTTCCACCCGGAAGTGACTCACACCGCGCAGGGCGCACGCGCTGGTGGGCGGTGACCAAGTCCTGCTCGGTCTTTCCGGCGGCGTGGATTCCTCGGTGGTGGCGGCCCTGCTGCACCGCGCCGTAGGTTCGCGACTCACCTGCGTGTTTGTCGACAACGGGCTGCTGCGCAATGGCGAGGGCGATCAGGTCATGGATACCTTCGCCCGCAACATGAGCGTGAAAGTGATCCGCGCCGACGCGGAAGAACTGTTTCTGGAGCGCCTGCGCGGCGTCGCCGATCCGTAAGCCAGGCGCAAGATCATCGGCGCGACCTTCATCGATGTGTTCGAGCGTGAAGCCGCGCGCCTGCCCCAGGTCAAATGGCTGGCCCAGGGCACGATTTATCCCGACGTCATCGAATCCGCTGCGGCCGGCACCGGCAAGGCCTATGTGATCAAGTCCCACCACAACGCCGGCGGCCTTCCGGACACTATGAAATTGCAGCTCATCGAGCCGCTGCGGGAACTGTTAAAGGACGAGGTCCGCCGCGTCGGACTGGAACTCGGCCTGCCCTAGGACATGATCTACCGACATCCGTTCCCCGGCCCGGGTCTCGGCGTATGGATCCTGGGCGAGGTTAAGCACGACCATGCCGTGGTGCTGCGCGAAGCCGATGCGATTTTGATCGAGGAATTACACACGGCGGAACTGTATGAAAAAGTTAGCAAGGCGTTTGCGGTTTTCCTGCCGGTGAAATCCGTCGGCGTAGTGGGCGATGCGCGCCGCTACGAACCCGTGATCGCCCTGCGCGCCGTGGAGACCATCGACTTCATGACCGCGCGCTGGGCGCGTCTCTCCTACGAATTCCTGGACCGGGTATCCAACCGCATCATCAATGAAATCGTCGGCATATCCCCGGTGGTTTACGACATTTCCTGGAAACCGCCGGCTACGATTGAAC
>TARA_R110000787_G_scaffold16622_76_pt1 | contig 77220 bp, 68 predicted proteins | sample TARA_R110000787 | Tara Oceans TARA_R110000787 (sample SAMEA4397920) | marine metagenome | biome: Polar Biome; feature: [DCM] deep chlorophyll maximum layer (ENVO:01000326); material: water (ENVO:00002006), including particulate matter (ENVO:01000060) such as... | depth 35 m | reverse complement strand
GGTACTGGAAATGACCGGACTGTCGTTCCCCAGCGACCGGCCATTCGGCGTCGATCTTCATGACCTGTCCCTGACTGTCCGTGCCGGTGAAATTGTCGGTGTCGCCGGGGTCGCCGGTAACGGGCAGGCTGAATTTCTGGAAATCCTGAACGGCGAAGCGCTTTGCCTGACAGCCGATGCCATTCGTATCGGCGGTGTCGGTGTCGGCTGGACCGGCCCTCGCCAGCGCCGGATGCTGGGTATGGGTTTTGTGCCGGAAGAGCGCCTGGGACAGGGTGCCGTGCCAGAAATGTCACTCTCGGAAAATGCCCTGCTGAGCAGTTACCAGCAGCAGGGCATGGTCTCCAGCGGCATGATCAGCCTCGGTAAAGCCGTCAGCTTTGCCCGCGACATCATCAGGACCTATTCCGTCAGGGCGCGCGGCGACATGGCGGAGGCACGCAGCCTGTCCGGCGGCAACCTGCAAAAATTCATCATGGGTCGTGAAATCATGCAGGACCCGAAACTGCTGATCGTCGCCGCGCCGACATGGGGGGTTGATGCCGGTGCCGCCACAGCCATCCGGCAGGCCATGATCGATCTGCGCGGTCGGGGAGCCGCCATTCTGGTGATCTCACAGGACCTGGATGAGCTGTTTGAAATTACCGACCGGATTGCTGTCATACATCACGGGCGGCTCAGCGACGCCCGTCCCACCGCTGAGACCACGATTGAAGAAATCGGACTGCTGATGGGTGGTGCCGACACCACGACGGAGGCTGCAGATGTTGCTTAAACTGGAGCCTCGGGGCGAACGCTCCAAGGTCATGATCTATGCGACCCCGTTCATTGCCATCGCCCTGACACTGCTGTTCGGCTCCGGGCTGTTCGCCCTGATGGGCCACGCCCCGCAAACCGCGCTTTATACCTTCTTCATCAAGCCGGTCAGTGATGTCTACGGAATGTCCGAGTTGCTGGTGAAGGCCACCCCCCTCATTCTTTGTGCAACCGGCCTCGCCATCGGCTTTCGGGCCAATGTCTGGAATATCGGTGCGGAAGGCCAGTTGATCGCCGGTGCCATTGCCGGTGGTGGTATGGCATTGCTGTTTCATGACAGCGACGGCTTCTGGCTGCTGCCGCTGATGATTGTAACCGGCATTGCCGGTGGCATGGCCTGGGCAGCCATTCCGGCCTTTCTGAAGACCCGGTTCAATGCCAATGAAATCCTGACCAGCCTGATGCTGACCTATGTCGCTACATTGCTGCTCAGTTATCTTGTGAACGGTCCCTATCGCGATCCGGACGGGTTCAATTTCCCGGAATCACGCATCTTCCATGATGCGGCCACCCTGCCGATTCTGTTTGAGGGGTCACGGGTCAGCATTTCCGCGGTTATCGCCCTGTTTGTTGTTCTGGCAGCCTGGATGCTGTTAAGCCGCAGCCTGATCGGCTTCCAGATCCGGGTCATCGGCATGACGCCTTCAGCCGGGTCTTTCGCAGGGTTCAGCGCCAGAGGAATTATCTGGTTTACCCTGCTGGTCAGCGGCGGGCTGGCCGGACTGGCCGGCATTAGTGAAGTAGCAGGCCCTATTGGCCAGCTGCTGCCGGTCATCTCCCCCGGCTATGGCTTCACGGCAATTATTGTGGCTTTCCTTGGCAGGCTTCACCCCATTGGAATCCTGTTTGCCGGGTTGCTGATGGCGCTCTCCTATATCGGAGGCGAAGCCGTACAGATCGACATGGGAATGCCGCTTGCCGTTACCGGTGTCTTTCAGGGGATGCTGCTGTTTTTCCTGTTAAGCGCCGACGTGCTGATCCGCTATCGTATCCGGCGGGTCGTCAGTCGCCCTGCCACCATGAAGGCTGCTGCAGAATGATCGACACAACCGCTGCCATTCTGCTGTCGATGATTGCTGCCGCGACGCCACTGGTGTTTGCCGCCACCGGCGAACTGGTGACCGAAAAGTCTGGCGTTCTCAACCTCGGGGTTGAAGGCATGATGTTGCTGGGTGCCGTCTCCGGATTTGCCACAACGGTTGCCACCGGCAGCCCGGCCCTGGGCGTTGTCGCCGGGGCACTGGCCGGGATTGTAATGTCGCTGCTGTTTGCCTTCCTCACCCTGACCATGCTGGCCAATCAGGTAGCCTCCGGCCTTGCGCTGACCCTGTTCGGTGTCGGTCTCAGCGCCCTGATCGGACAGGACTTTGTCGGCACCCCCATGGACGCGCTGCCAAAACTGGCAATTCCGGTTATCAGCGACATCCCGCTGATCGGTCCCGTGCTGTTCGGTCATGATCCGCTGGTCTATCTGTCTGTTGCCCTTGTCGGGGCGGTATACTGGTTCCTCAATCACAGTCGCGGCGGACTGGTTCTGCGTGCTGTTGGCGAGAACCATCATGCGGCCCATGCCATTGGCTATAATGTCATCGGCATCCGTTATCTCGCCGTCATGTTCGGCGGCGCCATGTCCGGTATCGGCGGGGCCTATCTGTCGCTTGCCTATACCCCGATGTGGATTGAAAACATGACCGCTGGCCGCGGCTGGATTGCCCTGGCGCTGGTCGTCTTCGCAACATGGAAACCGGGCTGGGTGCTGATCGGTGCCTATCTGTTCGGCGGCGTCACCATTGCCCAGTTGCATGTGCAGGGGCTGGGGGTCGATATTCCATCACAATTCCTGTCGATGCTGCCCTATCTTGCAACCATCGTCGTGCTGGTCATGATCTCGCGTGACAGCCTGCGAATACGGTTGAATGCCCCGGCCTGCATCGGCAAGGTCTTCCATCCGGACTCCTGAGGATGGAGCATAATGAAACACAACCTGAAACAGTGAGGTGATCATGATCAAGAAATTGCTGGGTACCGCCACCGCCGCCGCGCTTGCGGTCGGCCTGATGGCAACAACTGCCAGCGCGCAGACAAAAGTCGGCTTCATTTATGTCGGGCCGGTCGGGGATCACGGCTGGACCTACCGCCATGATCAGGGCCGTCTCGCCATTGAGAAGGAATTTGGCGACAAGGTAAAAACCACCTTTGTTGAAAGCGTTTCCGAGGGTGCCGACGCAGAGCGTGTTATCCGCAAACTGGCACAGGAAGGTCATGACCTGATCTTCACAACCTCCTTCGGCTTCATGAACCCGACCCTGAAGGTCGCGAAACAGTTTCCGAAAGTGAAGTTCGAACATGCCACCGGCTACAAGCGGGATGCGAACGTCTCGACCTATGCCGCCCGATTCTATGAAGGTCGCCATGTCGCCGGACTGCTTGCCGGCAAGGTAACGAAATCCAATGTCGTCGGCTATATTGCCTCCTTCCCGATTCCGGAAGTTGTCCGCGGCATCAATGCCTTCACCATGGCACTGCGCAGCGTTAAGCCGGAAGCTGAGGTCAAGGTTGTCTGGGTTAACACCTGGTACGATCCGGGCAAGGAAAGTGATGCCGCCAAGGCCCTGATTGATCAGGGTGCTGATGTCATTTCTCAGCATACGGACAGCCCCGCCCCGGTGCAGATCGCACAGGAACGTGGCGTCTGGGCCGTCGGTCAGGCATCTGACATGAGCAAGTTCGCCCCGAAAGCGCACATGACAGCGATCATCGATGTCTGGGATCATTATTATGTGGAGCGGACCCGTGCGGTCATCGACGGCACCTGGAAGTCACAGGATGTCTGGGATGGTCTCGACAAGGGCATGCTGGAAATGGCTCCTTACAACAAGGATCTGCCGGCTGACGCCATTGCAATGGCCGAACAGGCGGTTGCCGACATCAAGTCCGGCAAGCTCCACCCCTTCACGGGACCGATCAAGGACCAGTCAGGTAAAGTCGTGGTCAAAGCCGGTGAACGGCTTGACGACAAGGCTCTGCTGACGATGGACTGGTACGTCGAAGGCGTTCAGGGCAAGCTCCCGAAATAAGTTGTCCTTCAACTGAAAACAGAAACGCCCGTCGCATTGCGGCGGGCGTTTTTATATCCGGGGTGAAACTGCCCGAACAATCTAAAGAATCATCTGAGTGACACCGAGTTTATGTGCCTGCGCATGAGCATCAATCTTAGCCAGCGTTTCCGCCGCGTGTTCCGGGTCAATCCAGACTGTAAAGCGGGTTGTAAAGATCGGATCTACAGGTGACGAGGTAACCTCTGTCGTCATCCGGACCACAGCGACATCCAGAGAACCCAGAAATGCGGTAAAGTCGGCCAGCAGGCCCCGTCGGTCAGTTCCGGCAATCGTCAGCAGGAAATTGACTCTGTTCTCTGCACCAAACTCTGTTCCAAAACCGTACTCATGCACTGATATCTGGGCATCAACCAGTTCTGGCATCACCAGAATGGCGGAATCAAATTCCCAGATTTCCCGGTCGCCGCCAACTGTTGCGACACAGGTAAACTCTGCTCCGTTGCCGAGCACGGCAAAAGATGTCGGGCCAAGATTTGCTCCCAGCCGAGAAAGCTTATCGGTGATTGACTGAACAAGTCCCGGACGGTTTCTGCAGAATATCGCAATGCGAAGATGCTTGTTCTTCAAACCGGCTGCCTCTCCAGTGAACTGTTCTGCGGCAGTCTGGCAGATCATCACACCGGACGCCATAGCAGAAGAACTGGCAGGCGATAAAGCCGTTGCATCGTCAAGCTGATTGAATTGCCTTTTTGTCTGCACTTATACTGAATGTCCGGGGTGTCCTAATTGCGACCCCGTCACTTCGTTTTTCCAGGGAGGGAATATAACGATGCTCAAACAGACAATTACGGCTGCCGTCGCGGGCCTGATGCTCACGGCCGCTGCGCAGGCCAAGGAAGTCAAAGTCGGGGTCGTGCTGACCTACAGCGGGGGGGCTGCAGAACTTGGCGAACAAGTCGATCGCGGCATGGAACTTTATCTGAAGTCACATCCGGAAGCATTTGACGGTCATACGGTCACACTCGTTAAGCGGGATTCGAAACGTCCCGGTGGTGATATTGCCAAGAACGCAGTTCTTGAGCTCATCACCCGCGAGAAGGTGGATATGCTGGCGGGCTTCATTTTTTCACCGAATGCCATGGCATCAGCACCGCTGGCAACACAGGGCAAAGTCCCGATGATTGTGATGAATGCAGGCACTGCCTGGATTCCCAGTCTCTCGCCCTATATCGCCCGGGTGTCCTTCACCATGTGGCAGTCCGGCTATCCGATGGGTGATTACGCCTTCAACAAGATCGGCTGCAAAACAGCCGCCATCGGCTACAGCGACTATCCGCCGGGCAAGGACAGCCTCGCGGCCTTCCAACTGGGTTTTGAAAAAGCCGGCGGTAAAATCATTGATACGATTCCGATGGGCGGCCCGGGCGATGTGCCTGACTTCACGCCGTTCTTCCAGCGGGTCAAGGATGCCAAGCCCGGCTGCTTCTATGTCTTCGTGCCGTCAGGCAATCACGCCACGGCCGTCGCCAAGACCTTTGCCAATCTCGATATGGCCGGTGCCGGCATCAAGCTGATTGGCCCGGGCGACATCACCCAGGACACCAAGTTGCAGGGTATGGGCGATGCCGCAGAAGGTCTGCTGACCATGCATCACTATTCCGCTGATTATGACACGCCAATCAACAAGGCGTTCGTTGCAGCCTGGAAAGCAGCTTATGGCGCCGACACAACGCCTGACTTCATGGGCGTTGCGGGCTGGGACGGCATGGCGGCGATCGCCCATGCAATCAAGGCCCAGAAAGGCGATGTGTCTGCAGACGGTACCATGGCCGCCCTGAAGGGCTGGAAGTTCGACAGCCCCCGCGGTCCGATCATGATTGATCCGGAAACCCGTGACATCGTGCATAACGAAAACGTCCATCGCGTCGTGAAGAAAGATGGCCGCCTGATGATTGAAGTCATCGATACGATGGGACAGGTCAAGGATCCCTGCAAGGAACTCGGCGTCGGCAAATGCGCCAAGTAACAGCCTGACTTCAACTGCCAGCCCCCGCTTCACTGGTTCCGGGGCTGGCGGTTACCGACATTCAGCTACAGTACCATCCTGACAGTGCGGGATGGTACTGCTTTTTATACCTTACAAAACACAGTCTCCCGGAAGGACCTCCATGACGCATAGCCTGAAAGACAAACTCACCGCAGACGAACTGCTTGTTGCCCCCGGTGTCTTCGACATGATTTCTGCCAAGGTTGCCGACAGCATGGGCTTCGACTGCCTTTACATGACAGGCTATGGGGTTGTTGCCTCTCATCTGGGTCTGCCGGATGCCGGGCTTGCAACCTACAGCAACATGCTGAACCGGGTGGAAACCATTGCCGGCGGTACGAAAACACCTGTCATCGCTGATGGTGATACGGGCTATGGCGGTCTGCTGAATGTCGAACATACCGTCCGGGGATATGAAAAGGCCGGTGCCGCGGGCATTCAGCTTGAAGATCAGGAATTTCCGAAGAAATGCGGTCATACGCCGGGCCGCAAGGTTATCCCGCTTGAAGACATGATCCTGAAAATCCGCGTTGCTGCCGACACCCGTGACAGCAGCGACATGCTGATTGTCGCCCGCACCGACGCCCGCACCACACTGGGTCTCGACGAGGCATTGCGCCGGGCAGAAGCTTTCGCCAAGGCCGGTGCGGATGTGCTGTTCGTGGAATCGCCGGAATCCGAAGAGGAAATGCGTACCATCAACGAACGCTTTGACCTGCCAACCCTAGCCAACATGGTTGAAGGCGGGCGCACACCTGTCCTGTCAAAGCAGGCACTGGAAGAAATCGGCTACAGCATTGCGATTTTCCCGGCCACCGGTTTCCTCGCCGTCGGAGCAACACTTAAAGCCGCCTATGGTACGCTGAAGACCGAAGGCTCTACCGACAAGATCGAAACGCCTCTGGAAAACTTCGAGGCTTTCAGCCGTCTGATGGGCTTCGAGCGGGTCTGGGATTTCGACAAGAAATGGAGCCGAGAGCAGTAATCAGCACTGTTAGTGCCGGACCGGGTTTTGATAAAATTGTCACGGATCCACCACAAAGGTGGGCCGAAGCAGAGGGAATATTGAGATGGCTGGTGAATTCGATGCGGCCCACAAACGGTCGATAGAAAACCCGGAGGAGTTCTGGGGCGAAGTCGCCGCAGATATCCATTGGGACAAGCCCTGGGACCGGGTGCTTGATGACAATGCTGCACCGATCTACCGGTGGTTTGCCGGGGCTGAACTGAACACCTGCTACAACGCACTGGACCGCCATGTCGACGACGGACGGGCGGATCAGGCGGCCCTCATCTATGACAGCCCGGTCACCGGCACTGTGCGAACCTACAGCTATCGTGAATTGCGCGACCTGACCGCTGCTTTTGCCGGTGGTCTTGCTGCAAAGGGCGTCACCAAAGGTGATCGCGTCATCATTTACATGCCGATGGTTCCGGAAGCGGTTGTCGCCATTCTGGCCTGCGCCCGCATTGGTGCCGTTCATTCCGTGGTCTTTGGCGGTTTCGCGGCGAATGAACTGGCTGTGCGTCTGAATGACTGCGCACCAAAGGCAATCATCTCCGGCTCCTGCGGGATCGAGCCCGCACGTGTCGTTGAATACAAGCCGCTGCTGGATCAGGCCATTGAGCTCGCAACCAGCAAGCCGGACTTCTGTGTCGTGCTGCAACGGGAACAGGCGACGGCAACGATGATTGATGGCCGTGACCATGACTGGAACGATTTCATCACCAGTGCACCGCCCCATCCCTGCGTGCCGGTAAAGGCCACAGACCCGCTTTATATCCTCTATACCTCCGGCACGACGGGCCAGCCGAAGGGGATCGTCCGCGATAATGGCGGCCATGCGGTTGCGCTGAAATGGTCGATGAAGGCGGTCTATAATATCGAGCCCGGCGAAGTCTACTGGGCGGCCTCTGACATTGGCTGGGTTGTCGGTCATTCCTACATCATCTATGGCCCGCTGCTACAGGGGGCGACCTCGGTAATGTATGAAGGAAAACCGGTGGGCACGCCGGATGCCGGTGCCTTCTGGCGGGTGATTGAACAGCATGGTGTCGTCACCATGTTCACCGCCCCCACTGCCTTCCGGGCGATCCGGCAGCAGGATCCGAAGGGTGAGTTGCTGAAAAAGTATGACCTGTCGAAATTCCGGATTCTGTTCCTCGCCGGTGAACGCTGTGATCCTGACACCCTGAAATGGGCGGAAGACACCCTGAAAGTGCCTGTCATCGACCACTGGTGGCAGACCGAAACCGGCTGGTCGATAGCCGCGAACTGCATGGGTATTGAACCCCTGCCGGTCAAACCCGGATCACCAACACGCGCCGTACCCGGCTGGGATATCAGCATCATGGACCCGGAAACCCATGAAACGCTGCCGCCGGGCCAGATTGGCGCCATCGTCGGCAAGCTTCCCATGCCACCGTCCAGTGCGCCGACCATCTGGAATGCGCCGGAACGGTTTAACTCTGCCTATCTGGAAGCCTTCCCCGGATATTATGAAACCGGTGATGCCGGCATCATGGATGAAGACGGCTATATCTTTGTCATGGCGCGAACCGATGACATCATCAATGTGGCGGGCCACCGGCTGTCCACAGGCGGCATGGAAGAAGTTCTGGCGGAGCATCCTGATGTCGCGGAATGCGCGGTGATCGGAGTCAGCGACAACCTGAAGGGCCAGCTTCCCGTTGGCTTCATGGTATTGAGTGCCGGCACCGAAACACCGCATGAAACCGTTGTTGCCGATGTTGTGAAAATGGTCCGGCAAAAGATCGGGCCGGTTGCCGCTTTCAAGCATGCGGTCGTGATAAAGCGCCTGCCAAAAACCCGGTCAGGCAAAATCCTGAGAGCCATCATGGTCAAGATTGCCGACAATCAGGAATTCAAGACACCGGCAACCATTGACGACCCGGCAATCCTCGACGAAATCCGCGACGCCCTCAAAACCATCGGTTATGCCGGCGGCTGATCCGAACCTGAAATCGTCTGACCGGTCCATGTTCTGGCCTGATTCAGAAGTCTGAAAGACTGACCCATGCTCGTCCGCAAGATAGGCGGTCCTGACTTCCTGCGCGACAATGCCCCCTGGCTGTCCGCCGGACTGGTTCTCGCCTTTTCTTCCAGCTTCGGACAGACCTATTTCATCGCCCTGTTTGCAGAGCCTCTGCAGGCAGAATTCAACCTGTCGCACGGCGAATGGGGCAGGCTTTATACCATTGCCACGCTGTGTTCTGCCGCCGCCCTGATACAGGTCGGACGACTGGCCGATGTCATGCGGGTACGGTCACTGGCCCTACTTGTCTACGCTGCATTCGTGGCCGTCTGCATTGCCATGGCCCATGTGCAGTCTGCGCTGATGCTGGGGCTGGTTATCTTCGGACTGCGGTTCTGCGGTCAGGGCATGATGAGCCATATTTCCATGACGGCCATGGGGCGCTGGTTCGCACGCCGGCGGGGCAAGGCCGTCGCCTTTGCAGCCCTCGGCTACCCGCTGGGCGAGGCATTGTTTCCGTTCATTGCGGTCGCCCTGATTGCCGGGATCGGCTGGCGGCAGACCTGGCTGGCAGCGGCAGCCGCACTGGCGCTGATCCTGACCCCTCTGCTGATGTTCCTGCTGCGGCGGGAACGCATTCCCTCGTCAGACGCGGATGAGGCGGGGCTGGTTGCCGGTATTGGCGGGCAGCACTGGACCAGACAGCAGGTCCTTCGCCACGCAGCCTACTGGGCGCTGATGCCCGGTGTGCTGGCCCCGCCCTTCATCTCGACGGCCCTGTTCTTTCATCAGGCGCATATCATCTCTATCAAGGGCTGGGATATCCTGACCTATGCCGCATCCTTCCCGCTGTTCTCCGGTGCCGGCATCACTGCGGCACTGGTCAGCGGCGCACTGGTCGACCGGTTTGGAACGCCAAGGCTGCTGCCCTTCTATCTGCTGCCGCTGGCCGGGGCCCTGCTGATCCTGGCGTCGATAGATGCCACCTGGGTCATGTTTCCCTATCTGATCCTGATTGGCCTGACTTCCGGAACCGCCTCGACCATACTCGGTGCATTATGGGCCGAACTGTATGGCACACGGAATCTGGGTTCCATTCGCGCTATGGCCGTTGCCGGCATGGTTCTGGGAACCGCGCTTGGCCCCGGCGTCACCGGCAGCCTGATTGACCTTGGCATCCATTTCAGCACGCAAAGTCTGGTAATGGCTGTTTATCTGGTTGTGGTCTCAATCGGGTTCGGCCGTCTGGCCGTGGTTGTCGAGCGTGAAGTGACTCCGCTGCCCTGACCCTTAACCGAAAAGCTGTTGCCGCAGGTCAGCCCAGCCCTTTGACAGTGCATTCCGGTGATCCGGAGCCGCCACCGCAATCAGGGCAGCAGCCTTCTCGTCAAAACCCAGCCCGCGAAGATCGGCGACGCCATGTTCGGTGACGACGATCAGCGGATCGCTTTTGACAACACCAGCCGGGACACCCGGCGCAAGTGTCGGGATAATCCGGGACAGCCTGCCGCGGGCTGCCGTCGATGCCAGAGCCACAACAGGCCGACCATCCGGCGAGAATCCGGCCATCCGGATAAAATCGGTCAGCCCCCCGGAACTGCTGATGATCCGTCCACCCCGCGCTTCGGCATTCACCTGACCAAGCAAATCAACTTCCAGCGCCGAATTGATGGCGACAAAGTTTTCCCGCGCCAGCAAAGCCCCCGGTTCATGCGTCTCTGATACCGGGACCATATGGACCTTCGGGTTACGGTCGATCCAGCGCATCAGTGGCAGATCCCCGGCAACGATACCGGTTCTGACAGCGCCCTCCCGGTCGGCCAGCGCACCGGATGCTTCCAGGTCCATCACAGCATCAGAAATCATGCCGCTATGGATGGTCAGGTCACGATGCTGTGCCAGGGCCTGAAACACTGCGGCCTGCATGGACCCGATACCCAGTTGCAACTGGTCGCCGTTGCGTACCAGCGACGCCACATGCCCGCCGATCGCCTGCGTTACCGCATTCGGTTCTGAAACCGGTAATGTGTGAACCGGTCCCGTCGCATCGACCAGCAGATCAAAACTTTCAGCCGGTGCCCCGGCGCTGCCATAGGTGTGCGGCAGGTTGCAGTTGACCAGTCCGACCCGCCGTTTTGCCCTGCCATGCGCGGCGGGGCCAAAATCAGAACATCCACCATAGCTGCACCGCCCTTGCTCGTCTGGCGGAGAGACATGCAGGAAGGCTGTGTCCAGGGGGGCTTCCGTCGCAAGATGTCGATAGATCTGAGAGAAAGACATCGACAGCAACCGGGTTCGACCGCTCCGGATACCATCATCCAGCGCCGGGCCAGTGAAATAGGCCACACTGCGGGTCGACGGGTGCAATCCGGAGTAATCGAATGCGTTAATCCCGGCTATCCAGACACCAAAGATGGTCTTCTTCGCCAGCAATGCCGGATTGCTGACCAGATAATCCCGCAGCGCCGGTGATTCAGCCATGCTGCCGGGAAGATAAATATTCTCAGCCGCAGCAAATTCCGCATCCAGTGCGGTCAGGGGAAGCAGGTCGGTCACAGGTTCAGGTTGTCGCCGATTGAGGCAACGGAAGATGGTTGTCTGTACGGCGCATTTCGATGGAATAACTGAACTGATCCGCCGGATGCACATTGATAGATGCCATCAGCAACCGGTCCTCGGCATCATAATAACGCCGTGCGATCTGCAGAGCAGGCGAGCCACTACGAATACCCAGATGCTCTGCAATATCTGCAGGAACAGCCGTCGCACTGGTATCCTGTGTCACCCGTTCAATCGTCAGCCCCAGCACTTCTTCAACAATGGCAAACCGAGACGTCTCGGACGCAGCAATCTTGTCGAGATGCGGCTCCAGCAGAACATTCAGATAGGTCCGGGTATAACTGATCGCCCGGTCTGTCTTCAGTTCGCGGCGAACAGACTGCAATATCAGCCACCGTTCGCCGGGAGGACATTCCAGCAGTTTTGACAGCGTTTCATCGACAATGAAATCACCCTGCTTCACCAGTTTTGCCCGGGTCCGGTTTGAATAACGCCGGATATCGTCGAGGCTCGACAGGCTTTCAGCAAATCGCGCCGGTGGCGTTCTCGCAATGACCCGCGTGCCAGCTTTCTGGCGCCGGCTGATCAGCCCGGCCGCGGACAGCATTCTCAGTGCTTCCCGGACCGTATGCCTGCTAATGGCAAATTCCTGACAGATTTCGATTTCAGTCGGTAAAGTAGATCCAACCGGATAGACTTCATTGGCAATACGCCCCGTCAGTTCGGTCGCGACCTTCTGATACAAGGGAGCTCGCCTGCTTACTGCAGCCGTCATAATTCTTCCTGTTCCGCCTCGCCTGCAGCGCCTCTGACGGGCGCTTGATAATCTACCAGAATATCGGGATAGGCGGGTGTTGCAACCTGCTGCCGTCATGGCCTTGCACAGGGGCGACACTCTACCTATTTTGCCGGACCTTCACAGGCTGCTGCGCGCAGCTGCTTTCAACAGGCTTTCCGGCGGATTCTCATGCAAAAGGCAACTCTGATCGGATTTTCTGCGATCCTTCTCTGGGGCGCGCTGGCACTGTTTACTGCGGCAACCGCCGGTATTCCGCCATTTCAGTTGCTGGCCATGACCTTTGCCGTGGCCTTCCTTCTTGGCCTCGCACAATGGGCACGCGCAGGTCAGAATCCGTTTCACCGGCTGGCCTTGCCTGTCCCGGTCTGGCTGCTCGGCGTTGGCGGATTATTCGGCTACCATTTTTTCTATTTCATGGCGCTGAAGAATGCCCCGGTCATTGATGCCAGCCTGATTGCCTATCTCTGGCCGCTGCTGATTGTTGTCTTCTCGGCCCTGCTGCCGGGGGAAAGGCTGAGATGGCACCATATCGCCGGCGCTGTCATGGGGCTGTCCGGGTCTGTGGTACTGATTATCCGTGATGGCGGTCTGGCATTCGACAGCCAGTACAGCATCGGATATCTGGCCGCCGCAATCTGCGCGCTGACCTGGTCAGGCTATTCAGTTCTGAGCAGACGGTTCGGGCATATCCCGACAGACGCAGTCGGTGGCTTCTGTGCCGCGACGGCAATCCTTGCCACCATATGTCATTTCATTTTTGAGGTAACAGTCGTTCCGTCCGGGGCCGGACAATGGCTGGCCATTATCGCACTCGGTCTGGGACCGGTCGGGCTTGCCTTCTTCACCTGGGATTACGGGGTTAAGAAGGGCAACATCCGGGTGCTCGGGGCAGCAAGTTACTGCGCCCCCCTGCTATCGACATTACTGCTTGTCGCCTTTGGCGAGACCGAACTGACCTGGCGCATCAGTATCGCCTGTCTGCTTATCGTGGCTGGCGCGGTTCTGGCGGCGAAAGACATGCTTCGCCGCCAGACATAGCCATACCGATAATTTCTGCGTCAGAGTTTTTCGACGTTCACACCGACAGTAATCGCGCCGATCGGCTTGCCGGACTCATCAACGATGGTCACGCTTGCCTGACTCTGGAAAGCCTTGCTGGATTCATCAAATTCCACTTCATCGATGAACATCACTCCCGCTCCCTGACTGAAAGTCTTCTGCCACTTCGCTTCATCGCCCTGCATGTAATCTGATGTCATGTCGCTCTGGCCGACATTCAGCCCTTTGTTGTCCATGATGAACATCTCGGCGATTTTCCCGGCAGCGGCATCCTTCTTTGCTTTCAGGAGCTTTGACAGATCATTGCTCAGCACAGCAGCTGTCAGATCCCCGCCACCGGCTTTTGCTTCTGCCCGCCAGGTTTTATCCAGCGTGTCGATATCTCCGTCGGAGATTGAAGCATGTTTCTCATTCTGAGCCTTGATCGCAGAAAGAACGGCCGGATCAGACAGCCAGCCCATGATTTCCTGCTTCATGAATGTCTCGATCTCTGGCCGAAATTCATTCGCCGATGCTGTCAGCCCGAAAGCTGCCGTTGCTGTGAATGCCAGAGCGACCATTATTTTCTTAAACATTCCCATCTCCTTTTGTTGCCTCCTGGTCACCGCAAAGTGCGGAATAACCACCTTGAGTTAAGCGGAACCCGTCGCTTCCCAGCAATTCGCAATCATACTGATCGTATAAGTACGTATCGAAATGACCTGGTCCATATGCAACATTTTCAATCGCTTGGACAAACAGACGCGGGCAGACGTCTTCGGGAGGGAATATGACTATCGGATCACGGATTTCACTGGGTTTTGGCGCGCTGGTACTGATGCTGGCTGCTGTTGGTTTCATTGGCTGGAGTGCCCTGAACTCTTTTAATAATGGGGTTTCTTTCACTCAGCAGCTGCAGGAAGTCGGCCGCTATTTTGGCAATGCCGACCGCGCCGTGCGAAATTTCATCAACACGTCCGAAGACTTTTACCTCGATGAAGCTGATCGATATCTGCTACAGGCCATCAACCGGCAGGGACAGATTGAAGTCGCAACCGATGATGCCAGGGCACAGAACAAAATCCTCGAAGATGGCCTGAAGCTCTATCAGGAAAAAGTCACGACGATCCGGGAACTCAGTCAGCAAAACAGCAATGCCCGTCAGGCAATGCTGCAGAGCAGCACCAAAATTTCGGAAGATGCTTCCAGTCTCGTAGAAGCAGAAAATGACCTGTTTCGCAAATCCCTCAACAACCTGACCGCAGCCAACAAAATTCGTCTTACTGCGAAAGGTCTGAAAGATGAGTCCGAGAAATTACTCCGTGCAACGCTGGCCGCACGTGTTGCTCAGACAGAATATATCGAAACCAATCTTCCCTCGGCTGGCGAAAAAACAGCCGACAGCATCAAGGATATGTTTCTCAGCGCCCTGCGCCTGAAAAAACTGTCCAGTGGTCAACCGGTTGAGACCGCAGCAGCAAGCGTTGCCAGTCACGTTGCGAAATACCGTCAGGCGTTTGCCAGTCTGTCGACAGCAATCTCTGAAGGTCAGACCACTTATGAAATCGAACAGAATCTGATCAGCGAATCCGGTAAGGTTTCCACTTTCACACAGGCTTTTGCCAAGAATATCAGCAACAAGGCTGACTCCGCGGACCAGATCGCCGTGATCGCGCAGAATGCTATTGAAGACGCCTCTTTCCAGCTCTCGCTCACAATGCATGTTGTGGCTGAGGTAGAGCGAGCCAAAACAGCACAGACAAGCTTTCAGTATAACGGCGATGCTGCAGAAGCAGAAAAAGCCAAGAGCTCCATTAACAGTATTCTCGTCAGCGGTGAGAAACTTGCCGCACTGGCGAAAAACACGGCCGGAAGTGAATTGATTTCATCCATGGTCACCGGAGCGCGCTCCTATCTGACACAATTTGAAGAATATGCTGTCGCCCGGCAGTCCTACAGCAATGTCCGCGACGAATTGTTCGGACTGCAGGAAGACCTGACCATGCGGACCAACCTCGCTATCCTGACGGAAGTGAACCTGCTGGAAGAGCTCTTCGAATCAAGCTCCATGCTGATTATCGCCGTTGCTATAGGCAGCATCATCACCGGCATTGCTTTTGCCTTCCTGATTGCCAGGTCAATCACCCGCCCCGTAGGTGCCATGACAGGTGTCATGCAGGAACTGGCCGACGGTAATCTGGATGTCGATGTTCCCGGCAGTGATCGTAAGGATGAAATCGCCGCCATGGCGCGGACAGTACAGGTCTTCAAAGACAACTCGCTGCGTGTACGTCAGCTTCAGGCAGATCAGAAAGCCCTGGAAGACAAGCAGAAGGCTGAACAGAAGAAGGCCCGGCTGGAGTTGGCGGATGGGTTTGAGACCAGTGTCAGCCACATCGTCCAGAGTGTCTCGGCAGCGGCAACCGAACTGCAGGCGACTGCGGAAGGCATGTCACATTCGGCCGATCAGGCCACCCGTCAGTCGGATACTGTTGCCGGATCCGCCGAACAGGCAGCAGGCAATGTGAATACAGTGGCGGCAGCCGCGGAAGAACTGTCCAGCTCGATTGCTGAAATATCCCGGCAGGTTACCGAATCCAGCAACATGATCGAACAGGCAACCCGTGAAGCAGACGAAACGGATGCCAAGGTGAAGCAACTCGATGCCGCGGCAGAAAAAATCGGCGCGGTGGTGGCTCTCATTACTGATATCGCAGAGCAGACCAACCTCCTTGCCCTGAATGCAACGATTGAAGCTGCACGCGCCGGTGATGCCGGCAAAGGCTTTGCGGTCGTCGCAAACGAGGTCAAGAATCTCGCCAGCCAGACTGGAAAGGCGACCGAGGAAATCAGCCAGCAGATCGCGGCCATACAATCAGAGACCCGCGATACGGTTGATGCCATCGCCCGCATCGCCAGCATGGTCCAGCGGGTCAACGAAGTGGGATCAACCATTGCCGCCGCTGTGGAAGAACAGGGCGCTGCAACCCAGGAGATTGCCCGGAACACCCAGGAAGCTGCGACCGGGACAACGACGGTCACAGAAAGCATTGGTGCTGTCAGTCAGGCGATCGGAGAAACCGGGATTGCTTCAACAAGCGTTCTCACCGCAGCAAGCGATCTGTCGACACAGTCCGAGAAGCTGAATTCGGAAATCAATCGCTTCCTTGCACAGGTCAGAAGCGACTGACCGTAAAAAAACCGACTGCGGCAGGCCGTTAATGTCAGGTTCTGACAGACACTCGCCTGCCGCAGACCTGCCTGCCTTCCTTCCCGTACAAACAGCCACCTGCAACAGACATTCTGTTCGTATTGCCGGCAGCTACCATTCCCGGCCTTTACATCAGTCGGTTATATAGGTTGAAATCAGGCCCCCCTTCGGTCGACATTTGATCTGATCGTTTCACTGGAGAAGCCTGATGAGTCAGTTAGCAATACCCTGCGTCATGATGCGCGGCGGCACGTCCCGCGGACCTTATTTCCTGAAATCCGACCTCCCTGAGGCACAAGCCGCTCTCGACCGCACCCTTCTGGCGGCAATGGGATCTCCAGACTCACGTCAGACCAACGGGATTGGTGGCGGCACCACGCTGACCAGCAAGGTCGCAATCATCTCGCCGGCAGAGCAAGACGATGTTCAGGTCGATTACCTGTTTGCTCAGGTCGCACTCGACCAGCCCTTCGTTGATTACAGTCCCTCCTGCGGAAACATGCTGGCTGGTGTTGGCCCCTATGCCATCGAGCAGGGACTGGTTCCCGCCACGGATGGTGAGACACGGGTGATGATCCGCAACGTCAACACCAATTCGCGGATCGAAGCTGTCGTTCAGACACCCGGAGGGAAAGTGATCTATGACGGCGATACCGCGATAGACGGGGTTCCGGGAACTGCCGCACCCGTGGTGCTGAACTTCATGGATGTGGTTGGCTCGAAGACCGGAAAGCTGTTCCCGACAGGAAATCCGAAAGATCATATCGGCGGTATAGATGTAACCTGCATTGATGTTGCCATGCCGATGGTTCTCGCAACCGCCGAATCCATGGGCAAGACCGGATATGAAAGCCATCTGGAGCTGGATGCGGACCGGGACTTCTTCAAGCGCCTGGAAGACATTCGCCTTGAAGCCGGTGAACGGATGGGATTTGGAGATGTCTCCGGCAAGGTGCTGCCAAAATTCGGCATTGTTGCCCCGCCCCGGAATGGTGGGACAGTTGCATCACGTTATTTCGTCCCGACACAGACCCATGCGGCCTTCGCCGTTACCGGGTCAATCTGTGTTGGTAGTTGCTGTGTCATCCCCGGCACCATCGCTGACGGCATTGCACGGGTTGAGCGACTGCCCCGTGAGACGATTGAAATTGAGCATCCGACCGGCTCTCTCAAGACCGTGCTGGAAGTTGACCGGACCGGAGGAGGTTTCAATCTGCTGAAGGCAGGAACCCTGCGTACCACCCGCAGGTTATTTGCCGGTGATATCTACGTACCTCACAGCGTACTGACCGGCTGACACCATCCCCGAAAGCCTGATTTCGGGGATGGCACCAGCTATACGGTCAGACATTCTCAACAGCGGAGATGAAGTTCTTGATCGAACTCTGAAGCTGATCATTCTGGCGTCCCAGATCGGAGACTGCGTTTTCCTGGTTATGCGCCACAACATCTGTTTCGCTTGCCGAATTGGCGACCGACCCCATCAGGGTTGATATCTCGCTGGTGCTCGCGGCCGCCTGTTCGACATTCCGGGCGATCTCAGCCGTGGCTGCACCCTGTTCCTCAATCGCCGCAGAAACAGCGGTCGCCAGTTCATCAATCTGACGAATTGTCTCCCGGAAGCCCCGGATCGATTCCGCTGTCACGCTTGTCTCGTTCTGGATTTCATCAATCTTTGACTTGATCTCATCCGTGGCACGCGCCGTCTGGTTTGCCAGGTTTTTCACTTCCGATGCAACAACGGCAAACCCCTTGCCCGCTTCCCCGGCCCGCGCTGCTTCAATCGTCGCATTCAGGGCCAGCAGGTTGGTTTGTTCGGCAATATCCTGAATAAGGGTTACCACCTGGCCGACCTGCTCCGCCGCCGAACTCAGCGACGTGACGCGTGTGTTAGTTGCCTCCGCGTCCTCAACAGCCTGTCGGGAGACTGAAGCAGCACGGGAAATCTGATTGGAGATTTCTGAAATCGACGCCGTCAGCTCGGTCGATGCCGATGCTACCGTCTGAATATTTGCAGAAGCTTCAACAGCCCCGGCAGAGACATCCTGTGCCTGCTGGCCAGTTTGTGCTGCATTGGCCAACAGCGTGCCAACAGAAGACAACACGATTTGCAATGCAGACTGCACACTGCCGGACAGTTCCTCCGCCTCGCCGCTGAATTTCTTCGTCAGCTCGGTAAGCTTGCGCTGACGTTCAGCTTCGACGCGTTGTTTCTCTTCTTCCAGCGCATGTAGCTTGACCCGCTCTCTGGCATTTTCCTGGAAAACCAGAACAGCGGCAGCCATTGAGCCAATCTCGTCGCGGCGATCACCGCCACTGACCGAAACATCGAGATTACCATCTGCCAGTTTACTCATGGTATCGGTCATGCCGGTGATTGGCCGGGCAATCAGCCGGGTCAGCATAAAGGCAAGACCGAGGGCCGAGACGAAAAGCACCGACACACCAAGGATCAGCGTCATCTTGGTCTGCTCAATCGCACTGGCGACAGCTGTCGCGGCATCACTGATCTCATCCGCCAGAATGCCCTGCACCTTCTGCTGCGCCATATTGAATTCGCCAACAATTTTCTCTGGCTCTTTCGTCACCTCTATAACGCGGGCTTCTGTCACTGTCTGGTGGTGACGCATCAGCTGCAATTGCGGGGTTACGAATGCCGTATCGTATTTCTGGGACAAGGCAATGGCTTCGCCGACCGCCTGCTCCAGCCTCGCCGGCAGATGAGCATCATCTTTCATACCGTTCAGGGCAGAAGTCAGGGCGGCCATGCTTTCCCGCGCCCTGGTTACATAAGAGACCGCACCTCGGTCACCTGTAATCAGGTAAAACAGGACAGCCTCACGACGTTGGTTGAAGGCTCTTTCATATTGCGTAAATGACGTGTTTGCCTGCCATACAGCATCCAGTCGCTCTTCTGCCGTGCCAATCCGAAACAACTGAAACATCGTCATCGCAGCCATGATAATCGTTACGACGATCAACAGCGCGAACGCGATTAACAGCTTCGTCGGTATCTTGAAATTTTGCGTGAATCCGAACATCTGCGTCTCTCCGTTTGAGTTATCGGGCGTTCTTCAGACGCTCCAACTCGGTTAGATTCACTTCAAAAGTGGCAACCCCCAGCTTTTCACCTTCCCGCGAAAGCGTGAGGCTGACCTGCGTCCGCCACGTCTTGAAATCTTCATTGAATTCAGGTTCATCAATAAAAACCGCATCCGGACCAACCGGGAAGGTTTTCAGAAATTTCGCCTCGTCACCCTGCCAGTAGTCTGCCGTAACGGCTCCCTGCCCGACATTGAGACCATTCCGGTCCATGACAAAGACTTCCGAGAACAAGCCCTGATGCTGGGCCTGCTGCAATGTCAGAAAGGTCGAAAGCGGTACCGACATGACACTGGCAATCAATGGCTGGTCATCTGATTCCGTTTCAGCCCGCCATTGCTTATCGAGTTTCAGAATTGCGGCCTCATCCAGATCTCCATAAATGCTGTTCTGTGCCTTTACAGAAATCACAACAATAGGGTGATCCAGAACACTCCGGATTTTCGCAAGTACTGATTCATCAATCAGATCAAGAGAAGGCGAGTTAGCGTAAGCAACTTGCCCAAAAACAAAACACCAAAACGAAACAATAGTGACTGATAATCTCATCGCCACGCCCCTCCATACTGGATTTTCTTACTTCTAATGATGCAAATAAAAATCCAACATTAGAATATTTTTATGTTCAGAATTATGCCCGTCACCTAACAATCACTCAATAAGTATTTACCACGACAACCTGCACCATCCTTTCGATGCGGGCTTGCAGTCAGCAGCGCCGGGCGTGAAGATTGGAGATCAACAAACCAGAATCGGAAAACATGGAAGACAGAGAATCCAGCTTTTGCGCCACACCCTGCGGGAGGGCGCATTTCCCCGGGGCGAGACCATCTTCCTTCCGTTTCAATGAAACTGTTATCCATCCGTGACAAACCAGCTTCCCCATCGAAATCAATTACTTGCCGATCTACCTGCCGGTACGGGCACAGCCGTCCTTGCACGCGGACGCGCCAGCGCAGCGCAATACCGGGTCGAACATTCTGCCTTCAATACGCATTATGCGGTCAGCAGCGAAATCGAACGCAAGCGCCAGAATATGGCAAACCGGTCCATTGCCCTGCATGCCCAGATTGGCTACCGCGATCCTGAGTTGACACGGAAGGCCTGGGCGGAAGTTTACCAGCAGGGGCTGGATGCCGGTCAGCCACCAGAACGCTACGGAATTTGTCTGGACTGGAGCATGGGGTACCGGCGCGACGACAGAAAGGATCGCCAGCGCGGCACCGGACTGATCATCGCAGACGAAGCAGCCGTTGCACAACTGACAGCCCAGGCCCCGGTCGCGGCGCATTTTGGTGACTTTGTTCTGGGTTTTCCTGCCGCCGTCGAAAACACCCGTATGGCACTTGCCGGTGGCTCAACAACGATTGGCAATCTCGGTCAGTACTTCACCTTCCGGCTGCCGGACTGGGATGATGATATCGCCTGTACGGAAGCCACCATCGAGGCCATCGGCCTGATCTCCGGCCAGCCGGTAGAAATGCTGATCCATTCGAATCTCGATGACGGGTTTGCCGCACAGTTCACTGATATGTCGAGCGCGCTGGGCGCCGTGCTGACAGAGAAACATATCATCGAGGCCCTTTGCGGCGTGCCGCTGGCCCATTGCTTTGGCCACCATTTTACCGAAGCAGGCCCACGCCTTGCCTTTCAGCGCGCACAGGCCCGGCTGAACCCGACACCCGGCAGCATGATCTATGGTGCAACGATGGGCTATCGCGGCGATGACGTGGAAAATTACGCGGCGCTTGCCGGTTATCTCAGCACCGACATTTTATCTCAGCATCTGCTGCCCAGCGGCCATGCCATCAACCCGGTTCCGGTCACCGAGAACAGCCGTATTCCCGACATCAGCGAGGTCATTGATGCGCAGCGGTTTGCCATCCGGCTGCTGGACAGTTTCGCCGGCATGGAGAAGCTGATCGATACCAGCGCCATTGACCGGCTGACAGACCGGCTGGTCGACGGTGCCCGGCGGTTCCACAGCAACCTGATGACCGGGCTGACAAGTGCCGGATATGACACCAGCGATCCCTTCGAAATGCTTCTGGCGTTGCGCCGCATTGGCGGGCGTCGGCTGGAGGAGCTTTTCGGAGCCGGCGCGCCAGATCCGGCAGCGGCCCATGGACGCCGGCCTGTTGCCCCCTCACCCACCCTGACCGCCATTGAACGCATGGTCGACCGGGAACTTGAAGATATTGATCCTGAACTGCTGCGGGCGATCCCGACAATGGAGATCAACGCTATTGTCGCTTCCACCGATGTTCATGAACACGGAAAGCATTTCGTCGAGGCCGCCTGGCGGCGGGTAGGGATAAACACGCTTGATGGCGGTGTTTCCGTTGATGCTGACGATCTGGCCCGAACCGCAATGGCAGAAGGCGTGAATGTGATCGCAATCTCCACCTATAACGGTGTTGCCAGCGCCTTTGCCCGTCAGGTCGCTGACTGCCTGCCTGAGGGGCCGGCCCGCCCGCTGATCCTGATTGGTGGCCGGCTGAACGAAATTGCCGACAGCTCCAACACTTCCCTGCCGCGACAGGTTGAGGCAGAGCTTGAAGCCCTCGGCGTTGTCCCCTGTGCCAATCTTTCAGACGCACTTCTGGCCATTAACCGGCATCTGAACAAAACCGGAGACATTTCATAATGACCCGCATTGGCATTATTGGTGTCGGACATCTGGCTCAGGAACTGGTTGCTGGCTGGATGCGCCACCCGGAAGAACGACCGGAAATTCTGCTGTCGCCGCGTAACGCCTCGAAAGCTGCCAGTCTGTCCCGTGAATATGACCTGACCATCGCCGACAGCAACGCCGCCGTTGTGGAGCATTCCGACATCGTCATTCTGGCCAGCCGTCCGGCACAGGCGGCACAGGCCATCACCGGGCTGCCCTGGCGTGCCGGTCAGCATCTTGTTTCGGTTTGCGCCGGCGTTACCCTGGAAGACCTGAAAGCCGCCGAACCTGCGGCCTGCCACCGCGCCATGCCGCTGACGGCCTCCAGAATTGGCGAAAGCCCGACGCTGCTGTTCCCGGACAGCCCGGTTCTGCGACAAGCCCTGAAGTCCCTGGGTCCGGTTGTCGCACTGCCGGATGAGCCGTCTTTTGACCTCGCCACGGTCAATGCCGCTGTCTATGGATGGGTCTTTGCGCTGATTGCCGAAGTGACCGATTACACCATATCAGAAGGGCTGGACCCGGCGGTGGCCCGTCACATCACAACGCACAGCTTTCGCGCAGCCACCGGCATGATACTGAAGCATCCCGGCCAGCCGATATCGGATATGATAGATGATCTCGCAACGCCCGGTGGCATTACGGAACAGGGGCTCTCACAGCTGGCGTCAGAAGATGCCCTGAAAGCCTGGAGCCGGGCGAGTGAACAGGTCGTGAAGCGATTGCTGCGCCGGTCCTGAACCACTGTCAGCCCTGACCGGGCTGCCAGTCAGCAGGCGCCATCTCGAATCCGCCAAACTGAAACCCCGGCGCAACACTGCATCCGACAAGCGACCAGTCACCCATGGTTTTTGCGGACTGCCAGACACCTTTCGGCGCCACGGCAAAAGCCTCCTCGCCCCTCTCAAATGCGGTACCAAGGATCATGTCCCGGGTCGCTGTCCCGTCATCGCTGAGCGACAGGATAAGCGGTGAGCCCGCATAATGATGCCAGCATTCGTCCGCATCTATACGATGCCAGTGTGAGACCTCGCCCGCCTGCAACAGATAATAGATTGATGTGGAGGCCGCCCGCTTTTCATCAACCAGCACGGAAGACCGGAAGATTTCACGGTAATGCCCACCCTCGGGATGCGGCTGCAACCCCAGTTGTTTTATCAGTCTTTCCGGCGTCATGCCTTCTGCTTGCCTTTGGTAACGCGTTCACGGTGAAAGATGTACAGGCCGCTGGTTATAATGACCCCGGCTCCGACAAAGGTCCAGATATCCGGCAATTCCCCGAACACCAGAAAGCCTATCACGACAGCCCAGATCAGCGTTGTATAGCCGAATGGAATGACCGCCGACACCGGTGCAGCATCAAAAGCCCGGATCAGGCAATAATGGCTGATCGCTCCGAACAAGCCAACCGTCACCATCAGAATCCATTCCGTCAGGGACGGTTCGATCCAGTAAAATGGCACAACAACTGTCATCAGCGCCGTGCCGAACAGCGGGGCAATGGCAAAGGACGTAATCGGGCTGTCTGAGTCAGCAACCCGGCGCGTGGAAAGCTGATACAGGGCATTGGTCAGGGCCGCAGCCAGAGGCGGCAATGCCGCAAATGCAAAAACGCCAAAGCCGGGCCGGATGATAATCATCGCCCCCAGAAAACCGGCACCGATACCGATCCATCGCCGGATACCGACATGTTCCCCCAGTAACGGGGCCGCCAGTGCCGTAACCAGAATTGGCGACAGAAACATGATCGTCGACGCTTCAGCAAGCTGGACCAGACTGAGCGCCCAGACGAAAAGCCCGGTTGTCGTCGCCAGCAGGGCGCTGCGCACCAGTTGCAGACCCGGCGCCCGGCTTTTGATGGTCGGAATGAACCGGCCCCGCAGCAACAGGGCAACCAGAACGAAATGAAACATGAACCGCGCCCAGACCACCTGCGGGATAGGCAGTGTCTGCGCCAGGTATTTGGAATTGGTATCAAGGCAGACAAACAGGAACATCGCCGCAAGCACCCAGAGAATACCGCGGCGAATGTCTGTCGGATGATCCCTTGCCGGGCTCAGAACCGGTCCTTGCGCTGCCGGACTTCAGCAAAGACATCTTCCGGCCGCGCCCCGGCCATCCCGATATCCTGCTGCAGGGCAGCCTGATCCACCCGCAGAAACGGATTGGTCGCCCGCTCTTCACCAAGGGTAGAAGGGACTGTCGGACGCCCGGCCTGCCGGGCCAGATCTATCGCCTCCGAACGCTCACGCAGCGCCTTGTTGGAAGTTTCCACGGTCACCGCAAAGCGGGCATTCGACTGGGTATATTCATGGGCACAGTAAACCCGGGTTTCATCCGGCATCGGACGCAGTTTCGACAGAGACGACCACATCTGCTCCGGTGTTCCCTCAAACAGCCGTCCGCAACCCAAGGCAAACAGGGTATCACCAATGAACAATGCCTGTGACCCGGCAAACCAGAGACAGATATGCCCGCGCGTGTGACCGGGAACGTCAAAGACCCGGACTTCCTGTTCGCCGAACATCCAGCGATCACCGTCTGCCAGTTCAATATCAATACCGGGAATACGGTCGCGGTCAGCCTTCGGGCCGACGATGGTGCAGCCGGTTGCAGCCTTGATCGCCATATTGCCGCCGACATGATCGCCATGATGGTGCGTGTTCAGGATATGCGTGATCCGCCATCCCAGATCGTCGGCGCGTTTCAGCACCGGATCCGACACAGCCGGGTCAACGACCGCACAGAGGCCGCTGTCCGGCTCCCGGATCAGATAAACGTAGTTGTCATCAAGGACGGGGATCTGTTCGATTTTCAGTTCAGCCATATCTCTCCGGTTCCGACACACGGTTGATGTTGCCGCAAGCTAGCATTCTGATAGCGTTATCGCATGTTTAGCGATGTTGTCGACCTCCACGAATTCTACCAGTCGCATCTGGGCCATACAGCGCAGTATATCCTGCGGCGCAAATTGCGTGAGATATGGCCCGATGTCACCGGCCAGAGCGTTGTCGGTGTTGGTTACGCCACGCCTTATCTTCGTCCCTTCATGGCACAGGCGTCGCGTGTCTGCGCCATCATGCCCGCCGGACAGGGGGTGATCCACTGGCCACGGGAAGAACCGGGCCTGACCCTACTGGCCGATGAAGCGGAACTGCCCCTGCCGGATCTTAGTGTTGACCGGTTGCTGCTGATCCATTCCGTAGAATGCAGTGAACAGTTACGCCGGATGCTCCGCGAATGCTGGCGGGTGCTGGCCGGTAACGGAAAACTGCTGGTGATGGCTCCCAATCGCCGGGGTATCTGGGCGCGGTTTGAACGAACCCCGTTCGGCCATGGAACGCCCTATTCGAGATCACAGCTGTCCCGGCTTCTGCGGGACATGATGTTCACCCCGTTACAGACCCGGAATGCCCTGTTCATGCCGCCCAGCAAACGCCGGCTGATGTTACGCTCGGCACCGGCGTGGGAACGGGCCGCCAGCCACATCATGCCCTCATTTTCCGGCGTCCTGCTGGTCGAGGCCAACAAGCAGATCTATGCCGCCAATGCGGAACCCAGTATGAAACGACGCCGTCGGCTGTTACCGGCACCGCGTCCGGCAAGTGCCCGCCGGGAAGCCCGTAAAAGTATTAAACATACGACACCGGAATGATTGCCTTGCCGCCCGCCCCACACTAAAACTATCCGCCCTTTGCCGGACGTCCGGCTGCCGGAAAACGAAACCATGACAGATTTACCACCAGACCTCTCTGCCCTGCGCGATGAAATCGATGCCATTGACACGGAATTGCAGAAACTGCTGCAGCGCCGTGCCGAAGTTGTCGGCCGTGTGGGCAAACTCAAAGGTAAAACCAGCGTCATTCCGCTGCAGCCCGACCGTGAAGCCATGATGATGCGCCGTCTTGTCGAACGGCATGAAGGCGCCTTCCCGAAGAAGGTCATGATCCGCATGTGGCGGGAGATGCTGTCGGCAACCGTTGGCCTGCAGGGGCCTTTTTCTGTCGCGGTGTTTGCACCTGAAAACAAGCCCGGCACCTGGGATCACGCCCGCGATTATTTTGGCAGTTTCACGCCGATGGTTTCCTACCGTTCAACCGGCGATGTGGTGAAGGCTGTCAGCGACGGCTCTCAGTCCGTTGGTATCCTTCCGATGCCGGATGAGGAAGAATCCTATCCCTGGTGGCGTCTGCTGCTGGGTGATGAAAAGCGCTCGCCCAAGATTTTTGCCCGTCTGCCATTCGGCGGACAAAGCAACGGCCGCAGTGAAACCGAAGCATTTGCCATCGCGCGTCTGGTCCGGCGACCGACCGGTGATGACCGGACCATGCTGGCCGTTGAAACCAGCGAACGGATCAGCCGCTCCGGCCTGAACAGTGCCCTTGTCGATGCCGGCCTCAAAGGCTCGATCCTTGGCATGTGGCGGGCTGACAGCGACCCGGAAAGCTGGCTGAAACTGATTGATGTCGAAGGCTTCCTCGATCCGGCAGATGACAGCGTTCAGGCGTTCAAAGCCAAGGTCGGGCAATATGTCGGGTCGATCTATTCGGTTGGCAGCTATGCGACCCCACTGAGCGCAGAATCATTGCAGACAGCGCCCCTGATCGCGGAAGACAAGGACTAGATCGATGCTGACCCCGCGTCCCGGAATTATGAAAATCAGCCCCTATGTCGGGGGTGAATCTGCGCTGGATGGCCAGCAGCGGATCATCAAGCTCAGCTCGAACGAAGGCGCTCTCGGGCCCAGCCCGAAAGCCATGGCTGCCTACACGGCAGAGGCTGCTAATCTGCATCGCTATCCGGATGGCGGCGCGAACCGGCTGCGGGATGCAATCGGTGCCCATTTCGGCCTTGATGCTGAACAGATTGTCTGCGGCAACGGATCAGATGAACTGATCTCGATGCTGTGCCGGGCCTATGCCGGACCGGATGATGAAATTCTGTATTCCGAACACGGCTTCCTGATGTATCCGATATCCGCGCATACAGTCGGGGCAACCCCCGTCTCTGCCCCGGAAACTGACCTCACGGCAAATGTCGATGCGCTGCTGGCTGCGGTCACGGATCGCACGCGGATCGTTTTCCTGGCCAATCCGAACAACCCCACCGGCACCTATCTGCCGAAGGACGAGGTTGCACGCCTGCGCGCCGGACTGCCTGATCGTACACTCCTCGTCATTGATGCCGCTTATGCCGAATTTGTCAGCCGCAACGATTACGACCCCGGCAACGAACTGGTTGATGCCTGCGATAACGTGGTGATGACACGGACTTTTTCGAAAGTCTTTGGTCTCGGTGCATTGCGGCTGGGATGGGCCTATGGTCCGCCACATATCATGGATGTGCTGAACCGGTTGCGGGGCCCTTTCAACACCACCGCCGCGGCGCAGGCCGCCGGGGTTGCTGCGCTGGAAGACACCGATTTCCTGGAACGCAGCCTGCAGCATAATGAAACCACCCGCTCCTGGTTCATGTCCCAGATTGACGGGATGTCCGGTGTCACTGCTGTCCCCAGCCTTGGTAACTTTGTCCTCGTGCGGTTCCGCGATCAGACAACCGCAGAAGGCGCAGATATGGCGCTCAAGTCTTCCGGGATCATCGTCCGGCGTATGGGCGGCTATGGCCTGCCGGACTCGCTGCGGATATCCATCGGCCAGACCGACGAGATGGAAATCTGCGTCTCGGCACTCAGACAATATATTGAATCGACCGGCTGATGACTGACACTCCCCTGTTCAAACGGGCCACCCTGATCGGGATTGGCCTGATCGGCGGCTCTATTGCCCGAAATTTGCGCCATCATGGGATGGCGACCGAAATCGTCGCCTGTGCCCGCAACAAACAAACCCGCGACCGGGCACTGGAACTTGGCCTTTGTGACATTGCCATCGAAGACCCGGCAGAAGCCGTGCGTGATGCGGATCTTGTCATTATCTGCACCCCCATCGGGACCTACAGGATCATCGGCGAACAAATTGGCCCGGCCATGAAGCCGGGGGCTATCCTGACCGATGTCGGATCGGTCAAAACCAAGGTTGTCAGCTATCTCCGCCCCCATGTCCCGGCGGGCGTACATCTGATTCCCGGCCATCCGATTGCCGGGACCGAACATTCCGGTCCGGACGCCAGCTTTCTAGAACTGTTTCAGGATCGCTGGCTGATCCTTACACCGCTTGAAGATACCGACCCTGATGCGCTGGAAACCGTCGCCCGGATGTGGCGGGGTTTTGGCAGCATGGTTGAATCCATGGCACCGGAATATCACGATCAGGTACTGGCTATCACCTCGCATCTGCCACACCTCATCGCCTTCTCAATCGTCGGAACCGCAACGGAACTGGGTGACGATCTGAAACAGGAAGTGATCCGCTATTCAGCCAGTGGCTTCCGGGACTTCACCCGCATTGCCGCTTCTGACCCCGTGATGTGGCGTGATGTTTTCCTGAACAACCGGGAAGCCGTTCTGGAAGTTCTCGGCCGGTTTACGGAAGACCTGACCGCGCTACAGCGCTCGATCCGTCGCAGTGACGGTGATGCGCTGGAAGAACTGTTTACCCGGACCCGCGCCGTCCGCCGCAGCATTATCGACGCCAAGCAGGCTTAAATCATTCAATATCCGGTTCTGCCTCTTTCCGCTTCTGCGGAGAGAGTGCTTCTGCATGTCTGACAGATTCCCCCGATACGGCGATACAGGCCGCCAAAAATAACCATATATTTGACATATAAATATTTTTATCGATATTTTATCCGGCATGCGCATGACCCGGATTTTAAGGCTGCGCTGACAGGCGATCAGAAAACCAAGAGCGGCCAAGCCGCCTTACCGCAGCAGATTGATCCAACGGGAGGATTCCATGAAATCTACAGTCACAGCTATTCTCGGCGCCGTCGCGCTGACAACATCGGTTTTCACGGCACAGGCGGAAGAACTTCGTATCGGAACCGCCAGCCAGGGCGGGGCCTTCTACCCGGTCGGGCAGGCCATATCGTCACTTGTGAACAAACATGCAGACGGTCTGACAATGGTGCCGGTCGTCACGCAGGGATCAGTTCAGAACCCGCGTCTGGTCAACAGTGGTGAAGTTGAAATTGCCATCACCAACAACAATCTGGCGGTGCTCGCGAACAAGGGCGCGGCCATGTACAAGAAAGCCGGGGCGATGAACCTGCGCGCCGTCGGCGCCCTGCATTTCAGCATCCTGCATATGATGACGCTGGTCGATTCCCCGATCGAGACGATTGCCGATCTGAAGGGCAAACGGATTGCGGTCGGTCCTGCCGGCGGCGGCACCATCCCATTCCTGAATCAGGTACTTGGCCTCTATGGCATGACCATTGAGGACATCACGCCAAGCTTCCTGTCCTATGGTGACGGGTTCAGCCAACTGGCCGACGGCAATGTCGATGCCGCTTTTGCCCTCAGCGGCTATCCGGCGGGCGCGGTCATGCAGGCGCAGGCAAACAAGTCACTGAAATTCATCGCTCTGCCGGCTGACAAGATGGCGGAAGCCCTGAAGAAATATCCGAATTACAATGAAGTTATCGTACCGAAGGATGTTTATAACACCGCCGCAGATGGCGTGGTCCTGGGTGTCAACAACGTGCTGATTGTCGATGCCGGAATGGATGAGGAAAAGGTCTTCCAGATCACTCAGGCGATCTACGGGAACATGGAAGAGTTCGCCGCAAACAACGCCATCGCCCGCCAGATCGTACCGGAAAACTCGCTGAAACTGCGCATTCCCCTGCATCCGGGCGCAGAACGGTATTTCCGCAAATAAGGCGGTCCTGAAAATGTATCGGGCATGCGGGCCAGTGCTTCTGATCACTGGCCCGTCCCTGTCATGACAGACATCCTGAAACCTGATTTGCGCAGCCGTATCATTGCGGTCATGGCCTTCGTCATCGGCAGCTTTCATCTGCTGAATGTCTCCGGACTGCTTGTCCTGTCGACCCGCGATATCCGGATCTTTCACCTGCTGATGATGCTGGGGCTGATCTTTCTGATGCGCCCGACGTTCCGGCGGTCAGAGCACAGCTTCGCGGACCGCGCCGTCAGTCTGGTTCTTGCGGTAATATCCATCATCAGCGGCCTGTACATGCTGAGCCGCTGGCAGGATATCGCCATGAGCGGCGGTGAAACCGAATGGCTGGATACATGGTCCGGCATTCTGATCCTGTTCCTGATTCTGGAAGCCGCCCGCCGCGGTGTCGGGCTGATGCTTTCCTGCATCTGTCTGATCTTCTTTACCTATCCGTTCTACAGCAGCTACCTGCCCGGCGTTTTCTATGGCCGCGGCTACGGTCTTGAACGAATGGCCGAGTTCCTGACCACCACATCACAGGGCATCTATGGTGTGCCCATCGGGGTCTCGTCGAGCTACATCATCCTGTTCGCCATCTATGGTGCGTTCCTCAGCGAATTCGGTGCCGGGGAGTTCTTTTTCAAACTCGCCCAGCGGCTGACCCAGGGCATGCGCGCCGCCGGGGCCAAGACAGCCGTCATCTTCTCCACCCTGCTTGGCATGATCTCCGGTTCTGCTGCCGGTAATGTGGCAGTCACCGGCACATTGACAATCCCGATGATGAAGCGCGAAGGCTATCAGCCACATCAGGCCGGTGCCATTGAAGCCGTCGTGTCGACCGGCGGGCAGCTGATGCCACCGGTGATGGGCGCCGCCGCCTTCATCATGGCTGAAATCATCGGCACGCCCTACACCAGCATCATGCAGGCCGCCCTTATACCCGCCTTGCTGTTCTTTGCTTCGGTCTTCTTCGTCGTCCATCTGCAGGCAACAAAGGTCAACCTGTCCCCTCTGCCCCCGCCGGAAAATGATGACGAAGCAACATGGATGATCCTGCTGAAAGGGAGCCGTTTTATCCTCTCCTTCGCAATCCTGATTGCGATGATGCTGAACGGCTATTCACCCTTCAAGGCGTCGTTCATCTCTATTCTGGTGCTGTTTGTCAGCCACATCATCTGGACGCGCCAGATCAATGCAGACCTGTTCATCCGGGCTGCCCGGGCAATCAGTGACGGGGCGAAAAGTGTCGTACCGATAGCCATTGCCTGCGCCGCTGCCGGTATCATTGCGGGAACGCTCGGCATCACTGGTCTGGGGTCAAAAATTTCCGGACTGATTATCACCGCATCCGGCGGCATCGCCTTCTTCGCGCTGCTGCTGACCATGGTAACGGCAATCATTCTGGGCATGGGGCTGCCAACCACAGCGGCCTATCTAATCCTGGCAACCGTCGTCGCACCGGCGCTTGCCGATCTGGGTGTCCCCCTGCTGACCGCACATATGTTTGTTTTCTTCTACGGCTGCGTTTCCACCATAACCCCGCCGGTGGCACTCGCCTCCTATGTCGCGGCAGGTATTGCGAATGCCGACATCAACAAGGTCGGCTGGACTGCATTCAGCTATGGCATCACCTGCTATGTGCTGCCTTTCATGTTCTTCTTCGGCCCGGCCCTGATGATGGACGGCCCCTGGATAGATATTGCACAGGCGGCTGTCACCGGTCTCGCCGGGGTGGTCTGCCTTGCAGCCTTTGTAATCGGCTATCTGGACCGCCCGATGACCATGCCACTGCGGGGCCTGTTACTGATTGCGGGGCTTTCCCTGCTGGCACAGGGCTGGATATCAGACATTGCCGGACTGACGCTGGCCGTCACCGTGATCATTATTGGCCGGATGCGCAGCAGGCATTCAGCATCACTTAACACCGACTGAGAACAGAGACAGAAGAGGAGGTTCCGGATGGGCCGAAAAATAAGACGGGTTGTCACCGGACATGATGAAAATGGCGTGGCAAAGGTAATCATGGATGGCGAGGCAACCGCCATTCTGCAACGCCCCAACCGGCCGGGCGTCACACTGACCAATCTGTGGAAGGCTGACCGCACACCGGCGGACATGGAACTGCATGACGACCCGGTTGAAGGCCCGCTGATCCTGCATCCCCCGAAGAACGGCTCCGTCTTCCGGATCGTGCAGTTTGACCCGGAAGACCCGGAAGTGCTGGCAAAACTCGACGGCAAGGCGGCCTTTGCCGAAATGGGTGCCGGTGCCAATGTCGTGGAAGGTGCCCGCCATCCCTTCATGCACCGGACCGATTCCGTCGATTACGCGGTTATCCTGACCGGTGAAATCTACATGATGATGGATGAGGATGAAGTGCTGCTGAAAGCCGGTGATACCGTGGTCCAGCAGGGCACCAACCATGCCTGGTCAAACCGAGGCACGGAACCCTGCCAGATCGCCTTCATTCTTGTTGATGCGGTGAAACGCTGAACCTGCGGACAGTCCGACGCCGTCGTCCGGGACACCCTTATCCCGCTTCAAAACCTCCCTGTCATCCCGGATACGGAATGACAGGGAGTGCTTCTGACGATCCGGCCTAGACGTGGTCGTCGTGCTTATGTCCGGCCATGCCACCCGATATTTCTTCTGTCTGCTCGTCCGCCAGTTCTTCCGGCAGAACCAGATTCAGAACAATCGCGATGAGAGCCCCCGGCAAAAGACCAGAGGTCAGCAGAAGGCGAATGGTGTCCGGCAGATGCTGCAGGGCACCCGGCTCCAGTTGCAGCCCCAGACCGACAGACAGAGCGACCGCGAAGATCACCATGTTGCGACGGTTCCAGTTCACGTCTGACAGCAGCGAAACACCAGCGGCACAAACCATCCCGAACATGACGATGACACCACCGCCGAGCACCTCAATCGGAATGGTCGAGATGAGGGCACCGACTTTCGGGACCAGACCTGCAAGCACCAGAAAGACGGCACCGAAGGTCACGACATGGCGGCTCATCACCCCGGTCATGGCAACCAGCCCGACATTCTGACTGAAGGAGGTGTTTGGCAGGGCACCAAAAACCCCGGCAACCGCAGACCCCAGACCGTCGGCATAGGTCGCCCCGGAAATCTCCTTGTCCGTCGCTTCCCGTCCGGCACCACCTTTGGTGATACCCGAGACGTCGCCAACTGTTTCCACCGCCGAGACAAAGGCCATCAGACAAAAGCCGATGATCGCAGCAAAGCTGAACTCAAAACCGAAATGGAAGGGATCCGGCACTGCAAAGACAGCCGCCCGCCCGACATTCACGAAGCTGACCATCCCGAGGAAGTAGGCGACGATATAGCCGACAACCAGACCGATCAGAACGGCAGCGATCGACGTCATGCCCCGGGTGAAGAACTTGATACCCAGCGTCACCACAACAACCAGAAGCGCAACCGACCAGTTCAGCAGCGAGCCATATTCCGGCTTGCCGATTGCCGGAACACCACCAGCCGAATACTGGATGCCCACCTTGACCAGCGCCAGGCCGATCATCAGCACAACAAGCCCTGTTACCAGCGGCGGCAGGGCGAAACGGATACGTCCGATCACGGTCCCCAGCAGGGCATGGAACAGGCCACCGATCAGCACACCACCAAACAAGGCTGGTAATGCCTCGACACCCTTGCCCGCAACCAGCGGGATCATGATGGGTATGAAAGCGAAACTGGTTCCCTGCACAATCGGCAAACGGGCGCCGACCGGGCCGAAACCTATGGTCTGAAACAGGGTGGCAATGCCCGCAAAGAACATCGACATCTGAATCATGTAGATCATTTCAGGAAAGTCCGGCGAATTCGATCCGAAGCCGAAGCCCGCAGCACCGGCGACAATAATCGCCGGGGTTACATTGGATACGAACATTGCCAGGACATGCTGGATACCGAGTGGAATGGCCTTGCCAATCGGCGGCATGTAATTCGGGTCCCGGAGTTGCTCCGGCGTTCCGATAGAGTTATCTCCGCTCATTCTGTTAGTCCCCCAGTTCTGTTTACAGGAAGGCCCCCCACAAGCCCGTTTATCTGGCATCCTTCATTGTGATGATGAAAGGCGCGTCGAACTCGTATTCCTCCAGGTTATTGCCATCGCCGATCCTGTCGATGACGGCGAACAGCCCCGGTTCTGCCAGCGGGGTCAGTACGCCATGCCAGGTATTGCGGGCATAATTGACCCCCTGTCCAGGGCTGGTCATGAAAGCGACCGGTTGTCCCGGTCTGCCATTGTTATCCGGTGCAACGATGACAAGGAACGCATCCCCCGTCATCGGAATGAAAGCCTGACTGCCGAGCGGATGACGCTCCATCATGTCCAGTTGATAGGGCAAACTGCGGGTTTCGGACTTGAACAGGCTGATGCCCGCTCGCCCCTCTCCCACTTCCGGGGCCACCAGATCGTGATACCGGCCGCATAACCCCCGGTTGATGATGAAATCCGGCTCACCCGACAGCTCGATGACATCACCGAACGGTGCGAACGCCGCAGCAGTCAGTGGCTGAACGAGAATGTTCCGTGTCATGCAATGGTTCCAAAAAGCCGCAACCGGCTGATACCGCCATCCGGATAGATATTCATCCTGACATGGGTAACCGGTCCGCGCGACTGGATATCACCGGCCGGAATCACATGTTCTGTCATCGGTGACAGCTTGCGCCGTTCCATCAGTTCATCCCAGAACATCGCCGAGGTAATCACCGACCTGTTGAGGTCTCCTCCGAAGTCGCTGAGATCAGCCGCCTGCAATGAGCAGCTCTCAGGGTAATTGCCTTTGTAGAATCCGGTATCAATCACCGCATGTTTGATGATGCCACGCGTGCCCAGAGCCAGAACAATCCAGTCAAATCCCGGCTCACGTCGTCGCCGGGTTTCCCAGCCGTCGCCCATATTGAGCCCGCGGCCGGGTGCCAGCAGGCGATGGTAGGAACCGTAATGTGCATCGGAAAACCCGAGGATACGTCCCCCGTTCAGCGAGGAGACAAGATCAATCTCGCCACCCTTTTCCGCCGCCGGGTCGATCTGGGGCGTGCCATAGACACGCAGACGGGCGACACCGCCATCCGGATAAATATGCAGGCGCAGATGAGTCCAGACCTCGTCGCTGTTGCAGTCGAAGTAATGATGCGCACTGGCCCCGAGCTCACGGGTCGGCAGAATTTCAACCCAGGCCGCATCATCAGCCGGATCCTCGGCGGAACTGATCGCCTCGATCCGGCAGGCCGGCGCGTAATTGCCGGTAAAGTGCGAGGTATCGACATCAAAACCGACAATCCGTCCCCGGGTGGCAAGCGCAATCACAGCCACATCATGCCCGCCATTGCGACGACGAATGGTTTCCCAGCCGTCCATCCACTTACCATTATCGTCATACTCATCCGGCAGAAAGACAGCATCGGAATCCTGCAGCATACGTTCCAGCGGGGCAAAGAACTCATCTGTCGCCCGGATCGCACGCGCCCCCAGCCCGGCAGAGGCCAGATTGATACTGTTATGAACAAAGGCGGGGGTGGCTGTATCTGTCGGTGTCATCTCTGGTCCTGTTCTCAATCGGGTAAAATGTCGCGCAGACGAAGCAGCGTTATGCGCTCCACCTGCCGGCAGGCTTCGGAAAATTCGCTGTCATAGTCATGGTCGATACGGCGATGGAAGGCGTCGAGGATCTCGTCCTTTGTCAGCCCCTTCACCGCGATGATGAACGGAAAGCCGAATTTTTCCACATAGGTCGCATTCAGTTTCTGGAAGGTTGCCCGTTCCTCATCTGTCAGGGCATCAAGCCCGGCAGAAGCCTGTTCGCTGGTGGACTGTTCCGTCAGCCGCTTCGCCTGTGCAAGTTTGCCCGCCAGATCAGGATGCGCGTTCAGCAAGGCCAGCTTCTCATCCTTACCGGCTGATCGGAAGCAGCGTTTCAGGGCGCTGTGCAAACCGGTCGCCGTATCATGCGCGGGCCCGCGTTCCAGCTTCCAGGCGCGTTCGGCAACCCAGGGGGAATGTTCAAATATGCCACCGAATTTTGCGACAAAGTCTGCTTCCGACAGATCGCCGGGACGAAGCTGGTTTTCCTGAAACGGATAGGTTTTCTGCCAGTGCCGGGCAATGTCGAGACGTGTCGCAAACCAGACCGCCTCGTGACTGCGGGCATATTCCAGAAAGCGTCGTATTGCCATGATACGACCCGGCCTGCCGATCAGGCGACAATGCAGACCAACCGACATCATCTTTGCCGAACCGGCTGCGCCTTCGCTGTATAATGCGTCGAAACTGTCTTTCAGATAGTTGAAAAACTGCTCTCCGGCATTGAATCCCTGCGGCGTCGCAAACCGCATGTCATTGGCATCAAGGGTATAGGGCACGACAAGCTGCGCGCCTCTGTCTGCCTTACGGTGCCAGTAGGGCAGATCATCCGCGTAACTGTCGGCGACATAATCAAACCCGCCTTCCGCCGCCACCAGATCAACCGTATTGACGGAGCAGCGTCCGGTATACCATCCGCGTGGCCGCTCGCCGCAAACCTCCGTATGCAGGCGGATCGCCTCCAGCATATCAGCCCGTTCTGCTTCCGGGGAATGATCGCGGTACTCAATCCATTTGAGGCCATGGCTGGCAATCTCCCAGCCAGCTGACTGCATAGCCTCAACCTGCCGGGGTGAACGGGCCAGCGCCGTGGCGACACCATAGACAGTCACCGGGATATCAAGCTCCGTGAACAGCCGGTGCAGGCGCCAGAAACCGGCACGGGCACCATATTCATAGATCGATTCCATATTCCAGTGGCGCTGATCGGGCCAGGCTGCCGCGCCGACGATCTCTGACAGGAAGGCTTCCGAAGCTGCATCTCCATGCAGGATGTTGTTTTCACCGCCCTCCTCGTAATTCAGGACAATCTGCACGGCAATGCGGGCACCACCCGGCCATTGCGGGTCAGGGGTCACGGCACCATAGCCATTCATGTCACGAGGATAACCAGCCATCCGGTTCGCTTCATCCATCTGCTGCGTACTCCATTCATTATTAAGTCAAAACAATCCCGGATTTTTTCAAAAAAATATTGAAAGACTTTCCTGCGGGAATTGTTTCCAATTTTTCCGGTCTGGCCCATCATCAGGATCAGCGACAACAAGAGGTCATCAGACGATGAATAACGGCTTCCTGACAACCCATGTTCTCGATACCGCACGCGGTCTGCCTGCCGCCGGGCTGGAGATTGCGCTGTACCGGGTCAACGGCGATGACCGGTCGCTGATCCGGACCGCGACCACCAACGCGGATGGCCGCACAGACAGCCCGATCCTGCCGAAGGAAGAATTCAAAACCGGCACCTATGAGCTGATCTTCCGGGCCGGGGCCTATCTGGACAGCCACGCGGACGGGCTGACTGAACCGAAGTTCCTTGATGATATTCCGATCCGGTTCGGTATTTCCGACCCTGCATCCCACTACCATGTGCCGCTGCTGCTCTCGCCGTTCGGTTATTCAACCTACCGGGGCAGCTGAGCCATCACGACAGGAACCGGGCATCAGGAAAGCCTGCGGTTTTCCAGTTCGCGACGGCAACAGGTCGTCATGTAATCAATGAACAGACGGATTTTCGGGTCCTGATATTTCCGGTGCGGATAAAGGCAGGACAACTCAACCGCTGTCGGCGGGGTATCTTCAGCGACCACGACCAGTTCTCCCCGCGACAGATATTCGGCAACCTCGAACAACGGCCGGTTGACGATCCCCCGGCCATCCAGTGCCCATGCGGTCAGCACATCGCCGTCATCCGTCTCAAACGGACCGCTGACTTCAAACGGCCGGGCTCCGTCTGAGGTGGTCAGCATCCACCGGATTTCACTGGCCCCCGGAAAGCGCAGCAACAGACAGTCATGTCTCTCCGCCACAATCTGTTCACCGTTTGCCGGGTGGCCACGGCGGGCGATGTAATCCGGGCTGGCACAGAGCACACGGGGGCATTCGGCAATTGGTCTGATCCGAAGGTTTGAATCACCGGGGCGCCCCAAGACAAACGCCATGTCGAGCCCCTCCTGCGCCACATCGATATTCCGGTCGGACAACCGGAGGCGGACCTCGATCTCCGGGTAAAGATCCTTGAAAGCCGGAATATGAGGAGCCAGAAAACGACGCCCGACACCAAGCGGAGCCGCCACGAATATGGACCCGCGCGGATTGTTGGAAATCAGGGCAACCGCAGATTCCGCCTGTTCAATGCTATCGAGAATCTGCAGCGCCCCGTCATAGAAAACCCTGCCATGTTCGGTCGGGTTCAGCTTCCGGGTTGTCCGGTTGAACAGGCGCACCCCCAGATGCTTTTCCAGCTCGGCAATCCGGCTGGACGCAACAGCCGGGGAAACCCGCTGGTCCCGCGCTGCCGCTGACATGCTGCCCAGTTCAAACACCCGGACAAACATGCGGATTGTCGTGACATAACTCATTCGGCATACCCTTTCAGCCGGTCCGCAAACCCCGCCTATTATTATCCGATTTTATTTGAAAGTCCTTGCTGATTATCAAGGTAGCAGGGGCAATCAAATCTGCTAATCTTGCCCTCATCGGCAAGGGGAGATTGCGATGATAGAGACAATCATGGTCATGGACTGGCTGGAATTCGCGGCGCGATGGCTGCATGTGATTACGGCAATCGCCTGGATCGGATCCAGCTTCTACTTCATCGCCCTTGATCTGGGTTTACGGAAATCTCCCGACCTGCCGCCGGGTGTCAGTGGCGAGGAATGGCAGGTACATGGCGGCGGTTTCTACCATATCCGAAAGTACATGGTCGCCCCGGAGGCCCTGCCGGAGCATCTGATCTGGTTCAAGTGGGAAAGTTACTGGACCTGGATGTCCGGGTTTATCCTGCTCTGTCTGGTCTACTATGCCGGCGCCGACCTTTATCTGGTCGACCCCAACGTCCTTGATATCCCGCCCTATGCGGGGATTGCGATTTCACTTGGTATCATCGTGCTGGGCTGGTTCGGCTATGACCTGCTGTGCCGCAGCAGGCTGGGCGATAACGCAACCCTGCTGATGATCGTGCTTTATGCCATCATCGTGCTACTGGCCTGGGGCTTCACCCATGTCTTTACGGGCCGTGCAGCCCTGCTGCATCTGGGGATCATCACGGCGACCGTCATGTCTGCCAATGTGTTCATCGTCATCATCCCGAACCAGAAGATCGTTGTCGCCGACCTGAAAGCCGGTCGCACACCGGACGCAAAATATGGCAAGACCGCCAAGCTGCGGTCGACCCACAATAACTACCTGACCCTGCCCGTCATCTTCCTGATGCTGTCGAACCACTACCCCCTAGCCTTTGCCAGTGACTACAACTGGATCATTGCCAGTCTGGTTTTCCTGATGGGCGTCACGATCCGCCATTTCTTCAACACCCGTCATGCCGGTGGTACGACACCGGTCTGGACAATTCCGGCCACAGTCGCTGTCTTTGCAATCATCATTCTGCTGTCACTGGCACCGCTCTGGCTGAATCCGGACGGGCCTGGCGAAGCGGCAGAGCGTCCGCTGACGGAACAGCAGCAACAACTGGCTTCAGCCGCCGGGTTTGAGGATGTCGTCATCACCGTGCAGGGACGCTGCTCCATGTGCCACGCGACGGAGCCCGGATGGGAAGGCATTGCCGTCGCGCCAAAGAATGTCCGGCTTGAAACCGAGAATGACATTCTGACTCATGCAAAAGCCATCTTCCTGCAGGCCGGTGTCACCCACGCGATGCCGCCTGCGAATGTCTCCTACATGGAGCCGGAGGAACGGCAACTGATCGTCAGCTGGTACAAAAACAACGGCCTGTAACCAGACCCCGGCCACGATCGCAAACCAGTACTGACGACAGAAATTACGTCAGGTGGAAATTATCCTTCGGGATGCGCTTGCCCCTGCATGCTTCGGAATGCTTCAATTGTCCGAACATCATAAGGAGACCAAGGTGACGACGATTTCCGGACGGCAAAAACTTCGTGCAATTCTGAGCGGTGACAAATGCGTTCACCCCGCGCCCGTATTCGACCCGATGTCGATCCGCATGGCGGAAGATATCGGCTTCGAGATCGGTATGCTGGGTGGCTCCATCGCCTCCTATGTGATTCTCGGTGATCCCGATATCACACTGATGACCCAGACCGAATTTGCCGAACAGTGTCGCCGTATCTGCCGGGCCAGCGATCTGCCGCTCTGCGTCGATGCCGACCATGGCTATGGCAATGCGCTGAATGTCGCCCGGACCATCATCGAACTGGAGACTTCCGGCGTTGCCGGCCTGTCCATTGAGGATACCCTGCTGCCTGCCCCGCATGCTTCGCTCTCCATGGCAAAGCTGATTTCGATTGAGGAAATGACCGGCAAGCTGCGGGCCGCACTCGCCGCCCGCCGCGATCCGGAACTCTGCATCTTCGGGCGGACCCATGCGGGCCTGTGTGACGGGCCGGAACTTGCTGAGCGGCTGAAGGCAATGGAAGCCTGTGGCGTTGATGCGCTCTTCATCGTTGGCTTCAAGTCACGCGAACAACTTCAGGCAGCCACAGCGGCAACCAGCCTGCCCCTTGTTCTGGGTGGCGCGCCTGCGGATCTCAAGGATCTCGAAGGTCTGGCTTCAGAAGGCGTGCGCATCTGCCTGCAGGGTCACCCGACCTGGAAAGCCGCCGTCGAGGGCATCTACAAGACGCTGGTGAAAATGCGCACAGGCACTGATATCGCCGACGTGCAGCCCCCTGCCGACATTCTGGAACGCTACAGCCGGAGCGCCTTCTATGATGCGGGCAAGGCCGATTATCTCGGCTACGGCGGTAAATAGAATGTCCCGCTCTGTCTTCCGTCCGGTGACGGTACTGGCCAGCGCCTTTGTGCTGGCCAGTCTGATCGTTACTACGACGTTCAGCCCCGTCCGGGCTGCCAGTCCGGAGGAAATAGAGCGGGTCTCCAAACATTTTGAGAAGGTCGCCCTGTTCCTTGAGGCCTCCGGCAAGGAGGCCCCGCTGTCACGCTGGGAACGTCAGCCGGTGATCAACGTTGTCGGCGGGAAAGCGCATTTCAAGGAACTCGCCGCACTGCTGAATGATCTCGGCAAGATGACCGGACTTGGTTTCACGACACAAAAGCTGAGCAAACGAAAAGCAACCTTCCGGATCTACTTCATGAGCACTGCGGAGATCCGGGAAAAGACACCCTTCAAGCGGGCAAACTGCGCCTTTGGTGTCGGTCGCAAATCGAATGGCGAGATTGCTTTTGCTGATGTCTATATCTCAACAGATACAGTCGAAAAGACACGGCACTGCATCTATCAGGAGGTCACCCAGGCACTCGGCTTGCGCAATGATTCGACCATCGTCGAGGAAAGCATTTTCAACGACCAGATCGTCCGGCATTCCCTGACCGAGACCGACCGGATTCTGATCCGGACATTGTATGATAAACGGCTGAAACCGGGAATGGACCGGCGGACGGCGATGCCAATTGCACTTGGCATCATTGCCCAGCAAATGCGCTGAACGGAACCCGCATCACTGTCAGAAGCAGTGCGGCAGCCCCGTGACAATCGTGGAGACATAATACGCCTCTCCCTGACTGGCCCAGAGGCTTGCGCCGAAGGCCACCAGAAAAGTTGACGCCATGAAGGCGGCTGCAATGAGTGCGGTCCGTTTCATGGCGTCAATATAGTCCTGTCTTTATCCGAAGTCGACTGTCAGCTGCGTTCCAGTACCTTGCGAATTTTCACAAGCGCATCTTCCTGACTGGCACCGTAGGCAATGGTCCCGGCGAAGTCTCCCTGACTGTCCAGTATGTAAACACCGGCTGTATGGTCCATCGTGTAGTCACCACCTTCCAGCGGGACTTTCGAAAAATAGACCTTATAGCCGCGCAGCATGTTCTTCAGCGCCTCCGGTTCACCAGTGACACCGATAATGCGGTCCGAGAACGACGTGATGTAATTGCTCATCACTTCGGCCGTATCGCGCTCCGGATCAACGGTAACAAAGACCATATTGACCCGGTCGGCATCAGCCCCCAGTTCATCCGCCCAGCCGGTCATATCGGTCAGGGTTGTCGGACAGACATCAGGGCAGAAGGTAAAGCCGAAATAAACCAGCGACAGCTTGCCGGTAAACAGCGTTTCATCAACCGGCTCGCCATTATGACGGACCAGACTGAACGGTACGCCGAACTTGCCGGCCTGCGATATCTGCTGGCCCGGAGCCGTGCCCTGTTCGAAGGCCCGGAAGGCAAGTACGCCCAGTCCGATCCCGACAACACCACACAGCCCCCAGAGGACATATCGCAGAACCTTCATGCCGCTCATCAGTGCGTTCCGTGTTTCATGTGATTATCCTTTTTCTGCACCGGGAAAGTAACATCTACCGGTCCCGCTTTTTCAAAGTTCAGACGAACCGTCACGTCAGCGCCTTCCTTTACCTGACCTGTCAGTCCCATGAACATGATATGTTCACCCCCCGGCTTCAGCGCAACCTCACCCCCTGCCGGGATTTCAAGGCCGTCTACCAGCTGGCGCATCCGCATCACGCCACCATCCATGGTCATGGTGTGAACTTCGGTCTTGCGGGCAATGCTGCTTTCAACCGAAACCAGCCGTTCTGCGGTTTTGCCCATATTGCGAATAATCAGATAGCCGGCTGAGGTCGGGGCTTTCTCCGGCGTGGCGCGCACCCACTGATGCATCATCATCAGGTCGCCATGTTTGAGTTCGTGAGCTGATCCGGCAACGGAGGAAAACAGCACGAGGATGGCCGCAACCGCGACCTGTTTGATAAGAGTCTTCATTTCGTCATTCCCTGAGAAGCGCCACGATAGGCGCAATTGATCAATATCTGTGAAGTCTGTGATCGTCAGGAATGAGCGGGCGGGCCGCGCCCGAATGCATCAAAGGGGTTCAGCCCGGCAGAGCCGAAGGACTCTGCATAGGGACGTAGTGGCTGACCGGAGACCCGTGGTCCCGGTTCATCATAAGAAACAGTACCCAGAACCAGCATACCGGAGCCGCTGAGGCTGGCGCAACCGACCGCACCGGGACAATGCCCGAGGTGGATGCTTGCCTCACCTTCCGGTTCACCATTGCCGTAGCAGATATCGACAGAGCCGCTGGCCACTGCTGCGACAGGAACAATCCATTGCAATGAAAACAACAGAACAGCGAGAACAGCAAAGGAATGCCGTTCCCGGCGCAGCCGGGCAAAAAAGGACGGTGATGAAACTCGCAGGCTCATGACCGCTAATTACCACCGGCAATCCGCAGCGTCATCCATTATCGGCTGCGGCTAAAGGTCAGCCGGGTTTACGGGCCTCGACATAAACCGACTGGTCGCTCCGTTCCTGAAGGTCCAGAGTCCCCGGATCACCGATCATTGTCTGACCGGGCGGCTGGATGACAGCCCCGGCAAAACCGTTCCGCTCAACCAGCGCCTTCAGCGAGTTACCGTCATACATCCACTGGTGATGACGGTAACCGGACAACAGCAGCCGCAGCCTGTCTTTCAGGGATGACAAGGGCGGGGCCGCCACCAGCAGGCCGTCCATGAACGCATCTGCATCCCCGTCCCGGCGATAGGCATCAACCGCCATCGCCAGATCAGGCAGTGCCAGACGGATAATCCCGCCCGGCTGCAAAACCCGCAATGCCTCCCTGAGAAAGCCGGCCGCTTCCGACTGGCTCAGATGCTCCAGCATATGTGAGCTGTAAATCACTTCCACCGAGCCATCCGCCAGCGGAATACGGCGCACCGCATTTGCATAAATCACCTGATGCCGGGCACAGAATTCAATATAGGAACGCTGGGCCGGTGAGATGATTCCAATTCCGCCCAGCATCTTCCAGACCGCCGGGAAAGCAGCCAGCCGGACGCTGGGGGAATTATCAAAATTCAGCCATCCTTCGGTCAGGGTCATCCCGCAACCGACATTTATCCGATATTTGCTCAACGCCACTCACCGCCTCTGTCTTTGGCAAACTGGTAGACCATCCGCATGGCGGTCGCAAACCGGACAGGCAAAGCCGTACCGGAAGTTACCCCCCGGCACAGGCTATCTGATCGCCATCGCCCGATAATGGCCGGGCAAAAACATCGATTGCCTCACCCGTTTCCAGCAGCGATTTCAGGCTCGACAGCACCCGTGGCCAGCCCTGACTGATACCCGCCGCCATCTCGCTGCCTGTCTGCAACTCGTCATGGATGACGGTCAGCCGGACCATATCTTCAAACGGCTCGATCTCGAAAGTCACCCGGCTGTGGTTGGAACGGTCTTCGTAATCAGAGGCTCCTGCCCAGGTGATAACCAGACGTGTCGGCGGTGTGCATTCAACCACATCCCCGATCAGCCGGACTGTCCGCTCGTCATTGTTGCGCACATGCTCCCATCTTGAGCCGGGCTTCCAGTCCGAGACATTCTCATGCTGCCAGTATTGCCGGGCAATTTCCGGCTTCGTGATCGCCTCGAACACCTTTTCAGCCGTGGACCGGATATAGGTGACATAAACGAATTCAGTTGTTGATTTGCTCATTGTCCATCTCCCTCAAGTTCTGTTTTCAGGTCGTGCAACAGACTGAGCCGTTGCCGCTCAAACTTCCTCACCCACCGCTCATAAACTTCATGCAGCGGCACCGGATTGATGAAATGCAGCTTCTCCCGGCCACGCCGGACCGTACTCACCAGATTGGCTTCCTCCAGAATGCCGAGATGCTGGGTTGCCGACTGCCGGGCCATATCAAGGTGGTTACACAGCTCCCCCAGCGTCTGCCCGTTCCGCTCACAGAGCAGATCCAGCAGCTTCCGCCGGCTGGGATCCCCCAGCGCCCTGAACACCTTGTCCGCATCCATTCCGTATCTCGCTTTGTTGGATGATAATATGCAGGTATTTACCTGCATGTAAAGTCAAAGGATTGAATCAGCCCCCCATCCTGAGTTTTATGAGGCTGTTATCAGTTCTGACCCTGCATCAGAATTTCGCGCATACAGGCTTCTTTCGGGTGCATCCCGTCATAGAAGCCCTCTGCCGGGCAACCGGCTCTGACCGCATCGTAGGAGCCGAGAACAGGAACAGACAAATCATCCGCCAGTTCCCGGAACCGGTCTTCAATCTCCAGAAACAACGGCTTTTCTGTCCGCATCTCAGCGATCATCTCCGGATGATAGGGAGGCAGGACCAGAAACACCTCGATATCCTGCTGCTTCAGGAACCGGATCAGATCGCTGTAATCCCGGATTGCCGCGTCCGAGGGCCTGTAGGTCGCCATGGCATAATTCAGCAGTGCGGGAAATCCGCTTTTAATTTCCTGCTCTGTCCGGGCGATATCCAGTTCGCTGTTAACGTGGAATCCGTCATAGACCTTTTTCGGCTGTGCCTCGACCCTGCCCGTCTCCGCCCGGAAGGCGGACTGATTAACGGACCGGAATAACCGTTCGGCAAACCCTGCATCCACCGGGTCATACTGATCCGATCGTGGCGGATATTCGGCAGGCTGCGCGGTCTGCACTGCCCTGCTTATCTGATCCTGCCAATAGGCATAAAGGCCCGCGACGGATTTCCATCGCAGTTGTCCGGACGCTGCGTTGAACAGCCAGGGGTCAGCACCAAGATAGACGGTGCGGATATTAAACTTTGCCGTCGCCTCACCAACCAGCGCCACATAATCTTCAACTGATGCACCGCTAACGCTCAGATTGAGAACCTTCCCGTCCAGTGTCTGACTGCCGATCTGCATCATCCGGGAGGACCCCATGACAACAATCTCCGGCTGCCGTGTTTCATACCGGAACCGGCTTTCCATAAAGCGCCGCTCGTCGAGGTTCCCGAAATAGACATAGTCATATTTCGCCAGGTCTTTCGCCAGCCAGTCCTCATACCCACTGGTGGTCATGCGGGTTAAGGCACCACAGAGGCCGACCGCCAGCAATGCCACAAAGCTGACGGACAGCAGGCGTTTCACAGACAGGAAGTCCCGTCTTCTGAAAGGTGTTTCAACCAGCTTCCATGTGATGAAAGACAGAACGGCAGAAGCCAGGATCAGCAGCACAGCTGCCGTCACATCAATGACGGTCGTCCCCTGCAAATGCCGGTAGAAGGCAAAGAGCGGCTGGTGCCAGAGATACAGGCTGTAAGAGATCAGCCCCGGACCGACCAGCAACGGATTGGCCAGCAACCGGCCGGTGAACGTGTCACCGGTGCCATAAAGGATAATCAGAAAAGCCCCGACGGTGGGCAACAGAGCCGCCAGGCCGGGAAACGCCGTCTGCGAATCATAGATCACGACCGACAGCAATATGGCGCCAAGACCAAACGCTGCGAGAGCCTGTTGAAGAACGCTCCCCGTACCACCCTCCCGCTGTTTCATCAGTATCAGGGCGGCGATCCCGCCAAGCAGCAATTCCCATCCGCGCGTCGGCAACAGGAAAAAGGCACCACTGACAATTCTCGGATGCGTCTGAAAACTTACTGCCCAGACCGCGACGGCCAGACTGATGACCGCCAGAGCAGCAAAAACCGGTGCAAGCTTTGTCACGCCCACCCGGCTGAGCAACAACAGGGCGACCGGGAAGATCACATAATACTGCTCTTCAACGGCAAGGCTCCATGTATGGATCAGAGGCATCAGTTCGGATGCTTCTTCAAAATATCCCTTACCGAGCCAGAACAGAATATTCGACGTAAAGGTCGCCACGCCGATGGCACTGGTGGCCAGGCTTTTTACCGCAATCGGATTGAGAAAGACCCAGCCGAAAGCCAGAGAGACCAGCGTCACCAGTATCAGTGCCGGCAGAATCCGGCGCGCCCGTCGTTCATAGAAGCGGACAAGGCTGAACCTGTCCTCTGCCATTTCCGTCAGGATGATCGTCGTTATCAGATATCCGCTGATGACGAAGAACACGTCGACGCCGACATACCCGCCGCTGAACGCCCCGAACCCGGCATGGAACAGAATGACCGGAACAACCGCAAGGGCCCGTAACCCGTCTATCTCCGGACGATACTTCAAAACAACAACCCTTACCGCGGAACCCGACCGTCAGACGTTCAGACCGTCCTTATTCCCACTCAATCGTGCCCGGTGGCTTCGACGTCACGTCATAGACCACCCGGTTGATACCGCGGACTTCGTTGATGATACGGTTGGCGGTGCGACCGAGGAATTCATGGTCGAAGTGATAGTAATCCGCCGTCATGCCATCGGTTGAGGTTACAGCGCGCAGGGCGCAGGCGAAGTCGTAGGTACGGGCATCGCCCATGACGCCCACGGTCTGTACCGGCAACAGCACGGCAAAGGCCTGCCAGATCGCGTCATACAGGCCCGCATTGCGGATTTCCTCGATATAGATCGCATCGGCCTTGCGGAGAATGTCGCAGCGTTCTGCCGAGACGGGGCCGGGAATACGGATCGCGAGGCCCGGGCCGGGGAACGGGTGCCGGCCAACAATGGTCTCGGGGATGCCAAGTTCACGACCAAGGTCACGGACCTCATCCTTGAACAGTTCCCGCAGCGGCTCGACCAGCTGCATATTCATGCGTTCCGGCAGGCCACCCACATTGTGATGGCTTTTGATGGTGACGCTGGGGCCGCCGGTGAAACTGACGCTCTCGATGACATCAGGATAAAGCGTGCCCTGTGCGAGGAAGTCCGCGCCGCCAATCTTCTCCGCTTCCATCTCGAAGACTTCGATGAAATCACGACCGATGATCTTGCGCTTCTGTTCCGGGTCAGAAACCCCGGCCAGATCACCAAGGAACCGCTCTGACGCGTCAGAATGCACCAGCGGAATATTGTACTGGTCGCGGAACACCCGGACCACTTCCTCCGCCTCGTTCAGACGCAACAGGCCGTGATCGACAAAGATGCAGGTCAGCTGGTCGCCAATGGCTTCATGGATCAGCACGGCAGCAACCGAGGAATCCACACCACCGGACAGACCGCAAATCACCTTACCATCACCAACCTGTGCCCGGATCTTGGCTATTTCCTGTTCGCGGAAAGCCGCCATCGTCCAGTCGCCGCTACAGCCCGCAACCTTATGAATGAAATTGTGGATCAGTTCCTTGCCATGCGGGGTATGCACCACCTCCGGATGGAACTGCACCGCATAGATGCGCTTCTCATCATTGGCAATCGCGGCATAGGGGGCGCTGTCTGTCCGGGCGACAACCTTGAAGCCTTCCGGGATGGCATCAATGCGGTCACCGTGGCTCATCCAGACCTGTTCGCGTCCGCCAACGCTCCAGACATCCTGGAACAGCGCACAGTCATCGACGATGTCAACGAAGGCGCGGCCAAATTCCTGATGGTCTGACGGGGTAACCGCACCGCCAAGCTGGGCGCAGATGGTCTGCTCACCATAACAGATACCAAGCAGCGGCAATCCCGTATCAAACACCGCCTGCGGTGCACGGGGGGTATCGATCTGGGTGACCGATGCCGGCCCGCCGGACAGGATGATCGCCTTCGGATCAAAATCCGCAATGCTCTCAGCCGTCACCTTGTTGAAAGGGTGAATTTCACAATAGACCCCACCCTCGCGGACGCGGCGCGCGATGAGCTGGGTAACCTGGCTCCCGAAGTCCAGGATGAGAACCTTATCCGTCATGACCGGGTTAGACGCGAAGCGGAGGAATTGGTCAAGTGGCAGAGCATGGGCAGGCTACTCCTTTGTCATGAATAAGTGGGGAGATATGGGTGCAAGCACCATCCTCCGGGATGCAGCCTTGCCGCTCCCCGAAGGACAAAATTGGTGATCTGGAGTCGTGATTATTGCGGCAGGACTGATTGTTCTGGCTCGATGTGAAACCACATCAGCCATCAGCGCGCCTCATCACGGAGATGAAAAAACCGTCTGTCCCGGTTGTCGCCGGGCTGAGGGTGACTTCCCCCTGCCGCGACGGCAAAGCAGACAGACCAAGTTCACCCAGTTCCGGACCAAGATCGTGACTGGCGAAACCGGGCTGACGATCACGGAAAGCCGCAGACTGTGCCTCGTTCTCATCACGCAGCAGCGAACAGGTGACATAAACCAGCTTGCCGCCGGGCTTTACCAGTGTCGCGGCCCGGTCCAGAATCTCTTTCTGAAGGTCGAGATACCCCTGCAGACGCTCTTCCGTCAGCAGCCAGCGGGCATCCGGGCTGCGACGCCAGGCACCAACCCCGGAACAGGGGGCATCAACCAGCACCACATCGGCCTTGCCTGCATGTTCAGTCAGCCAGGGGTCATCGTCACCGGACAAAGCGCGATAGCCCAGCATCTCCGTAATGCCCGCCGCATCAGCACGGACCTGCAGTTCTGCAAGGCGACGACCGTCCGTATCACAGGCAATCAGATCGCCCCGGCCTTTCATTGCAGCAGCCAGCGCCAGCGTCTTGCCGCCGGCACCTGCACAGAAATCGATAACCTTCATCTTTGGCTTCACGCCACAGAGCAGCGCCGCCAGTTGCGACCCCTCATCCTGAACCTCGACCCGGCCTTCCTTGTAGGAAGGGTAATTGCCGAGCGTCAGGCGACGGGACAGACGGATACCGATCGGTGAGTAAGCTGTGGCTTCAGCTTCAATATCGGCGGCCCGCAGGGATGCAAGCTCCGTATCCCGGTCTGACTTCAGGCTGTTTGCCCGCAGGTCCACCGGTGCTTCGGCATTCAGCCCCTGCATTTCAGCAATCAGGTTGTCACCAAAGGACTGTTGTAACAGAGGATACAGCCAGTCCGGTATTTCGAGACGAACCGGAACCGGCTGATCTGCATCTCCGTGGAAGTGAGCCAGTTCCGCCACCATGTCCGGTTCCCGGCCATCAAGCAGCATCGGCGAATGCGCCGACCCGTCAAACAATTCGGAAATCGATTCCGTGCCGGAGATTACCAGATAGGCCAGAACCAGTGCCCGCGGGGTCTCGTCAGCCCCGTACTGGCGCAAACGATGGACCAGCCGCAACCGGTGACGGATGACGCCATAAACCAGATCACGAACCGCCCGCCGGTCTTTCGAACCGATGAAACGCGAGCGCCGGAAAATGGTTGCCAGAACCTGATCTGCCGGGCGCAGACCCTCGAACATACCGTCCAGCAGGTCGATTGCCATCTGAACGCGGGCTGACGGGCGCATCGCCGCCGCTCCCCGGCCGCTCTACTTCCGTCCCCCGTAATTCGGTGCTTCCCGGGTGATGGTAACATCATGAACATGGCTTTCGGCCAGACCGGCATTGGTGATCTGAACGAATTCCGCCCGCTGATGGAATGACGGAATATCCGCGCTGCCGGTATAACCCATGGCTGCTTTCAGACCGCCGACAAGCTGATGGATGACGCCACCAATCGGCCCCTTGTAGGGCACCTGGCCTTCGACGCCTTCCGGTACCAGCTTCAGGTTATCGTTGACCTCTTCCTGGAAGTAACGGTCAGCGGAACCACGGGCCATCGCACCGAGCGACCCCATACCACGATAGGATTTGTAGGACCGCCCCTGATACAGGAACACCTCGCCCGGAGATTCGTCCGTGCCCGCGAACAGCGAGCCGATCATGACGCAGCTTGCGCCGGCCGCAATCGCCTTGGCGATGTCGCCGGAGAACTTGATGCCGCCGTCTGCGATCACCGGAATGCCGGATTTGTTGGCAACCTCGACCACATCCATCAGCGCCGTCAGCTGCGGCATGCCGACACCGGCAACCATACGGGTGGTGCAGATCGATCCCGGACCAATGCCAACCTTGATGCAGTCCGCACCGGCATCAATGAGTGCCCGCGCCGCCGCAGCCGTTGCCACATTACCGGCAACGACCTGGGTAAAGTTGGTCCGGCGCTTGACCGCATCAACCGCCGTGATAACGCCGCTGGAATGACCATGCGCGGTATCAATCACCACCACATCGACACCGGATTCGAGCAACAGCTCCGTCCGGCGTGATCCTTCCTCACCGACACCGGTTGCTGCTGCGACACGAAGCCGGCCCTGATCATCCTTGCAGGCGTTCGGAAACTGATGTGCCTTCTCGATATCCTTGACCGTCACGATACCGATACAGCGATAGGCATCATCAACAACAAGCAGCTTTTCGATACGGAACTTGTGCAGCAGACGCTTTGCCTCGTCCCGGCTGACACCTTCGCGAACCGTGACGAGGTTTTCCTTCGTCATCAGCTGGCTGACCGGCTCGTCCGGATTGGATGCAAACCGCACATCCCGGTTGGTCAGCACCCCGACCAGCTTGCCGGAGCCACTTTCAACAACCGGCAGACCGGAAATACGATTGGCCGACATCAGGTCAAGTGCCTGCTGCAGGGTGGCGTCGGGCGCGATGGTCAGGGGATTGACGACCATTCCGGCCTCAAACCTTTTGACCCGCCGGACCTCGGTCGCCTGCTCTTCCGGTGTCATGTTCTTGTGAATAACGCCGATACCACCATGCTGTGCCATGGCGATGGCCAGCCGCGATTCGGTCACCGTATCCATCGCCGCCGAGATCAGCGGGATGTTGAGCGCGATGTCTTTTGTGAACTGCGTTGCAGTCTTTGCCTGATTGGGAAGAACGCTCGATTCCTGGGGGACCAGAAGAACGTCGTCGAATGTGAGAGCCTGTTTGATTTGCATGCCGCCTCCAGAACGGAATTGGCGGCTGAATATATGCCGTCGCGCGTCAAAGCCAAGCGCTAGTCTTCATGTCAGGCTTTTTTACCGTAAAAACCCAGTGCCACCACATACATTTCCGTGGAATCCTGCCTGCTGGCGCCCGGTTTGGAGTGCTTTACCGTCTTGAACTGCCGCTTCAGCCGGTCGAGCAGATCCTTTTCGGAACCACCCTGAAGCACTTTTGCCACATAGGCACCACCCGGTGTCAGCACTTCCTCGGCAAAATCCAGCGCCGCCTCAGCCAGTGCCATGATCCGCAAATGATCGGTCATCTGATGCCCGGAAGACGAGGCAGCCATATCACTCATGACCAGATCAGCTTCGCCACCCAGAGCCTGCTTCAGGCGATCAGGTGTATCCGCAGCTTCCATGTCGCCGACCATCAGGGTAACGCCAGCCAGTGGCTCGACCTCTTTCAGATCAATACCGACGACCGCCCCTTCAGGACCGACCTTTTCTGCTGCGACCTGTGTCCAGCCACCCGGCGCGCAACCAAGATCAACGACCCGCAGGCCCTTGCGCAGCAGTTTGAAGGTTTCATCGAGTCCGGTGAGCTTGAAAGCCGCACGGGAGCGATATCCCTGCCGCTTCGCCTCAGCAACGAACGGATCGTTCAGCTGGCGCTGCAGCCAGCGCGTCGATGATGGTTTGCGGCCACGGGCGGTCTTCACCCTTGTCGATTTACCCCGTCCACCACGCGAGGCCAGACGGGCACCGCCGCCGGGCTTACCTGCTGCCATTTGCGTGCTCCCGCATCATTTCCAGCAGAATGCCTTCCCGCAGACCGCGGTCGGCAACCCGCAGGGTCCCGATCGGCCAGGCCTTGCAGATCGCTTCCAGAATGGCACAACCCGGCATCACCAGATCTGCCCGGCTTTCACCGATGCAGGGATGTTCGGCGCGACGGCGCCATCCCATCTTCCCGAGTTCGCTACTGACATTCATTACTGCATCAAATCCGATCAACATGCCGTCAACACGACGGCGATCATAGCGTGGCAGGTCCAGAAACACGCCGCCGATGGTCGTCATGGTGCCGGAAACGCCAATCATCTGGGCGTCACCCCGGGCCACGACGGCGCTGATATCATGCAGCAGGTCGAAAGGCTCGAGTTTCTCGCGAATCATCTGCCGGATTTCGCAATAAAGATTATCCGGCAGGTCGCCCGCGCCATATTTCTCGGACAGGGTAACGACGCCATGCGGCACTGAAATGCTGTCGATCAGGCTCATCCCTTCAACCGGGTCGAGCCTGGCCCAGATCACCTCGCTGGAGCCCCCGCCAATATCGAAGATCAGGGCATAGGGTGTGGAATCATCCAGCAGCGGTGCGCAACCCAGCATGGCAAGGCGGCCTTCTTCCTCCGGCGAAATGATTTCCAGAAAAATACCGGTTTCCGATTTCACGTCGAACACGAAATCGCAACAGTTCTGCGCCTTGCGGCAGGCATGTGTTGCTACAGCCCGTAATTCCACATCTTCACGGCGTTTGCGTAATTTGGCTGAGCAGATCTTCAGTGCCCCGACGGTACGTTCCATCGCCTCGTCGCTCAGCCTGCCCGTTGCCTGCAGCCCTTCACCAAGCCGGACAACCCGCGAGAAACTGTCAACGATATCGAGACCATCTTCACCGGGACCGGCAATCAGCATCCGGCAATTGTTGGTGCCCAGATCAATCGCGGCAAATGCCCGGTCAAATTCGCGAAGCTGCGAGGCGCAGGGATGACGTTTCGCGGCATGGCTTTTACCATCCCGAGCCTCGTCTTTCACTTCGGAGCCAGCCACCACGACCGGACTGTTCCGCGTCTGCGAATGCTTTTGCACCTGTTATTCCCTTTTTCCCTCACAGGAGTCTGCCTGACAGACAGACCCGCTGCAAGAAGTCGCCTTTCAGATAGGCACGACAAGGGTCGTTTGGAACGCTTTAATCCGGAAATTACGATCTTTCGTGATCCCGCAGTCGATTTTTCACTTGATCCATCGACCAGATAGCCTAGATACGGGTGCTTCCCTGCTGGGGGATAGTTTAGTGGTAAAACTCTCGGCTCTGACCCGGGCATCCCTGGTTCGAATCCAGGTCCCCCAGCCATTATTTCCCGATAGTCCTGTCATCAGCCCGCTGCGCAACAAAGCTGGCAATACCATGACCGATCATCTGACGTTCGAAAACCTTACTGGCCTCGCCCTTGGGGACACCGTAATCCCCGACATCGCCCGGCTGCGAATCTCGGTTTTCCGGGACTGGCCGTACCTCTATGACGGCAGCATCGAGTACGAGGACTGGTATCTGCGGACACTGATGCAGGCAGACGGGCATGTTGTTGTGGTCTGCTATGCCGGCGATCAGATCGTCGGAGCCGCGACAGGCGCCCCCCTTGCCAGCCAGCATCCGGAGTTCCGGAAACCATTTGAGGATGCCGGCCATAATCCGGCTGACTGGTTCTATTGCGCGGAATCCGTATTGCTGCCGGAATGGCGCGGACAGGGTGCCGGACACCGGTTCTTTGACGAACGCGAAGCGCACGCCCAAAAGCTGGGTTTCAGCCGGTCAGCCTTCTGCGCCGTCCAGCGCCCCGACACCCATCCAATGCGCCCGACCGACTATGCCCCCCTCGACGCATTCTGGAAGAAACGCGGCTACCAGCCCCGGCCCGACCTCACCACATCCTTCAGCTGGAAAGACATCGCCGAGACCACCGAAACCCCGAAACCAATGCAATTCTGGACCCGCGAGGATCTGTGAAACCGGTGCAGGGCCTCCCCCTGCCCCGCCGCTAATCTCCGGAGGCGGGGGATGGCTGGGGGATGGGGAAGATGATGTCGTAGAGCCAGTTGTAGATGAAGGCGTAGATCAGGAAAAAGACGGCGAAGGAGAGGTCGAGGACGAAGGCATGCAGCAGCGTGACCTCCAGATACCAGGCGATGAAAGGCATCAGGACAATCAGCAGCCCGCCCTCAAACAGAACCGCATGAAGCATCCGCACCCGGATCGTCTTCACGACGGAGCCAGTGACGCGCAGCATCATATGATCGAACAACAGGTTGTAGGCATAGTTCCAGAGGGCACCGATGCCGGCGCTGACGAAGGCCACAAGTCCGACATCCTGCATCGTCCGGTCAAACGCCCAGGCGCCAAGCGGCGTCACAATGATCAGGCCGAAAATCTCGAAGCAGATGGCATGGCGAATGCGGTCCCCGGTGGTACGCATATCGACTCCTCATTTTTTCTTCGGGTCGTCCCGAAATATTGTCCGAAATGGGGAGGTCGTCCTCGCTTGCCGGAGATATATAACCTGCACTCCGTAAGGCAAGACGGTGTCTGGAAGAGGCTCTGGAAGAGAAGGTCCGACATGTCAGCGCTCTCGCCGTTTCTGTGAAACGGCTGCCGCTACGTCCAGCTAAGAAGGATGCAATATTTTTTTGCTATGCAAAGCGATGGTGAGAGGGCTGCCATATGCAAGTTCATCTGATTGTCTGGTTCATTCCGCTTATTATTTTCAAAGCATCTTCAGACAATTTTGATGTCAGATCACATGCACTCATGGATCGCCCGAGAGCCGCTGATTGCCCACAGTAATGGGCGCTGAAATCGCTGTTTCCATTTTCTTCAGCCTTCGCACGCAGAGGTGACATCGCTACAAAGCCATTCGGAAACGAGGGGGCATCATCTGCAAAGGGGCCAAGTTCTTCGATGGCCCTGTTCATCACGCATCGCGCCGGGCGACCAGAAAACACATTCGTCAAACCGGTCGACAGGTCATTTGCGGCCAATAAAGCGGCTCTATAAGAGGCGCTGATGGTGGCTTCATTCGTAAACAGATAAGCCGTTCCGATTTGTACGCCACTTGCGCCCAAAGCAAATGCTGCTGCAATCCCGCGTCCGTCAGCAATTCCTCCGGCGGCTATAACGGGGACGTCTACGGCATCCACAATTTGGGGAACGAGCGACAGAGTTCCCATCTGCGTGGAAACAGCCTCAGTTAAGAACATGCCGCGGTGACCGCCAGCCTCATATCCCTGAGCAATGACGGCATCGCACCCGTGATCAGCCAGCCACCTTGCTTCGTCCGTCGTGGTCGCCGAGCTGATAATTTTTACACCTGCCGCTTTAAGTCGCAGGATCAGTTTTTCATCCGGCAAACCAAAATGGAAACTGACAACTGCGGGAGAGCTCTCCTCGATCACATCACAATGATTACCGTCAAAATAGTGAACGGGACCTGGTGACAATTGATCAGGTTGAGCGACACCAAGCTCCTTGTAATATCCCGATAATTGCCTGAGCCACTTTCTGTCTGCCTGCTGATCGGGTTTGGCCGGCCGATGTGTAAAAAAGTTCAGGTTAACTGGTCTTGATGTCTTCTCAGAAAGAGATTGGAGGGCCGTTTTTAGCCCGGGAGCATCAAATAACGCACAAGGAAGTGAGCCAAGGCCGCCAGCCTCGCTAACGGCTACAGCCATATCCGGGCCGCTCGAACCAGCCATTGGCGCCTGAATCAGGGGAAGATTGATCTGAAAGAGCTTTGCCAGGCTATCATCAGGCCACATTTTGCCTTCCTTTCCTTAAGACGGTCAGATGTGAGAGACGATACATTCCAAGAAGACGTCCACTCCCGAGGGTGTTATCAGACAAATTCGAACCAGTACCAGTACCAGTTGGCCACCAGACGCCCGAAGCTATACTGAACGAAGCTGACGCCACTTGGCCAGCGCGGCAGTGCGGTTCAACTTGAAATCTGATCTCTAGGGAGGTGGCGCTCTCGCCGTTTCTGTTAAACGGCTGCCGCTTTGGAAATGCCGGGGATCATGTCCAGCTTTTCGCAACACGAAAAGCTGGTGGCGGTGCTGTCAGACGAATTCGAACCAGTCTCAGTTAGCCGCCAAACACCGGAACTTATGCTGCACAAAGCTGACGCCATTCGGCAAGAGCCGTGGTGCGTTTCAACTTGAAATCTGATCGGTTGTGGAGATGGCGCTCCTGGTTGAAATGGTTGTGAACTGAAGCATGAACCGAGACAAATTTCTGTAAACTTCGCATGCGCCGAAAGCGCAGCATCGCCCGTTCTCGCCTTCGAAAGGGCTGGTGCGCATTTTCACCCCGATTGTTGAGCCAACGGCCGGTTGCCTGTCGGGCGACATTGCCAATCTCTTTCATTGCAGCACCATAAGAACGCAGACGATCGGTGACGAGCACATCAGCCTTGCCATAGCGTTTCAGCGTTTTCCTGAGGAATTTCAACGCTGCCTTACGGTCCCGACGCTTTGTGACAAAGCTTTCCAGGACTTCTCCTTCATGATCCACGGCCCGCCAAAGATAATGCGTCTCGCCATTGATCTTCACGAAAACCTCGTCCAGATGCCACTGCCAGTTCGAGTACGAATGATGATGGACCCGACGTTTCCGAAGATCAGCAGCAAACATCGGTCCGAACCGGTTCCATCAAAAGCGAACTGTCTCGTGGCTGATCTCGATGCCACGTTCGTGCAACAGATCCTCCACATTCCGCAGCGACAGCGGGAAACGCACATACATCATCACCGCCAGGCGGATGATCTCGGGAGACATCTTGAAATACCGAAAGGGGCTGCGTTTTGTCATTCTCAAACGCTACGAGACATCCCTGCCAGTCTCAAGTACCTTTCCTCTGACAGAGCCCTCTCCTGCTTAGCGAGAACCAAAGATGCCAGAGTACCTAGAAAAGGTTTCCGAAACCGCCGAACTCCGTCAAGGAGATATCATTAGGCGATTTCACGATCCAGTTAGTCACAAAGAAGCCTCATGGGGATTCGTTATCAATGCGGACTGCGATTTAGCAAACAAAAAACACCAAGGCCATATTTCATGGCTCGAGACCATTTCAACCAAACAATATTGGATGAATTATTGGGCCCCTCTACAGTTAATTAAGTTTTCCGAAAAACAAGGGAAACAAATCTGCGATCAAGTAAACTCCATTATAAAAAAGAACAAAATTAAAACGGACAAATTAAACCACGAAAAACTCACGAAATGGACTTCCAGACAAGAACCTGAAGAAATACTAGCGTCTCTAGGCGTATCAAACTCAAAATTATTAAATAGCATTGAAGCATTTAAAAAATCCATAACTCAAATTACAGATGAAAATGCTTTGGATATCTTGGAGTCTTGCCAAAAACTGGTGGGACAAGACATCAGCAAAAATTCGACAGAATTTCAGAAGTTCATTGTAAAACAGGAAGGGTTCCCAGACTTTTTTCTGGTGCCAAATTTACCAGAGGGCGATGCGAGAGGCTATGTAGTACTTTTCAGAAGAATACATGGATCAGAAGAATCCTCTATCTACAGATCCTTAATGGAAGCGCGGGTGAATGATGAACCTGGTGCTTTTCACCGGATTGGCCGCTTTTCGGACGGTGTTCGGTTCCAGATAGTACAAAAATTGTCGTTTCTATTTACCCGGATTGGATCTTCAAAGGAATTTGAAAACGATTGCGAGCAAGTTGTCGAGTGGACAATCGAAAGTAAGAAAGAATTATCATGAGTAAAAAATACCATACACTTACACTCAACAGCCAAGCAGTGGTAATTCTAAGCTCAGCCCTTATTGACGAGGAGTGGTTCGAAGAATTTAACACTGGTGACTCACAAGAACTTAAGCGTTCTAATATAGATAAAAATTTATATATTATGACCATAGAAGCGGAAATCGAGGATAGCTTCATTGTAATAAATCTCGATATTTTTGAAGGAGAGAACCAAAAATACGCACCAGAAATTTTCAGTAGGATACTTCGTATCGCAACCAGAAATTCCGACAGAGGAATCTCTATACCTCAGAGTTGGCAGCCCTTTCAGGAAGATTCGCTTCTGTCGATTTACGCATATCATGATGCCAGACCAGGCGGAGCCAGGCTTCACTTCGATCAGAACGCTAAGGAATCGGGACATTTGTATGCCTTCTCAATAGCGGAAACGACCACTTCGTTTGCTCAACTCGCATATGACGATCAGGCGTTTACGCTCGCCACCGAGAATATACCCGACGCAATTTTGAATGAACCTGCTCCGCAGCCCAGTCAGGACGTTGGGAACTTCGGGATCCTGCTAAGCGAACCATTAGTAGGCGTCTATTTTGCATCTGGTCGGCTTGAAGAGTGGTTGGATAGGAAACTCAACCCGGACCAAATGGAGTTTGTTGAGAAATCTCACCTGGAACCGGTGCGTCTTAGGGGAGCTGCCGGCAGCGGCAAAACCCAAGCTATGGCTGTCAAGTGCTTGCGTGACCTCTACACCGACACTGACGACGCAGGAGACAAGTCATTCGCATTTCTCACTCACAGCGCGGGTCTAGCGCACGATGTATTGAAATCTATGCTGCACTCTCTAGATCCCGTGGAGAGGTGGAACAAACTAAAAACACGATCAGGCCAACCGAAGCTCTGGATCGGAACGCTTTACGAAATGGCCGAAAGGAGCCTTAATTTTTCGAGCAAAGGCCTTACCCCCCTCTCGCTTGACGGAAGAGAAGGAAGGTTTTTGCAAGAAGTCTTGATAAAGGATGCAATTCAAGAAATCAGGCGCGACCCGGAAGCGCGATTGAGAATAATTCCGAAAAGCACCAATTTAGGCCCTAATATCGATCTCGATGATATTTCCGAGGCGTTGGTAAGAGCGATTCAGAATGAGTTCGCGTGCTCATTGGATGCCGAAAATGTCCGCCAAGGAAATGAGGCAGGGCAAAAATATTTGAACAATGCCCGTCACAGCTGGCAGATGAAACTACCAAACCAATCAGATCGAGAGTTGATGCTTTTGATTTACGAAGCGTATCGCGGCAAGCTTCGGAAAAACAATGTCCTTAGCATGGACCAACTTATAGCAGACTTCGCAAGATACCTAAGCACCCACGAGTGGGACCAACTTAAAGAAGATCTAGGTTATGACGTCATTTTTGTTGACGAGTACCATTACTTCAATCGGTTGGAAACAATGACTTTTCAGAGTCTTTTTAAGCCGCGTGCTTCACATAAGGGTCGGTGGCCAGTTTTTATGGCGTACGACTTAAAACAAAGTGTTACTGACGGAGGTCTTGGAGGCGGAATTCAGAGATTCAAGAACCCTGGCATTGGCGAATCTGAGACTGTGGACCTTGAGAAAGTTTACAGGTCAACTCCGGAAATTGGGGCGTTTCTTGCCGATCTTGATGCGTCTTTTCCTACATTGGATTTGGAGGGAGAATACGAGACCTACAGGGGAGAGTCCCAAAACGCTTCAGGAGAAGTTCCCAAGCTTCTAAGGTTTAATAAGAATATCAATTTAATTGATTCAGTTACAGAATCCGCCCAGAAAATTGCAAAGAACACTCCGGGCAAAGGTCGCGAGGTTGCGATTCTTTGCTGCAATGAGGGTCTGTTTGATGTTTATCGCAAGGCCGGTCAAATTCGAAGTCGAATCGTGACTATAGATTCAAGAGAAGATTTAAAGGAACTTCGATACTCGAAGTCGAGGTGCGTCTTCAGCATGCCAGAGTATGTAGCAGGTCTTCAGTTTGAAACTGTTTTTCTGATCCACTTAGACAAGTCTGACGTGCTAGATGACGATAAAAATCTCTACCAATGGAGACAGCATCTCTCACGAGCTTACCTTGGTTCAACACGGGCGAAGAGTAAGCTGTTCATTGCATGCTCAATGGAACGAGGCGGTCCGAGCCCAGCAATCCTCCAACCTTTAAAAAATGGCACGCTAAAGGAAGAGTAAAGGAGGCACTGTCAGAGGAAAGCATTGTCAGATTAAACAAATTTGATAGGGTAACCTCGTGTGTTTTCGCCGCTTTCAGTCCTACCCTGCTTGGTCAACGCCAAGCAACCTGCCGTTTAATGCCTAAACCAGCGAGGGGTAGGAGGTGGAAGGCGGCGCAATCGTTTTACTCTGACAAAGCCGTCAACACATGACAGTGCCCTTGGTAGGCAGGAATTAGATTTCCGCGCCGAACAAGATTGCATCCTCATTTCTTTCAACCAGTTTCAACTGTTTTAAAATTGCCGGTACAAGCTGCTGTAATCCCGCATACATATCTTGATCTGAGAATATTAAAAATATCATCGGGTTCTTGGTGTGCCGTACGAGGCGGAACCAACTTTGCCTATCGGTAATGGACGGAATGGCCACTCCGCCGGGATGGGTATGCCACTCTCCCAACCAATCTACTATTCTGCCTGATCGACGCCATTCATCGTGTGCAAGTTTCTTGTGCCCCCTTGTGCTTCGATTGAACAAAACAGGGCTCGCATAATCCCATTTTTGTGGAAGGGTATAATTTGTTATCTGAAGAGCGTTTTCTTTTCGGTAGCCCAGTAATATGCCGCCTTGTTCGTTGCCTGAGCGACGCTTTCGAATCTGTTGGTAAATTTCATCAATGATCACAATGGGAAGGAGGACTTCGCTCAACTCGCCCCCCGCTTAGATGCGCATGCTGGGCAATGCGCAGATGGCGGCGGTGAAACAGGCTTTTGCAACCTTCCGCGATCCATATCTACCACCACCGTTCGCAATCTCTTACCTAGTTTACCTGTGGCCCAGTCTAAAACCATCCGATTGGCTAGACTCGCGGCCATTGTCGATGCATCAACCGAGAAGGGTACATAAGAACCATCTCCACAGCTAGCTGGTTGAAGATTGAGTTCATCGTGTTCATCACCGGCAGGATGACGCCACGGCCCGTCGAATTTCGGCTTGAGACAACGAAAACAAGCAAACTCGTCACCGAGGTTCAGAAAGCTTTGAACAGCAGCGCCGTTCATAAAAACCCAAGAATGCAGAATACCTTTGAGCCTATCGCCGCAGTCTTGCAGGAAACGTTCATTAAGTGCGGATTGAACATTCCATTCACCCGTCGCGTCGATGATCAAATCATGCTTTTTCAGCATGTCCCATTTTGCAAGCGCATCGTCATCGACTGCAAACACATTGACCTGAGGGTGAAAGCGCTCAAGTTCATTCTTCACCGCTGACGCCTTGTTCTCGCCGACCGCAGCAAAACCTAGCAGATGCCTGCCGATATTCCCTAAGCTCAATAGCTGATTATCAAAGAGCGTGAGCTTGCCATTGATACCGGCACCGCACTGAATCAGCATTTTTGCAAGATGACTCCCGATTGTTCCGCAGCCGATTAGAGCAATCGAAGATTCCTGTACACTTGCACTATCCAAATAATTTCTTGAAGTTAGGTTTTCCATTGAACACCAAGAACCGCTATAGCGTTTCAAATTAAGCTCATGTTTTTTGCTTCGAATTATGTGCGGCAATCCAGCCTTACGAATTGATCCGTGTTTTACAGCCGATGAAATCGAGTGCGGTAAGGTCAATTCTAGGCCCACGACTGCATTAGGAGCCGCAATCACTAAGATGCCTCCTTGATGGAGAATCTTTTCGGCTTTGTTCCAACTCATCGCTGGAGTCAAAGGCTGATAGCCCAGCCAATTCTCAAATTCCGCTAGCGTCTGTGGTACTATAACGCCGCTTGCGGGGCCAATATTTTGGGAGAGATACCAAACTTGCGCTGTGCCGATTGGCTTAGTTGTATATCCGCGAAGCTTCTTGCTGTCCCCAATGCCAAGAAAAACCGGTTTGTCATTTACGCAGGCAAAATAAGAGCAGGCTTCGTAGATGCCGGAATGGCATGCTTTTGGCAAAAAAATGCGGATACCTAAACCTGCGTCCCAATAAAGTTGATACTCATCAACGACTTCTTGGTTCGCACGCCCCCTATAGGACAGCTCCAAGGTTCGCTCGACTTCAGCCAGAATACGTAAAACCGCCTGTCCAGGCTGATATATGTCCAGCGGAAGCCCTGCACCGGAGGCGTAACAAATCCCATCTTCGCTTTCCACGTGCGCAAGCGTCTCAAGAGGGATTTGAGATCTATCGACTAAAAAGGCTTTTGCCTTTTTTGCAAACTGGACATCAGTAATGAAGAGCTTGATGTCCACGCCCTTACCGTGGACGGTAATCGATCCCTTATAGTCGCATGGTCCCGGCCCAATATATTCGAACCCTTTTGCGCTTAAGGTGGCATCGATAATTTGAATGGCTTCGGTCTTGTCCATTATCCTGATGTTGATGCAATGACCTTGGGCGCTGCGACTGTTGCAGGGGCAGACTGTTTAACGACCTCGATTTTTGAATCAATTTTCACAGCGTCCGGACGATAGGGAATTCTGTCGCCAAAACGATCCCGCAGCTTTTTTACAACTCGCTCGGCATCACCCGTCCGTTGCAGAGCGGAAGCCATCTCCGATTTAAGGGCGATGGCCGCTTCAACAATGACCCGCCTGTCATCATCGTCCCATTCGTTCAGATACAGATTTATCAGAACGGGATTGGCGATCTTGCCGCCGAAGTAGCTGGGAAGGACTTCCGCCACTTTCATAATAAGCTCATCGTCCCGCTCATCAGAGGGAAAGCCGTCAAGCTCATTGAGAGCCAATTCGACCGCACGCATAATGCAAAGTGACGACAATGGCGACTTCACCCAGACGAAATCCCTCCACCCCTTAAAAAAGCGGCAGAGCCTCAAATAGACAGGCCCGTAACGATCTTTTCCCGCCTGTACCCATTCATGCAATTGCTGGGGGTCTGATTGCACCCATGAGCCGTCTTTACGTGCAAGCATGACTTGATCCGAAGGCAGACGGTTCATTTGGGACATGCGTTGATGCGAGAAGAGACCGTCAGAAAAATCAGCTTTTTCCATGGCCTCTGTAAGCTGCTCGAACTTGGCACGCGGGATCGAATAGATCGGGATGTCGATATGAGCGCCTTGCCAGAGTTTCACGCGAACACAGTTATCTTTTTGGATGACCGACCAGCCATTCTTATTGCACAGGGGCGTGAGTGCGGTTTCGACAAATTCAAAGAGCGCTTTTGCAGCCAAAGCTGGTTCGCCGGTTTCAAGGAACTCGACCGGAACATACATCCCGTCATCGAGATCGATTTCTTGATGAGGCACCTGAGCCGGAGCGTTCAGTGTCCCATAGGCAAAACTGCCTTGGGTCATAAACTTGAGCTCAATTGTATCGGGACGCAGCCGCCAGGAATCTTTGAAACGAGTTCCTTCCTGCCAGTATTTGTCTTCGACAATTAGGCTTCTTGCTACGGCTCTTAATGTGGTACGGATTTCTCTGCGGGCATCCATGAGGCCTTTCCGCTCGACTTCGTCGATCGTAAGGTTTGCCAGATAGCTTGGCATACTCTTAAGGCCGCAAAATAGGGCATGTGCGTTGGCTAAGGTCACGAATCGCCTCTTTTGATCACGATTCGTTCAAGATAAGACTTCCGCAACGTCGGCACAACCCTTAAGATGTATCTATGTACAGACTTCTTCCGAAAAAGCTCGTTTTCTTCGCCTTCGCATGGATTGTGATAGGAATCTATTTCCTCTTTGATACCTTAGGCGGCCTAACCGATCTGACGCTGCGCATTTCATCTATCCCTGCCATAGGGTGGCTGTTGCTGAATGCCTTGCTGTTCAATCCTGTTTGGAGATTTTGTTGGAGGAAGATCCCCTATTTACAAAAACTTGTGTTTCCGGATCTGAATGGGAAGTGGAAAGTCGAACTATACTCCAACTGGCCTCGCCAACTTCAATTACTCGAAGCGGCTCAATCAAATGAAAAGACCTTGGACATGCGTGGGTGTGCGGAGATTGATCTAGCCGAACTAACGCCGATGATACTGGAAGCTGAGATTTCACAGACTTGGTGGGCAATTGAGATGAAACTCTATAACCCGAAAAACAACACCACCATTGATAAGTCCAATACTATCAGCGTCGACCCGTTTTCTCGAAATGGGCTTCGTGATCCGAGCATTTGCTACATCTACAAGCAGGAAAATACCACCGGGAACGTCTCAGACGACAGTGAGTTCTACGGGGCTGCAAGGTTGGAATACAACTTCGAGAAAGGCCATTTGAAAGGGCTCGTATGGACTGCCAGAATGTGGCAGCGTGCGATGAATACCGCTTCGAAAGTGGTGTTTACCCGCATTGAATGACGCATCCCTCCCAAAAGGAAGTAACAAGATTGAAACTTTAGATTCCAAGGGCATTGTTGCATAAGAGATGATTTCTGGCTCATGGTAGTGGCCCGTATAATATTAGGGTAAGTAAAAAACAGCACAAACTAGCAGCATAGGTAGTCCCATCTAGGCTTCGGAGCGAATTTTTGCCGGCATTTTACAAAGACATCGTCTCAGATTTTCTCAAAAATCCGAGTCAGAATATTTCAGGGCAACTCAGTGAGAGCGTTATTCGCTCATTTTCTGGTGATGAATCTCTTCAACTCGCTGCATGGAAGGAGCAAATTGAACTCCTGAAGTCCTCTCTGCGGGAGGCGGCCAAAGAAAATGATGCTGTAAACAGCTGGGGTATTTTATTTGAATATCCAATGCTGAGATTGCAGCGCCGGCTCGATATTGTCTTGTTGGCTGGCAGAACCGTCGTTGTTATCGAATTCAAAGTTGGTGCAGCGAGTTACGGGTCTACCGATTTTCGGCAGGTCGAGGATTACGCGCTGGACCTGAGGGTCTTCCATTCGGCTAGCCATCATTTGCCCATATTGCCAGTTTTATGCGCTACCAGATCATCTCAATCGACCGCCTCTGAAATCCCTATGGCTGGTGTTGGCGACATCTGGGCATGCAATTCGAATGGTTTGATTGATCTGTTTAGATCACTCTTGGAAAGACAGATTGAAAAACCAACAAATCAGTTCGATACTAGCCTTTGGGATTCTGCGCCATACAAGCCTGTCCCAACAATTATTGAAGCTGCAGAACTGCTTTTTGCTGGGCACGAAGTGCGAGAAGTCGCCAGCGCAAGCTCAGACACTCAAAACCTTTCACTGGCGCTTTGTGACAAAGCTTTCCAGGACTTCTCCTTCGTGATCCACGGCCCGCCAAAGATAATGCGTCTCGCCATTGATCTTCACGAAAACCTCATCCAGGTGCCATTGCCAGTTCGAGTACGAATGACGATAGATCCGACGTTTCCGAAGATCAGCAGCAAACAGCGGTCCAAACCGGTTCCACCAAAAGCGAACTGTCTCGTGGCTGATCTCGATGCCGCGTTCATGCAACAGATCCTCCACATTCCGCAGCGACAGCGGGAAACGAACATACATCATCACGGCCAGGCGGATGATCTCTGGAGACGTCTTGAAATACCGAAAGGGGCTGTGTTTTGTCATTCTCAAACGCTACGAGACATCCCTGCCCGTCTCAAGTAGCTTTCCCCTGACAGAGCTCTCCGAGGCAATAGGCACTCTGTGCAGTCAGTTGATGGCAGGCGGGCTTCCCGCCGCAGCCGCCTTGATCAGCAGAGGTCAAATCATCACCGGAGAGATCCTGATTGATCTCGACGCCGATGCCCTCGGAAGAGCGACCGGGCTGAAAGCGACGAATCTGGTGCCGGAGTTGTTGTGTGTCAGAGCGCCCTTCACCTCCCGCCGCCGTGGTGTCGAATTGAAGATCATCGCCGGGACACCTTGCCCCAAACCCGATGCTGCGATGATCCGCGGCCTGCGCCGCGCGCATCTCTGGACCACGGGATTGAAGTCAGGCGTCCCAATGCGACAACTGGCAAAAGAGGCAGGGGTGACGGAGCGCTACATCGCGCGGCTCGTGCCACTTTCCGGGCTTTCGCCAAAAATCCAGATCGCGATTCTGAAAGGCACCCAGCCGGCAGATCTTACTCTCGAGCGACTGGTGCGCTATCCCCTGCCCCTGGACTGGGCAGAACAGGAACAGATGCTCGAAAAAGGCAAATAGCCCATTCCCTGTTATTCCGAATTAAGTTCCCTGATCTGCTCCAATAAATTCCCTGATACGCAGGAAATAATTCCCTGTTAATTCGCACAGGGAAATCTCTCGTAACAGACTGATATTGCGTCGCTATTCAGAGCGAAATCGCAGAAATCGATCTAAAAATTTTCAAATTCCCTGTTCTTTCCCTGTAAACCGGAATGCACCCCGCAGATATCACTCTGAACGGACCGCCGTTTTTGCAGCACTGAGACACATCGAGAAATTGGGCGCAATCAGTCATGACGGTGCGTCTCAAGGATAAACGCGTATGCGCAAGCCACTGAATTCTCGCGGGAATTCGCAACCGTTCGGAACTGGCACAGGGAGACTGGTGTCGGTGGCGGGCAGGGAGGGATTCGAACCCTCGATGGAGCTACAAACCCCATACTCCCTTAGCAGGGGAGCGCTTTCGGCCACTCAGCCACCTGCCCGCAATCGCGGCAGCGACCTCAGTCACTACCGGAGAGGAAGTCTTTTATGGGCCGGTCCGGAGACTGTCAACGACAGAGCCATCAATGAACGAAATTCTGCACGCGGATATTCCTGTCCGGGGACAGGCAGAACAGAAACGGCCCGGGATCTGAAGGGCCCGGGCCGTCTGTCTTCCTGTCAGTTCATGTCTTCAGTTTCGGGGATAATCAGCATCCGGTCGTGCAGGCTCCCGCACCGTCGAACGACAGCGTCTGGCCGGAAATCGGCAGATAGGTTTTGGCAGTAACCGCCTGCATGAAGGTTTCAGTCTTGCTGCCAGCAACAACCTTGCCGCCCTTTGTCGCCACTTCATTGGCGTGAGAAGGGATGACAGAGACCGGTTTGATCAGGTCATTGATCACATAGGCTGCTTCTTTCGGGCCGGTTGTGAAGACATCGCCGATATTCATGACAACCAGCTTGGCTCCATACTGATCGGCGACAACCGTCTTCTGCTCTGACACGACGCCCGTATCACCGGAAAGATAGGTAACCAGTCCATTCGAGAAGGTCAGGACATAGCCGGTCGGCGGGCCGACATAGGCGTTGAGACCCGCGCCTTTCAGCATCTCGCCAAGTTCCCCGTCAACGAAGGCCGGATGCACGCCGTTGGAATGATTCGCCGGCACGGTTGTCACCGTCACACCACCGACCTTGCGGGACGCACCGAAGCGAACAAGCTGCGATTTCTTCGGATCACCCCCCAGCATCTTCAGCTTGTTGCCGAAGAAAGCAGGCATCTCGCTGCCGGTCACGATGGCCGCATTCGTCGCCAGGGCGATATTCACCACATTCGTGTTCGGCGCATCGACAACCGACAGGTCAGGCTTGCCGCATTCACCGGAATTCACCCCGGCAATATGCCGGTCACCGACATGGTCGCCATGCATATGCGACACCAGGACCGCATCGACCTTGCCGAGACGGGGATCTTCGGCACCGGCAACGGTGCGGCCGGCATCATACAGAATGCGTGTCCCGTCCGGATCCTCGAACAGCATTGCCCGGTCAAAAATGCAGAATTCGCCATCATGACTGCCCAGTGGCGTGACTTTTACAGACTGCGCCATTGCCGTCGCCGAGATGGTCATCAATGCGGCTGTGGCACCCAGTGCCAAGACTAGTTTTCTCATCGTGATCTCCCTGATTTACCAAATTTGAATCTTCAGACTTCGTGTCTGAGGTTGGTATGCTTCAGCATCAGATCAACAATAATCGATAAAATATAATTATTATATTCTATATAGATATTTTCCGCATCCCGGGAGGGCGGAGACAGTCAGTCAGCAGCCAACCGCCGGTACAGAAACAGTGCCGGTGCCGTTGTCAGTGTCAGAGCCCGTCTGTTCTTGTCTGCGCAGCCAGTATGTCGTCACGCTTGTCCCGCCCCCTATAACGCTGTCGACCGTGATCCTGCCGCCATTCATCTCCATCAGACGGTAGACAATCGACATACCAAGACCCGTACTCGCCTTCGACGCCTCGTCATCCCTGCGGACATAGGCAGAGCGAATCAGCGGGAACGGCTGACCAAGCTGCTTCAGCAATTCCCGTGGCATACCCTTTCCGTTGTCACTGACCGTCAGTCCGACAGTCTGCTCAGAAGAGCGGTCGTCGAGACTGATCGTAATCTCAAGGTTGTCACCGGCATGTTCCACAGCATTGCTCAACAGGTTCATCAGAACCTGATTGAACGCCTGCCTGTCTGCCATGATGAAAACCGGCTGTTCCGATCGAAGCGGAAGAATTTTTACGGACTTGTTTTCGATCGACTTGCCAAACGGCCGGATGACACTCTCTGTCTCCGCGCAGATATCGAGCCGCTCAATCGTTTTTGAGCGACCGCCGCTTTCTATGGTGGAAAGATCCAGCATATCGTTGACGAGCGTCAGCTGATGGCGCCCGCTGGCAAGAATATCCGTCAGATATTCCTGCAATTGCACCGGATCCGTCCGGAGGCTTTCAAGCATCAGAAGGGCTTCCGACATGCCAATCACCGCATTCAGCGGTGTTCGAAGTTCGTGGCTCATATGGGCAATGAACTCAGTCTTCGCCATGCTCGCCTTCTCGGCCTGTGTCCGGGCCTTTTCCAGTGCGATCGCATTCAGCCGCCGTTCGGTCATATCCCGGAAAGCACCGACGATAACCGTGCGGCCATGTTCGGTGACTTCCGACAGCACCGCTTCAACAAAAACCGTATAGCCTGTCTTGTGCTGGCAGACGATTTCAAAGCTTTCACTGTCAGGAGAACGGCTGTCCGGCTTCTCCAGATAATGGCCGAAACGGTTACCCTGTAATGTTCTCTGCCCGTTTGCCATCAGGCGGAAGGCAGACTGACCGATCATCTCCTCCGCAGAAAAGCCAAATATACGCTCTGCAGCCCTGTTGTAAGATTCAATCACCCCTTCTGAACTGATCGTCAGGACGGCATCTGCCACATTGTCCATGATCAGGCGCAGACGATTCTGCTGCTGCTGCAGCAATGCCTCAGTCTGCCGGATATCCGTCACATCCGTACAAAGGAAAACCGTCCCTCCATTCTCTGTCCGGCGTTGCCGGATCATCGACCAGGTATTGTTGCGACCTTCCAGAGTAAGAGGGATTCCTCTCTCCCGGCCGTCCCGTAACCGTCGCACCACTTCCCGGGACGCCTCCTCGGCATGGTCTTTAAGAGCCCGCTTTTCAGCAGCGTGCCAGTTCAGCACGTTCTGGTATGACAATGCCTGCCCATCCCCGGCGTCCTGCAGCCCGTAAGCCTCCCGGAAATGCGAATTACTGAAAACCAGAGCCTCGTCAGCATCAAACAGCGCAAGACTTCCTGACATCGCCTCGACAGCTTCCGTCAGCCGGCGGTCAGACTCCTCGGCCCAGTCAGCGGCATGTTCCTGCTGCCGGATCGCAATGGTCAGACGACGGTCAAAGATGACAGCGGCAATGCCGGCCAGCAGAACCATCGTCGCCACAATTGTTGTCAGGATTGCCAGCAGGTCAGAGTCCATACCGGTGCTCTCTCCCGGCTCTATCCCCAGGGAGAAGCACAGGGTCGAACTCATCGCCGTGTAATGCATACCGGCAACGGCACTGCCAATCAGAACGGCTGAATAAAGTTCCCGGACCAGCGTGACGACCGAGAATGGGCCGCGTGTTCTGCGGCGTGCCATCCACAGCGCGCAGATTGCCAGGATGACAGCAACCAGTATCGAGGCCGTAAACAGCATCGGGTCATAACGGACGAAGGCTTCCACATCCATCGCCGCCATGCCGGTGTAATGCATCAGCCCGATACCGCCACCAAGCACGACACCGCCCAGAACCAGCCGGACATAACTGACCTGCGTTCTGGCGACCATTCGCAGGCTCAGCCCACTGGCAATAACTGCGGGAAGGGCTGAAGCCGCCGTGGGTAGCGGATCATAAATGATGGGAATTGGAAGCTGGTAGGCGATCATGCCGACAAAATGCATTGCCCAGATACCAAGTCCCATAATCAGGGCACCGACAGTGATCCAGCAGGAACGGACGAAAGAGGTCTTCTGTTCGGCAATCCAGTGCGACAAATGAATGAAAGCAAAACCGGCCAGTGCGGCGATCAGAAAGGAAACAACCACCAGAAACGGGCTGTAAGTCGCGGGAAGCACACTCTCCGCATCATATGCAGTAGCAAAAAATCTGGACAGGTCAGGTAAAAAATTCATCGGACGACACAAACAGAGACCGGAAAATAACGGTCTGCTAAATGCCTGTTAACGTGAACAAGTCCATTCGTCATGTCGTACGGAAGTGTCATATCTGCCATTTGTCATCGTCAATTTCATTTTAGCCTCCCCATTCCAATATAGAAGACCGGACAAATTCACGGCTACTGAAATTATGTAAGTATTTTCCGGTAGGATCATCCCGTTCACTCAGGATGATATGCTATCCGACATTATTGCACCGGTAATAAGCTGCAAATCATCCGGCGTTGTCGGAAACACACAATATGGATGACCGGCGGCGGCATAGATGACCGGGAAACGCCTGAGGGAGACATCCATGGCAATCGGCAATAATCCGGGATGCCCGACCGGTGCCACGCCGCCAATGGCAAACCCCGTCGCCTCGCGAACCATATCCGCATCCGCCCTGTGACATTTGCCTGTCAGACCAAGTGCAGCAGGCAGGGCTTTCGTGTCGCATTGCCGGTCACCGGCAACAAGAGCCATCACGGCCTGATCACCAATCCGGAAAACCAGAGACTTCACGATAGAACCGAGTTCCGTACCGATTGAGTCCGCAGCATCCTGTGCGCTGCGGGCAGTTTCCGACAGCTCGATCACCCTGTCTTCCAGCCCCGACGCCATCAGTGCGTCACGAACCCGGCGGACAGACGGCGTCTCAAGCTGACTCATCAGCCGATCTTCTTATCCAGCAACTCGTTGACCATCGCCGGGTTAGCCTTGCCCTGACTGGCTTTCATGACCTGACCAACAAACCAGCCTTTCAGCTTGTCCTTACCAGCCCTGATTTCAGCAACCTTGTCCGGGTTGGCAGCGATCGCCTCATCCACCAGCGCCTCGATGGCCCCGGTATCCGTCACCTGCTTCAGGCCCTTTTCCTCGACGATCTTCGCCGGGTCAGGATCATTGCCATCCGCAAACATGATCTCAAAGACGTTCTTCGCGATCTTACCGGAGATCACATCTTCCGAGATCAGGTCGAGCAGTTTGCCGAGGCTGGCCGCAGATACCGGACTGTCAGAAATATCCAGCCCCGCCTTGTTCAGCGCCCCGAACAGATTTCCGGTCACCCAGTTGGCAGCCTGCTTGCCGTCGCGCCCCTCGGCAACGACCTCGAAATATTCAGCGATCTCGCGTTCGGCAACCAGCACACGGGCATCATAGGCCGACAGGCCGTATTGCGATGTAAAGCGATCTGCCTTTTCGTCCGGCAGTTCCGGCAGACTGGCCGCTATCTCATCCACCCAGTTCTGGTCCAGTTCCAGCGGCAGCAGGTCCGGGTCCGGGAAATAGCGGTAATCATGGGCCATTTCCTTGGACCGCATGGAGCGGGTTTCGCCCTTGTTCGGGTCGAAAAGACGGGTTTCCTGCCGGACTTCCTCACCGCTCTCCCAGACTTCAATCTGGCGCTCGGCCTCGATCTCGATGGCCTGCATCACAAACCGGACGGAGTTGACGTTCTTGATCTCGCAGCGCGTGCTCAGTTCCGTCTCACCAACCTTGCGAACGGAGACGTTCACATCGGCCCGCATGGAGCCTTCTTCCATATTGCCGTCGCAGGTGCCGAGATAGCGCAGGATCGAGCGCAACTTGCGCAGATAAAGCCCTGCTTCCTCCGGTGAACGCATGTCCGGTTTTGAGACGATTTCCATCAGCGCAACACCGGCCCGGTTCAGGTCGATGGCCGACTGTGTCGGATGCAGGTCATGGATCGACTTGCCGGCATCCTGTTCCAGATGCAGCCGCTCGATACCAACCTCTCGGGTGGAGCCGTCTTCGAAATCCAGCACCACCGTTCCCTCACCCACAACAGGCTGCTGGAACTGGCTGATCTGGTAGCCAAAGGGCAGATCTGCATAGAAGTAATTCTTGCGGTCAAAAATCGAGTAATTGTTGATCGCAGCTTTCAGGCCAAGGCCGGTACGGACCGCCTGTTCAACGCATTTCCGGTTAATCACCGGCAGCATGCCGGGCATCGCCGCATCGACCAGCGAGACATGACTGTTCTGTGCCGCACCGAAGGATGTGGACGAGCCGGAAAACAGCTTGGCGTTGGAGACGACCTGCGCGTGAACTTCGAGACCGATCACGACTTCCCAGTCGCCGGTTTCACCCTGAATGATATAGGACGCCATCTGATCAGCCCTCCAGCCAGGATGGTTTGGCGGTAAAGCCCGCCGCCTGTTCCAGCACATCGCCAACGCGGAAGACTGTTTCCTCGTCAAAGCTTTTACCGAGAATCTGCAACCCGAGTGGCAGACCCTCCGCAGACAGGCCGGCCGGCACCGACATGCCGGGAATACCGGCCAGATTGGCCGGCACGGTAAAGACATCGTTCAGGAACATCTTGATCGGGTCATCCATCTGCTCACCCATGCCGAAGGCCGCATTGGGCGCGGTCGGGGTCAGAATGGCATCCACCTTGCCGAAAACCTCGTCAAAATCGCGGGCAATCAGGGCGCGTACCTTCTGCGCCTTGATGTAATAGGCATCGTAATAGCCTGCAGACAGCACATAGGTGCCAATCAGCACCCGGCGCTGTACCTCATCGCCAAATCCGGCGGCCCGGGTTTTGGCGTACATCTCGTCCAGGCTGTCACCCTCAACCCGCAGGCCAAACCGCACGCCGTCATAACGGGCCAGGTTCGAGGAGGCTTCTGCCGGGGCAACGATATAATAGGTCGGCAGCGCATATTTTGTATGCGGCAGCGATACATCGACGCATTCGGCACCGGCATCTGTCAGCCACTGACGCCCCTGCGCCCAGAGTTTGCTGATCTCTTCCGGCATATCATCAAGCTGATATTCACGGGGGATACCGATCTTCATGCCACGGATATCACCGGTCAGCGCGGCCTCGAAATTCGGAATCGCACGCTCATCCGATGTCGCATCCTTCGGGTCGTGCCCGGCCATGGCCTGCAACATGATCGCGGCATCCCGCACCGTCCGCGTCATCGGCCCTGCCTGATCCAGTGACGAGGCAAAGGCAACCGTCCCCCAGCGCGAGCAGCGGCCATAGGTCGGCTTGATGCCGACAATACCGCAGAAGGAGGCGGGCTGACGTATCGAGCCGCCGGTATCCGTACCCGTCGCCGCAATCGCCGCATAACCGGAAACGGCAGAGGCTGATCCGCCGGATGATCCGCCCGGCACCAGATCCCGATTGCCGGTCTTCCAGGGGTTACGGACACCACCGTAATAACTGGTCATGTTGGATGACCCCATGGCGAATTCATCCAGGTTCGTCTTGCCCAGCATTACCGCGCCGTTGCGCCACAGGTTGGCGGTGACGGTCGATTCATAGGTCGGCGTGAAACCGTCGAGAATATGCGAAGCCGCCGTGGTCAGGACGCCTTCCGTGCAGAACAGATCCTTGATCGCCAGCGGCTGACCTTCAACCAGCCCGACCTCGCCTTTCGCCCGGCGTGCGTCAGAGGCTTTGGCCCCGTCGCGAGCCCGGTCAAAAGTCTCCGTGATATAGACGTTCAGGTCGCGGGCGCGCTCGGCCGCAACGATATAGGCATCTGTCAGTTCGAGTGATGTCAGCTGACCATTGGCCATCGCATCACGGGCACCGGCCAGTGAAAGATCCAGAATATCACTCATTATTCGACCACCTTCGGCACCAGATAAAAGCCATCCTGAGACACCGGCGCGTTGGCGGTGACATCTGCCTGCTTCTCGCCATCCGTCACCACGTCGTCGCGCATGGGCATCTTGCGGTCGCCGACACGGGTCATCGGCTCGACATTATCGGTATTGACCTCAGCCAGCTGCTCGACCCAGTTGATGATATTGTCCAGTTCCCCCGCCAGTCCATCAAGGCGGCTTTCCGGCACCTCGATACGGGCAAGATAGGCAATTTTGCTCACGGCTTCGCGATCCAGCGACATGGCTTCACACTTCAGAAATTGCAGGTAAACCGGTAAATTAACCGGAAGCTGGGGAAACTATCACCCGCCCCTGCAGGGCGCAAGAATGGGAAGCCGCTTTATGCCCGGGAAAGGTCTGACACCCGACGTCAGCTATACCGCACCAACATCGACGCGGGCATCGTTGAAGCAGGCACCGCCGAGATCACCCAGACCGGTCGGAGCCAGTGCGGAGACCGTCTGGCCGTTATCACTGGTTTTCATCCAGGCCCCTTTGTCAGAGGAGACAACACCGGGGCGGACCGCCGATGTCACCTTCAGGATCAGATGCACCTCGCCCAGATCATTCCAGACCCGGACTTTCTCACCATCCGTCAGCCCCCGGGCAGCCGCATCCGCGGGATGCATTTCCAGCAGTGGCATCCCGGCATTGACCGCACAGCCACCAAAGGTCGAGGTTACACGCTGGTCAGAGGCCGGGCTGATGAGAACCAGCGGACAGGCATCCGTTACCGGCACAAAACCCGGCAGTCCCTGACCGCTCTCGGTCTCAAGACGGTCCGACCAGAGTTCAATTTTACCACTGGGCGTTGCCGGAAAGGTCGACCTGAACAGCACCGGCACCTCTCCGTCACAGAGCATCGGCACGGCTTCACCTGCACGTATGCTGCTGGGTTTGCGTCCGCCCATTCGGGGGTCAGTAGCATCAAGCGCATCATCCATCAGTTCTTCGTCACTGGCGGTAAAGGCCGGATCGTCGAAACCGAAACGGGCGGCAAGACTGCGGAAGATATCCGTGAGCGGGCGGCTTTCCCCTACCGGGGGCACCACTGCCTCTGCCCGTTGCAGATAATTCTGGCCATAAGCCGCATACAGATCGGCATGTTCAAAGCTGGTACAGGCCGGCAGCACAACATCGCAATACAGCATGCTGTCTGTCATCGCCGCCTCAATCCCGACCGTGAACAGATCCGGGTGCATCAGTGCACGAATGACCTGCGCCTGATCCGGCAGGGCGATCACAGGGTTATGGGAATAGATCACCGCCCCCCGCACCGGCGGGTCCAGACTGTCATCCAGAATATGTCCCGGCAGGTCGACGATATCGAGGATGCGCGTTCCCGCCGGAGACAAATCGCTGCGGTGCAGCCGGTCCGGCGTGCGGGCAAAGATCGCGCTGGCGGAATAGATCAGTCCCGCCCCTTCCACACCGAACTTTCCCGCCAGTGCAGGCAGCGCACAGATAGCCCGGATACCGGAACCGCCATTCCGGTTGCGTTCCAGCCCGTTGCCAATGGCAATGACCGGGCGCTCTGCTGCAACATACAGGCGGGCCGCTTCACGAATATCTTCTGCCGGCACACCACTTGCGTCTTCTGCCCGCTCCGGCGTCCAGTCTCTTGCAGCACCAAGGAACCGTTCCGCGCCCAGAACATGCTGTTCGATAAAAGCGGTTTTCACGCCGCCAATACGTTCAATTTCCGCTGCCATCGCCCAGGCCAGAACCACGTCCGCCCCCGGCCGGACAGGCAGATGCATATCCGCCTTCGCAGCAATCTTCACCCGGCGGGGATCGACGACAATAAGCTTTGCCCCCTGCCGGCGGGCAGCATTGATATGGCGTACCAGATGCAGGTTAGAGCAGGTCGCATTGTTGCCCCAGACAATGATCAGGTCAGATTTTCCCGCCTGCTCCATTGTCGCCCCGGGAACCCGCCCCAGCACAGAGGCAACAGCCCGTCCGCGAACACCACCACAAAGCGAATCCCGGATCAGATGTGACGCACCGAGACGATTGAAAAACCGCAGGGACATGGAATCCTGTGCCAGAATGCCATGTGGTCCGGCATAATTGAACGGGATTACTGCCTGCCGACCATACCGGCTGATCACCTGCGACAGTCCCTCATGGATCAGGTCCAGCGCCTGATCCCAGCTGACCGGCTCGAACTGGCCGACACCACGCGGTCCGGTACGGTGCAGCGGTGTCCGGATGCGATCCGACCCATGGACAAATTCCGGTGTCAGATTCGAGACTTTCGAACAGATTGCGCCGTCCGTCAGCGGATTTGCTCGCGATCCCCGCACCTTGACGATCCGGTCATCTGCCACCGAGACGGTCAGGCTGCAGGTATCCGGACAATCCAGCGTACAGACACTCGGTTTTTCGGTCATTTTTGACGTACCATCAGGCATCGGAGTCTCCATAGAACGGTCACGCAGGAACAGCAGGGGGCTATCCGTCATTACACGCTGATATAGGCAGGCATTGGACTTGCCAGACAGCGCCATTTGAACCAGAAACCCGGGACCAATCACGCCTTCCGACAGCAGATAGATAAAATTTTATATATATTTTATTATTATTGTTATTAAATAAACATATAATATTTAAATTAGAATACTGTTTACCACCAAACAACAATACCGTATAAATACTTACGACTCGCCGGTAGAGCCGAGCCTCCCTCCCCGCCTGCGGCAAAGGCGAGAGGGAACCTGCTCAACGGGTCACGAAAGTCTGACGAGAGGGCGAGCGGCTCAT
>TARA_R110000787_G_scaffold109035_2_pt1 | contig 77400 bp, 76 predicted proteins | sample TARA_R110000787 | Tara Oceans TARA_R110000787 (sample SAMEA4397920) | marine metagenome | biome: Polar Biome; feature: [DCM] deep chlorophyll maximum layer (ENVO:01000326); material: water (ENVO:00002006), including particulate matter (ENVO:01000060) such as... | depth 35 m | reverse complement strand
TGTTCCAAATAATTCCGAACCACTAATGTCTACAATTAGCATTAGAGTTAATTCTCGTTCTTCTTCAAAAACTTTTATATAAGGTTCGTTATAACGTGCAGTTACATTCCAATCGATAGATCGAACATCATCACCAAATTGATATTGACGAACTTCACTAAATGTCATTCCTCGTCCCTTAAACGTACTGTGATATTCGCCACCAAACATATGATCGCTTAAGCGACGTGTCTTGATTTCGATTTTCCGTACTTTTTTAAGGAGTTCTTTAGTGTCCAATTGATGTTAGTTTGTTGAAATGTTGAATCATGTAATTGTAGTTTGTTTAACCGAATAAACAGTTAAACAATTTAACAGCTAAACAATATACTAAGGCACTTCAATTTCGTTTACAATCTTATTGATAATGTCTTCTGAAGTTATGTTTTCAGCTTCAGCTTCATAGGTAATTCCTATACGATGACGAAGTACATCATGAACAACCGCTCTAACATCTTCTGGGATCACATAACCTCTACGCTTGATAAATGCATAACATTTTGAAGCAATTGCTAGGTTAATACTTCCCCTTGGAGAAGACCCAAAACTGATTAATGGATTTAAATCTGGTAAGTTATAATTCTCTGGTGTTCGTGTTGCAAAGATGATATCCAAGATGTATTTCTCGATTTTTTCATCCATATAAACTTCACGAACAGATTCTTGAGCTCTCAAAATCTGATCTAAAGTAACTACTTGATTTACTTGCTCGTAACTACCTTTTAAATTTTGACGAACGATTAATTGTTCTTCAGCTAGCTTAGGATATTTAATTACTGTTTTTAACATAAAACGATCCACTTGTGCTTCTGGTAAAGGATACGTTCCTTCTTGCTCAATAGGATTTTGGGTCGCCATTACTAAAAATGGCTTGTCCAATATAAAAGTTGTATCGCCAATAGTTACTTGTTTCTCTTGCATGGCTTCTAGCAGAGCAGATTGAACTTTAGCGGGAGCACGATTAATCTCATCTGCTAACACAAAATTGGCAAAAATAGGACCCTTTTTAATGCTAAAATCGTTGTCCTTCATATTATAAATCATGGTACCAACAACATCGGCAGGCAGTAAATCTGGAGTAAATTGAATTCTACTAAAATCTCCATGTACCGCTTTTGCCAAGGTATTAATCGCTAGTGTTTTTGCCAATCCTGGCACACCTTCCAATAATATATGCCCTCCTCCTAATAATCCGATAAGCAAACGCTCGATCATGTGTTTTTGACCCACAATCACTTTATTCATTTCCATAGAAAGAATATCAATAAATGCCGATTCTTTCTCTATCTTTTCGTTTAAAGCTCCAATATCTAGAGTTGTATTTGTCTGTTCCATGTTCTTATTTTAATAAAAATGCTTTTTAAATTAAGGATTGCTAAATTGAAAAATTAACACTTAAATCCTTGTTAACAATTGGTTAAAAATTAGATAAAAAATTTAACGTGTTTAAGTGCTATAAATACGTACTTTTCTAATCGAAATAACGGGCTTTTAATTGGTAAATAAAGACCCTTTTTGAAAATTTTATGATTATGAAAAATAAAATAGCGCTGATAACAGGTGCATCCTCTGGAATTGGGAAAGCAACAGCAAAAATATTTGCAAAAAATGGAATCGATTTAATCCTTTGTGGAAGAAGACAAAACCGTTTAGATGAATTAGAAAAAGAATTAAGCTCCTTTTGTAAAATTCACACTTTAAATTTTGATGTTCGAGACAAAGAAGCTGTTTTTTCAAAAATTAACGGGCTTCCTGATACTTTTTCAGATATAGATTTCTTAATAAACAATGCAGGAAATGCCCATGGACTGGATACTTTTCAAGATGCAAAAATTGAAGACTGGGAAGCCATGATTGATATAAATGTGAAAGGATTGTTATATGTAAGTAAAGCGGTGCTTCCAAAAATGTTAGAAAAAGAAAAAGGACACATCATCAATATTGGATCTACTGCCGGAAAGGAGGTCTATCCAAAAGGGAATGTATATTGCGCTAGTAAATATGCAGTTGACGCCATTAATCAAGGTATGAGAATTGATTTAAATGGAAAAGGAATAAAAGTTGGAGCCATCAACCCAGGAATGGTAGCAACTGAATTTAGTGAAGTACGGTTTAAAGGAAATGTCGAAAAGGCTTCAAAAGTTTACCAAGGGTTTACCCCTTTACAAGCCAACGATATCGCAGAAATCATTTGGTTTACAGTTACCCGACCTGCTCATGTAAATATTGCAGATTTAACGGTTATGGCATTAGATCAAGCCTCAAGTACCATCGTAAATAAAAAATAAAACCTTGATTAATAAACGTCTTTTAATTAAAAATTTACTCGCTCATAACGATGAGAGTAGTTTTTATGATAAAAAACGAAAAATTGAATTAAGTAATAAAGAAGGAAAAGCAAAATTCCTAAAACACGTTTGTGCGCTTAGTAACAGTAACCCAAAAAACAATAGTTATATCGTTGTTGGTGTAGAAGACGAAACCAATGCAATTAATGGAGTCGATTTTTTCGATGATAGTAAAATTCAAAACCTCATCAATGCGTACTTAATGCATCCACCATTAATTACGTATGAAAATGTAGCTTTCCCACATTTACCAGACCATAAAGTGGTGGGCTTGGTAACCATTAGACCTACCGAAGAAATTACCTCTTTGCGTAAAAACATCTGGAAATATTGGGGAGGTTCTATTTTTATGCGAGATGGCAGCATCTCCATGCCTAAGGACTTTGATATTGTTATTAAAGATGTAAATTCTGAAATTGTAAAATCTATTGAAAACAAAGCCAAAAACAACATAGAACATACGCTGGACGGAGTCATCGAGTTTATTAATGATAAGCACAAAGACCTACCCTCATTTTATCATGTTTTTAAAGAACAATTTGTGGTTTGTTGGGCTGGAACTATTAAAAAAGTAAAAGACGTATCCTATTATTCTAGGGTAGATATTGAATTGATAAATGAACAAGTTCGTTTGTTTTATTCCAATTTAGATGAAGTAAGTATTAGCTATAATGAACATGAGTTTAGAATTTTGGAATATGTGCATTTAGGATTGAATAATCATTATAAATACTATCCTTTAGAAGAAGTTATTATCACTTTTAATGAAAACGGATCGTACCAAATGGATACGGTTTTACTCTTTAATCCACCTCAATTTAACAAGCGTACTTTATATCATATTTACAATGCAAATAATGCTATTATAGAAAAACTAAAAAAGAAAATTCCTTTAAATAATTCAGAAAAGACAGATTTAAAAAACCTTCCTGCTACCTATCTTATTTGTTTTTTAAACGATTTTACAGAAGCAAAAGATAAGCTTTATGAAGCAAAGTCATTTTTAAAAAACCAAGAGGATGCTGTTTATACTTCTTATAAAGAAACAGTTCGGATTTTACGTAAAATGAAGTATAGTTAATGAAGTTTGTGCAAAAACCGTTTTCAATACTCGCTAACTGTAACAAATCATTTGTCCTCAAGACTAACTAAATGGTCAGTAAAACTTATTGATTTATAAGCAACCTTTCAATTGTAAATTTCTGTAGCTTTATTTACCTTTATCCATCAACTAAATTAAAACACATAAAATGGGAATTTTCGACAAAATTAAAGAGAAACTGAGTCACGAATTTATAGACATTATCGAGTGGCTGGACTTTACAGACGATACGATTTGTTATCGTTTTGAGCGTTATCAAAACGAAATAAAAAATGACGCCAAGTTAATTGTGCGTGAAGGGCAAGTAGCAGTTTTTGTAAATGAAGGAAAATTAGCCGATGTTTTTGAACCTGGTACTCATACCTTAACCACTCAAAATTTACCCATTTTAGCAACCCTAAAAGGTTGGAAATATGGTTTTAATAGTCCATTTAAGGCAGAAGTATATTTTGTAAACACTACTTTATTTACCGATGAAAAATGGGGAACTAAAAACCCTATTACCTTAAGTGATGACCGTTTTGGTTTGGTTGAAATTAGAGCTTTTGGGACTTATGCATTTAAAATTGATGATGCTGGAAAATTTATCATTGATATTGTAGGTACCGATAATAATTTTACCAATTTTGAAATCAACGAGCACCTAAAAAGCTTAATCGCAACTCGTTTTACCGATACTGCTGGAAAAGCAAACCTTCCTATCGAATTATACGCTGCTAATACCACAGAGCTTTCTCAAACTTGTTTAGAAGTAATGAACCCTGAGTTTTTAACAGTGGGTATTTCTTTAGAAAAATTCTATATCGAAAATGTTTCGATGCCAGAAGATCTTAAAAAAGAAATCTTCGAATACAGTAGAATCGATAAACTGGATTTAGATAAATTAACTAAATTCAAAACTGCTCAAGCTATTGAAGCTGCAGCAAAAAATGAAGGCGGAACTGCGGGAGCAGGAATGGGAATGGGAATGGGCTTTGTACTAGCGCAACAAATGGGAGGATTAATGTCTCCTCAAATGGGTGGACAACAAAATGTTAATCCACAAGGAGGAACTTTACCTCCACCAATGCCAGCAGCTGTTCTTTATTATTATTCTCATAATGGGCAACAAACAGGACCTGTTCCTTTTGACCAATTAAAAGCATTATTTGCTAATAGAACGGTAAATAAAGATTCTTTAATTTGGAAACAAGGAATGGCCAATTGGGCTACCTTAAAAGAAATAGAAGAATTAAAAGCATTTTTAGGAGGTAATACACCACCACCACTGCCTCCTCAATAATATTTAATTGTCATCCAGGAGGAGGCAGGTATAAGAATTTCTTTTTAGATTTTTCACCTCGTTCTGAATGACATTTAGTTTCTATTTAAACCATGGAAGATAATATTCCTAAAAAATCTGAATTAAAAAAATCTTGCGACAATTGTGGTTCGGAACTGTTATACGCTCCCGGCACTACCGATTTAAAATGTGAATATTGCGGTCATACCGAAACCATTGAACCTTCTGAAACCGAATTAGAAGAGCTAGAACTCAAAAATTATTTAGGTGAAATGGGAGAGCAATCCCATAGTGAGGAAATCTCTATGATTCAATGTAAAAATTGTGGAGCCAATCAACATATCGAAGAAAATTACAAATCCTTGCATTGTGTGTATTGTGCAACTCCATTAATTGTGGAGGATATTTACAAAGAGGAATGGATTGTTCCTGGCGCTGTGTTACCTTTTCAGATTGCTCAAAAAAAAGCTCATCAAATATTTCAAGAATGGGTAAAAGGATTGTGGTTTGCTCCCAACAACTTAAAAAAAGCAACTTTAGACCCTCAAAACACCAAAGGCTTATATGCGCCTTATTGGACTTTTGATGCCCAACTATATGCTGATTATACGGGCCAGCGTGGGGAATATTATTACGTTACCAAAACGGTAGGAAGTGGTAAAAACAGAAGAACTGTACAAGAACGAAGAACCCGTTGGTATCCTGCATCTGGGAATGTTAGCGGATTTGTAGATGATACCTTAACTAAGGCATCCAAACAAAAATCGGGAATCATTCCTAAGAAAATAGAACATTGGAATCTTAATTTATTAAAACCTTTTGATAGTAGTTTTTTATCTGGATTTGTTACCGAAAAGTATACCATTCCATTAAAAAATGGTCACGATAAAGCCAAAAGAATAGCGAATCAAATAGCCGACACTTGGTCTCGAAGAGATATTGGTGGAGACACTCAAAACATTTTCACCTTAGATGTTAAACTTTCTGAAGAAACCTTTAAACACATCCTATTACCTGTTTTTATAAGTTCCTATAAATTTAAAAGTAAGCAGTATCACTTTTTTGTAAATGGACAATCTGGAAAATTATCTGGACAACGACCTTACTCATTTTGGAAGATATTCTTTTCCGTACTCGGTATTTTACTTGTGATTTTTATAATCTATTTCTTTATAGAAAAAGGAAATATTTAATAAAAAACCCTGCCAATAATATATTAGCAGGGTTTTGTTTTTATAAAGACGATTGATTACAAATCAAATTTAATTCCTTGCGCTAAAGGTAATTCATCTGAGTAGTTAACAGTATTGGTTTGTCTTCTCATATAAACTTTCCAAGCATCCGATCCAGACTCACGTCCACCACCAGTTTCTTTTTCACCTCCAAAAGCACCGCCAATCTCAGCACCTGAAGTACCGATATTTACATTGGCAATACCACAATCAGATCCTGAAAAACTTAAGAATTTTTCAGCTTCTTTCATTTCATTGGTCATAATTGCAGAAGATAATCCTTGAGCAACACCGTTTTGCATATCAATAGCATTCTCCACATCTCCGCTATATTTCATTAAGTATAAAATTGGAGCAAATGTTTCGTGTTGTACAATTTCAAAATGGTTTTCGGCTTCAATAATAGCTGGTTTTACGTAACAACCACTTTCAAATCCTTCACCTTCTAAAACGCCACCTTCAACTAAAACATTTCCACCTTCCGCTTTTGCTTTTTCAATAGCAGCTAAATATGCATTCACTGCATCTTTATCGATTAATGGTCCCATATGCTTAGTTTCATCTAATGGATTTCCAATTACTATTTGTCCATAAGCACCCACAATTGCATCTCTTACTTTATTGTAAACCGATTCGTGTATGATCAGTCTTCTAGTAGAAGTACAACGTTGTCCTGCAGTACCAACAGCACCAAATACAGCACCAGGTACTACTACTTTTAATTCGGCAGTCGGCGTAATAATAATTGCATTGTTACCACCTAATTCTAATAATGATTTTCCGAAACGTTCTGCAACAGTTGCACCAACAATTCTTCCCATTCTGGTAGATCCTGTAGCTGATATTAACGGAACTCTATGGTCCGTTGTCATCATTTCACCTACTTTATAATCTCCGTTGATGATACTAGAAATTCCTTCTGGTAAATTATTTTCTTTTAAAACATCTGCAATGATATTTTGACAAGCAATAGTACATAAAGGTGCTTTTTCAGAACCTTTCCAAACACATACATCACCACAAATCCACGCTAAAGCAGTATTCCAAGCCCAAACAGCAACAGGAAAGTTAAATGCTGAAATGATTCCAACAACTCCAATTGGATGCCATTGCTCACGCATAACGTGTTCTGGACGTTCCGATGGAATGGTTTGACCGTTTAATTGTCTAGAAAGACCTACTGCAAAGTCACAGATATCGATCATTTCTTGAACCTCACCATAACCTTCTTGTAATGATTTTCCCATTTCGTAAGAAACCAATTGACCTAAAGGCTCTTTTAATTCTCTTAATTTATTTCCAAACTGACGTACAATTTCTCCTCTTTGAGGAGCAGGAACTTTTCTCCACTCTTTATAAGCAGTTTGAGCAGTTGTGATTACTTTATCGTAATCTTCGCGAGATGTAGTTGTTACTTTCCCTATTAATTTTCCATCAACAGGTGAATACGATGAAATCATTTCACCTTCCGAAAACCAGTTACTTCCAGTAGAAGTTCCTTTGTTTATTTCGTTAACTCCTAATTTTTCTAATGCATTTTCGATTCCAAATGCGTTTGCAACAGTAGCCATATTTTTTGTTTTTTTTATTCTAAATTCAGTGTGCAAAGGTACAAAATCTTATAAGATTTTAAAGAAAATTGGGAAATGAAAAGGAGGAGGTATTCGTTGCTTCTATAAAAAGCATTTTATTTTATAAATAAGTAGGTTGTTATAGAATAATTAAGAGTTTAGATTTCTTTAATTTTCACACTGACCCTAAAGGGAAATAAAAAATCTTCATCTCATCCTTTAGGAACGAGGAAAAAAATGAAGATTTTTCTTCTTTTAATAGATCATTTTAAAATGAATTAGTTTTTTATTTAACCAACAAATCGAGGATCAGTTTCCATTACGCTACTGCAATTATCACAGGTTCGCAATGCTTCTGAAGCGTAAAATTCTTTAAAATGCGGTTGGAAATCTTTTTCAACATCGTGTAGTTCAAAATAAACTTCATATAGTTTATGGTTGCAATCATCACAAAACCACATTAAACCATCTTTAAGATTTTTTCCTTTTCGAACTCGTTCTACCACTAAACCGATAGAACCTTCCTCTCTTACTGGAGAATGAGGAGTATTTGCAGAAAGTAAAAACATATCGCCAGGTCCGAGTTTCATTTCTCGCTTTTGGCCGTCTTCTTGAATATTAACTTGAATGTTTCCTTCTAATTGATAAAACAACTCTTCGGTTTCATTAAAATGATAATCCTTCCTCGCATTAGGTCCCGCAACGATCATCACTATATAATCCTTAGAAGCCACATATAAATTTTTATTGGCAACAGGAGGTTTTAACAAGGCTCTATTTTCTTCTATCCACTTGTTTAAATTAAAAGGTTTTGCAATAGCCATAGCTGTATTATTATCTTAGTTTAGGTAAAAATACGTCAAATGGTTGAATTGAAAAAGAAATTTTATTTGCTATAGAAAAGTTGAGTAAAAAAGTAAGTACCATTTGCATTTGGAACAACACCAAAACCTGAATGAGTATAATTACCTTCTATAACATGTTTGTGTGTCGGACTATTTAACCAAGCAAAAACTACCGCTTCTGCAGTTGCATACCCATTAGCAACATTTTCTCCTACACGAATGGCTCCCTTTTGTTTTAGAGCTTCCGAACGTTCACCAAAATTATCATGGTTAATACGGTTCATGTCAATCATATAATTAGTGTGCCTTACTGCATAAGCAGAGGCATATTGCTGATCTCTTTCAATAGATGGTAAATCTATAGACGCTCTATGTTCATTAATTAGAACAAGAATTTCATCGGCTAACTCCCAATTAGTTTCGTGAGCTAAATTTAAATTGATTGAATAATCTGCTTCATCTGTTGGTATACTGTCATCTTTTGAACAAGATGTAACCATAAATGATAATACGATAGCAAGTAGGCAAGTTTTAATAGTTTTCATAATGCGGGGACATCAAATTTGGGGCTTGATGCAGTACAAATATATAATAAATATCTTACAAAATTGCATTTCATCCTGTTTTATATGTATTTAATCGATGTTTAATGTGTATTTATGCTTTTTTTCCTACATTTTAATTCTTACGAGCCTTGTAGCAGCAATGGTTTTAGCTTATCTTAGCTTTTTTATAAAATATTTCACTCATGAAACAAATTTTAACACTTTTAATCGGATTTTTTGTGCTTTTAAGCTGTAATAATGATCAAAACCGTCATTCTGAAGGGGAAATTTCCTCAAAAAACACCTTAAAAAAGCAAGAAACCTTCGGAATTGTAATTCATGGTGGTGCAGGGACTATTTTGAAAAAAAATATGACCGATTCTTTAGAGACTGCCTATTTAGAAAAACTTGAAGAAGCAATAAAAACAGGTCATACTATATTAAGTAATGGAGGTACTTCTTTAGAAGCAGTAACTGCTACTATCAATATCATGGAAGATTCTCCCTTATTTAATGCTGGAAAGGGAGCTGTTTTCACTCATGAAGAAACTAACGAATTGGATGCTTCTATTATGGATGGAGCAACTCTAAATGCTGGAGCAGTTTCAGGAGTTAAACATATTAAAAACCCAATCGACTTAGCATTATCGGTTATGAATGACTCTCCGCACGTAATGCTTTCTGGTGAAGGTGCAGAAGAATTTGCTAGAAAACAAGGTTTTAATATGACAGACCCTTCTTATTTTTATACAGAAAAAAGATTTCAATCGCTTCAGAAAGTAAAAGAAAGAGAGATGCGCGAACAATATAAAAGTTTATCATTTGAAGATCCTTTTATAAAAGATTCAAAATTTGGAACCGTAGGTTGTGTAGCTTTAGATAAAAACGGAAATTTAGCAGGAGGAACTTCCACTGGAGGAATGACAAATAAACGTTGGAATCGTATTGGAGATGCTCCTATTATTGGTGCAGGAACTTATGCCAATAATGCAACTTGTGCAGTTTCATCTACAGGTTGGGGAGAATATTTTATTAGAGCCATGGTAGCTCATGATATTTCGGCAATGATGGAATATAAAGGAATCTCTTTACAAGAAGCGGCTAAAATAGTGATCCAACAAAAAGTGCCAGATTTAGGTGGAGATGGTGGTATTGTCGCAATAGATAAAGATGGAAATATTGCTATGGAATTTAATACGGCTGGAATGTATCGTGCGCATATGAATGCTAAGGGTGAGTTAATTGTAAAAATCTATAAAGATGAATAAACCTTATTATGCGGTCATTTTTACAAATAAACAAACCAAAGATATAGAAGGATATAGTGAGATGGCAGATACGATGGAATCTCTTGCTAAAAAACAACCCGGTTATTTAGGCTTTGAAAATGCCAGAAACGAATTAGGAATTGCGATCAGTTATTGGAAAACGTTAGATGACATTAAAAACTGGAAAGCAAACTTAGATCATTTAGAAGCTCAAGTGAGTGGTAAAAACAAATGGTATTCTTGGTATAAAGTAAGAATTTGCAAAGTGGAAAGAGAATATGAATTTAATAGTATGTAATTTGTGGCTCTATGAAGCTTACTTCTTTTTTTTATTTATTTTTCATAATGTTTTTTATTTCTTGCCAAGAATCTAAAACCGATATTGAACACCACTATTTATTAAAAGATTGGAAATTTTCACAAGAAGGAGATTTTATATGGATGCCTGCAACTATTCCAGGTACGGTACAAGCCGATTTATTAAATTTAGAAAAAATACCACATCCATTTAAAGCTAATAATGAAGATTCTATACAATGGATTTCTGAAAAAAATTGGCGCTATAAAACTCAATTTTTAGTTACTGAAGAAGTCCTCTTAAAATCAAAACATGTTTTGCGATTTAAGGGTTTAGATACCTATGCTTCCATTTTTTTAAATGATAGTTTGATTTTAAAAACAAACAATGCCTTCCGAAGCTGGGAAATAGATGTAAGTGATGTTTTACTATTGGAAAACGATCTGCAAATTAGATTTCAAGCTACCGATTCTATTGAAAAAACAGCAAGCAATAAACTAGATTACGAACTTCCAGAAGCTCCAAGGGTTTTTACTCGAAAACCACAATTTCAATACGGTTGGGATTGGGGGCCCACTATTAAAACGATGGGGATTACTAAAAATATTAGCCTTGTTTCTTATGAAAATGTTCGGTTTAAAGAAGTGTTTCTTAAAACGAATTTCATTTCGGATTCCATTGCTAAAATTTCAGCTGAATTAACTATTCACACCCAAAAACAACAAGAAGTTGCTATTAAAATCATTAATAAAAACAGCAAAGAAACTTTTATTTCTAAGATTGAAATTTCACCAGAACAGACTGAATATCAAATTCCTTTCAACGTTAAAAATCCCAAACTTTGGTGGACGCATAATTTAGGAACGCCTTTTTTATATGATATTGATGTGGAGCTTTTAAATGAAGGGTATCATAAAACATCTTTTACAAAAAAATTAGGAATCAGGTCCATCGAATTGGTAATCGAAAAAGATAGTATAGGTGAAGGTTTTTATTTTAAACTCAACGGGAAACCTGTTTATATGAAAGGCGCGAATTATATTCCTCAAAATATTTTTCTTCCTGAAGTTGATCAAGAACAGTATTCAAGCCTTATCAATGATGTGGTGGACGCAAATATGAATATGCTTCGTGTTTGGGGAGGAGGAGTTTATGAAGCTGATTTCTTTTATCAACTTTGCGACGCTAAAGGAATTTTGGTTTGGCAAGATTTTATGTTTGCCTGTGCGATGTATCCTGGAGATGATGAGTTTCTAGAAAACATCAAACAAGAAGCAATAGAAAATGTAAAAAGATTACGTCAACATCCAAGCATTGCACTATGGTGTGGGAATAATGAAAATAGTGAAGGTTGGTATCGTTGGGGTTGGAAAGATGGTAAAACGGAAGCGCAACAACAAGAAATCTGGGAAGGGTATTTTGCGGTTTTCAATCATATTTTGCCTCGTGTTGTTGATAGTTTAAACCCCTCTATTTCCTATTGGGAAAGCTCCCCTAAATTTGGTCGTGGCGACAGTCGTTATCAATTTGAGGGAGATGCACATGATTGGTGGGTTTGGCATGACGGTTATCCTTTTGAGCATTTTGAAGAAGAAGTTCCTCGTTTTATGAGTGAGTTTGGATTTCAATCCTTCCCTAGTTTTGAGGCTATTAAATATTTTACAGAACAGGATACTATTAATTTAAACCATCCTTCGTTTGCAAACCATCAAAAACATGCTCGTGGTTTTTCATTGATACGTGAATATATGAAACGCGATTTTCCTGTTCCCAGTAAAGGTGAAGATTATGTGTATATGAGTCAGGTATTACAGGCTTACGGGATGACAAAAGGGATTTACGCACATCGAAGAGCGAAACCCTATAATATGGGAACCTTATATTGGCAATTAAACGATTGTTGGCCTGCGGTTTCTTGGTCAAGTATTGACGGTTTAGGGAATTGGAAGGCATTACATTATCAAGCGAAAAAAGCTTTTGAGAATGTGATTATTTCAACTTCTAAAAATAAAAATGCAGTAGCTGTATATATTGTCAACGATACCTTTTCTGAAATAAAAGATACGCTTGTAATAAGCCATTTAGATTTTAATGGGAATGTTCTTTTTAAAGAACAACAACTTGTTTCAAGTATAGAAAACAGTAGTGCAATAGTTTATAAATATCAGTTACAAAATAAAGAATTTGACACTAACAACACCTTTTTAAGAATAACGTTTGATGAATCTGAGTCCATCCATTATTTTTCTAAACCCAAAGATTTAAATTTAATAAACGAGCCGATAACTATTGAAATTGTTAAAAACAAGGAGGGCTTTTTAATTAAGCTGAATTCAGAAACATTACAAAAAAATGTGTTTTTATTTTCTGAAGAAAAGGGAACTTGGCAAGATAATTTTTTCGATATACTCCCTGGAGTTTCAAAAGAAATTCAGTTTAAAACTGATACAGAAATCGTACCAATTGTCAATTTTAAAACACTCAACCAATTCATCCAGAACTAATGCAGAAATTTATTTATTTCTTATTATTCGTAGGCTTTATATTATTTTCGGGATGCCAATCTCCTGAAGTTGTTAATCTTGAGCAATTTCCTCCATTAATTCCTAAACCTCAACAATTAGAAATAAAAAAAGGGGTTTTTAAAATAACCGAAAACACTACTCTTTTCTTTGAGGAAGAATTTACAATTGCTGGAGAATTTCTAGTCAACTATATCCAAAATGGAAGCACTTTTTTACTGAAGAATACTTCAGAAGAGAAAGCAACTATTATAATTAAAAAAGCCGACTCTTTACCTTCAGAAGGGTATACATTATCTGTTTCCAATTCAGATATAATTATAAAAGCCAAAGATGCTTCAGGGGCTTTTTATGCAATACAAACCCTAAGGCAACTCATGCCAATATTATTAGAAAAACAAAAAGGATTTCAGCAAGAAGATTTTTCAATTCCTCAAGTTTATATTAAGGATGCTCCAAAATTTAGATATAGAGGAATGCATTTAGATGTTGGAAGGCATTTCTTCCCAAAGGAGTTTATAAAAGAATACATTGCGAATTTGGCGATGCTTAAAATGAATTATTTTCATTGGCATTTAACAGAAGATCAAGGTTGGCGAATTGAAATAAAAAAATATCCAAAACTAACTGAAATTGGCGCCTATCGTGAAGAAACTTTAATAGGTCATTATAATGATGCGCCTATAAAATATGATGGTAAAAAATACGGTGGCTTTTATACCCAAGAAGATATTAAAGAAATTGTGGTGTTTGCTAAAAAACATCAAGTAACCATCATTCCAGAGATTGAAATTCCGGGTCATTCTCAAGCTGCAATTAGTGCTTATCCAGAATTGGGTTGTAGCGGCGAACAAGTTCCTGTTGCAAATACTTGGGGTGTGTTTCCTGATATTTACTGCCCCAATGAAAACACTTTTGTTTTTTTAGAAAATGTATTGACGGAAGTGATTGATTTGTTCCCAGGAGAATACATCCATATTGGAGGCGATGAAGCGCCAAAAAAACATTGGAAAGAATGTGATCATTGTCAAAAATTAATTAAAGATTTAGATTTAAAAGACGAACACGGATTGCAAAGTTATTTTATTTCTAGAATCGAAATATTTTTAAATAGTAAAGGCAAAAAAATAATTGGTTGGGACGAAATTTTAGAAGGAGGTCTTGCGCCTAATGCTACCGTAATGTCTTGGCGTGGATTTCAAGGAGCCATTGATGCTGCCAAAGAAGGACATGACGTAATACTCACTCCTGGTTCTCATGCTTATTTTGATCATTATCAATCAAATAATCCAAATGAACCTTTAGCAATTGGAGGCTTTTTACCCTTAAAAAAAGTGTATAGTTTTAATCCTATTCCTCCTGAATTGAGTAAAGAAGAGGAAAAACATGTGCTAGGAGCTCAAGGAAATGTTTGGACGGAATATATGAATAATGAAGACCAAGTAGAATATATGGTTTTTCCTCGGATATTGGCTATGAGTGAAGTAGTCTGGAGTGGAGCAACAAAAGACATGGAAACAGAGTACCCAAAATTTCTATCCAGAGTGGAACCTTTTTTAGAGCGGCTTCATACTTTAAATATTAATAATGCGAATCATTTGTATGAATTAGAAGGGAACTTAGTAAAAGAAAACGGACTGGTTCGCTATCAATTAAAAACTCCTTTAGAAGGAAAAAAAATAAGATATACAACCAACGGAACAGCTGCTGTCAATGGCTCAAAACTATATACAGAAAGTATTTTAATTACTGAAAACACTACAATTCATTCGGGTGTTTTTAAAGACAATCAACTTGTAAGTAATCCTTTTTCTGAAACGATTAACTACCATAAAGCAATCACAGGAAAAGTGGATTTAAATGTGCTCCCTCATAAAGCCTATAATGCAGGAGGAAAAGAAGCATTAATTAATGGTATTCATGGAAGTGATCAAAGATATGGTGATAAAGAATGGTTGGGCTTTTGGGGAGACGATGTGGAAATCACCATTGATTTAGGTGAAATTAAAACTATAAACACTCTTAAAACCCGTTTTTATAATACTACAGGGCAATGGATTTATGCACCAAAAAGAATTAGTGTAAGTTGTTTGATAGATGGAAGAGTGCAATTTATGTCTTCTAAACTAATAGATTCTAAATCTGGAAAAAATATTATTGATTTTGAAATTGATTTTTCAGAATTAAAAAAGATTCAGGCCCAAATCATACTTATAACGATTCCAAGTTATGGCATTATCCAAGAAGGGAAACAAGGAGCTGGTAATAAAGCTTGGACTTTTATTGATGAAATAATTATAGAATGATAGTAGAAATCTGTGCCAATTCGTTTGAAAGTGCCTTAGTTGCTGAAAAAGGAGGAGCTCATCGTATAGAACTTTGTACTCAACTTGCTGTTGGTGGATTAACCCCATCGCATCCATTAATTAAAAAAGCAATCACTGAATTGAGTATTCCTGTTCACGTGTTAATTAGACCTAGAAAAGGAGATTTTTGCTATTCAGAAGATGAATTAAATACCATGATTAAGGACATTGAATTCTGTAACAACTTAGGTTGTCAAGGAGTGGTAAGTGGGGTTTTAACTTCAGAAAATGAAATTGATATCGCTGCAACAAAACGATTAATCAATGCTGCAAAAGGGATGGATTTTACGTTTCATAGAGCATTTGATTGCACCGAAAATGCCCTTGAATCTTTAGAACAATTAATCGATTTAAAAATAAAAAGAGTATTGAGTTCTGGTCAAAAACAGACCGCTTTTGAAGGTCTTTCTTTATTAAAGGAAATGAATAAATTATCCAACGGGAAAATTGAAATTATGCCAGGAAGTGGAATTAATACCGAAAATGCTCTTGCCTTTAAAGACCAAAAATTTTGCAGTATCCATTTATCTGCAACGCTTCAACAAAAAGAAAAATCTACTTCATTTTTTGAGGGAGGAACTGAGGGTGTTTCAGATTTAAAAACGATTCAAAAAATTATAGAACTAGTTTCTACAAATTAAATTCCCCAATTTCGATATGGTATTTTAGACAGTTGCGAGTTATAATATCTAACATCACCTGTTACTTCTTTACCTAACCAATCTGGTTTTTCAAATTCTTCATTTTCCTCTGATAATTCTATTTCTGCCATGATTAGCCCTTCATTTTCGCCAAAAAATTCGTCTATTTCAAAAAAGTGAAAACCTATTTTAACTTCATATCTTATTTTTTCAATAAGATTGGGTTCACATAATTCTAAAAGCATTTTGGCTTCCGCTAAGGGAATTTCTTTTTCCCATTCAAACCTAGTTGTTCCTTCTTTATTCGAAATCCCTTTTACGGTAATAAAAGCTTCCTTACCTTTTATTCTAATACGTACTGCACGTTCTTTATGGGTATTTAAAAACCCTTGAATAATTCTAGTCTGTTTGTATGCTTCTTTTTTATAGGTATCTGAAACTATTAAAAATTTACGTTCGATTTCTATCATAACTATTTTTTGTCAAGATTTTTAATTCTCCAAGGTGGATTTTTTCTGTTTTTGCCTGCATGATAAATAATGATTTGATTACCATCTAGGTCTTTTAATTTTGCTTCTCTCCAAAGCCAAAGTTGATCTTCTGCTTCTTTCTCAAACACAATTCCTTTAGCTTGTAATTCGCTTACTTTTTTAGCTACATTAGCTACTTCAAAATAGATAATTATTCCATTTCCTTCCGTAATTTTATCCGCCAAATGAATGGAAAATGTAGTGTTTCCATCAAGGCATTCAAAACGGACATATTTTGGTAGCGCTTCCACAATAAGTTTTAAACCTAAGGTGTTATAAAACCCTGTTGCCTTTTCCACATCGATAGATGGAATTGTAATCTGATTTAAATTCATAAATGCTATTAATGTGTCTAATATATTATAAATTTATAGGATGAAGGAAGAACTTCTCCAAAGAAAAATAATACACGTTGATATGGATGCTTTTTATGCCTCTGTAGAACAACTAGACAACCCAGAATTACGGGGGAAACCAGTTGCTGTTGGAGGAAGTTCTAAGCGTGGTGTAGTAAGTGCTGCTAGTTATGAAGCTCGAAAATTTGGAGTCCGATCTGCCATGAGCAGTGTCATCGCTTTACAAAATTGCCCTGATCTCATCTTTGTAAATTCAAATTTTAAACGCTATCACGAAGTATCGGATCAAATTAGAAAAATCTTTTATGAGTTTACCGATAAAGTAGAGCCATTATCATTAGATGAAGCTTATTTGGATGTAACTGAAAACAAAAAAGGGAATCCGAGTGCTTCTTTAATTGCGGAAGAAATTAGAAAAAAAATAAAAGAAAAAACTGGCTTAAATGCTTCAGCTGGAATATCTATCAATAAATTTATTGCAAAAGTTGCTAGCGATATTAATAAACCCAACGGACAGAAAACAGTACCTCCAAACGAGGTTCTTGAGTTTTTAGAAAATCTAGATATTAAAAAATTCTATGGTGTTGGAAAAGTTACCGTAAAAAAAATGTATCGTCTTGGAATCTTTACAGGAAAAGATCTAAAACTGAAATCAAAAGAATTTTTAGAAGAGCATTTTGGAAAAAGCGGTGGTTTTTATTATCACGTTGTAAGAGGAGAACATTTTAGTGAAGTAAAATCTTCTAGAACTCGTAAATCATTAGCCGCAGAACGTACTTTTAGTGAGAACATCACTTCAGAAATTTTTATGATAAAAAAACTAGAGGACATTGCGAACGAGGTAGAAAAACGACTTAAAAAAAGTAAAGTTGCAGGAAAAACAGTCACCCTTAAAATTAAATACAGTGATTTTACGTTACAAACTAGAAGTAAAACATTGCCCTATTATATATCGGATAAAGATGTAATCGTAGAAACTGTTAAAGATTTGTTATTTCAATCCGGTATGAAAAACTCGGTACGGTTGTTGGGAATTTCACTTTCGAACCTCAACACTGATAAAGGGAAACCAACAAAAGAGAAGGTGGTCGCTGTTCAATTAAAATTTGATTTCTAAAAAAATTATAAAACATATATGTGAGAAAATTACTTAAAATTATTTTTTAACCCTAATAACTCACATTATGAAAACAGTAAAAATTTTAAGCCTTGCTTTAATTAGCACTACATTATTTCTTTCTTGTAAAAATGAAGAAAAACCTTCATCAGATACTACACTAAATTCTGAAAATGATTTAGCAATCATTGATCCTATTACGGAAGAAAAAACCATAGGAATTGACTATTTATATGTCACCTCAGCATCTGGTCTTAGTTTAAGAGCCTATGCTAATTTACAAAGTGAAAAACTCGGCGTAATGCCTTATGGTACAAAAGTGAAAGTGATTTCGTTAGAATTAAACCCAACAATGAAAGTTGGAGAAATTTCTGGAGGTATGGACCAAATTGAATTCAATCACAAAAAAGGATTTGCATTTAATGGATATCTTTCTAAATTTTTTCCTCCAGAAACAGGAATTTCAGCAAAAAGATATAGTGAAGAATTACTGTTAGAATTTCCAACAGTTAACTATTCAGAAACTAAAAGCGGTACTGCAAGTAATCCAATAAATACTGAAAAGTTAATTCTTCCAAAAACACAATGGCATGAAGCTTTTTATATGGCTCAACAGCTATTTAATATTCCTAAAGAATTTAAGTTTCCTTCTTCAAAAGGAAAAGATAAAGAAGTTATTTTAGAAAAAAGATTAAAAAAAAACAGTTGGGTTAGTGAGCTTCAAATTACAAGAAAAGAAGATGCCCTTTCAAAAATGGAATACAAATACAAAAACAAAGGGTATACTAAAACAGTCTCTATTTATAAAGAAGGAGAAATGGTAGTCATAGAAAAAATCGAAGAACTTAAATAAGTTTTAGTTTTAAAAGGTTGCTAATTTGTCATTCAGAACGAAGTGAAGAATCCCATGTTTTAAAATAATTAAGATTCTTCAGTCGTTACACTTCTTCTGAATGACAAATTTAGACAGCTTTTTCCTTTTATATTAACTCATTTACATACTTTTAATGTTATGTATTTTATATTTGCAAAAAGAAAAAGCAATGCTAGGTAAAGGAACTAAATTATATAGTATTTTAAGATTAAAATGCCCAAGGTGTCATGAAGGTGATTTTTATAAGGGTTCTCCTTTTAAATTTGCAACCATGGGAAGGGTTAAGGAAAATTGTCCAGAATGTAATCTTAAATATAATATAGAGCCTAGTTTTTTTCAAGGTTCATATTATGTTGCTTATGGTTTAGGGGTGGCATTATTTATAACTGTTTGGATATTACAAATAATATTCTTCCCAAATGTTGGTCCAGGAACTTTACTAATTTCAATTTTAGTATCACTTCTTGTTTTTTCACCTATTCTATATGCTTTATCAAAAATAATTTGGATTAATGTTTTTGTAAAATATGAAGCATCTATTTTGAAGAAGAAAACTTCTAAGAATAAATAAATCCAAATTTTCTTTTATTTGGACTGATCAATAGCAGGATTTTAACAATTCTTATAATTGACAAACAGCTAATATTAGATATATTTGAAATTCATAAAAAATAATTACCTTTTTATAAGTCAGTTTTTTATTAATCTTAAATATCTAGTATGAAATTTTTTACTTTAAATTATTTATTAAAAAAATTAAAATTAGTTAGCTTACTAGCTTTATTTTTTGTCTTTAATATCTCCTTTTCACAAGGAAATTATACGATTCGTCTTCAAGATGAAAGTATAGAACTTCCAGAAAACATTGAAACTTTTCAATGGGATCAGATGCCAGAATCTGCCATCTTAAACGATGGTTTTGTAGGTTGGATTCAGTTCTATGAGACTCCATCTCAATCTGTTCAAAATAGTTTTAAAGAAAATAACCTTCATCTAATAGAATATATTCCTAACAAGGCATATTTATTTTACTTCCCAAACTCAACTTCAATTTCATATTTAAAAAATCAAGGAGTAAGATCAATTACACCCGTAAATGGTGATTATAAATTAGAGTCAAACCTTAAAAACGGTTTTATTGGAGATTGGGCAATAGCAGGTAATAATATATTAGTGACCCTTCAATATCATACCTATGTTTCCTCTGATTTTGTTATTAGCGAATTAGCAAGTAAGCAAATTTCTGTTAAACAAGAGTATAAAGGATCTAACAACATCGATTTAACGATTCCAAATAACTGTTTGGAAGAACTCTCAAATTTACCCTATGTAAAATGGGTGGAAGTAATTGTTGCGCCATCAATTAAAGATGATACAAGAGGAAGAAGTTTACACAGATCAAGTAATCTTGATACTCAAACTGGAGCTGGAAGAAATTATACTGGAAAAAACATAGGTGTTCTATGTAGAGATGATGGTATTGTTGGACCCCATATAGATTTTCAAGGAAGAATTGATAATTCTATGGCAAGTGGTACTGGACAAACTCATGGCGATGGAGTTTCTGGTATTATGGCGGGTGCAGGAAATTTAGATCCTTCTATGAGAGGAATGGCTGCTGAATCAAATTTATATGTAGCAAACTATCAGGCTAACTTTTTAGATTCTGCAACTCAAACTTATATTAACGATGGTTCAGTACAAATAACCAATTCATCTTATAGTAATGGATGTAATGATGGTTATACAACCATTACGCAAACCGTAGATACACAAACAAATGATATCCCATCACTTTTACATGTTTTCTCTGCTGGAAACTCTAACAATAGCAATTGTGGTTATGGAGCAGGCGATCAATGGGGAAATATAACAGGAGGACATAAACAAGGTAAAAATGTAATTGCAACAGCAAATGTTTTCTTTGATGGTAGTTTAGTTGGTTCAAGTAGTAGAGGTCCTGCTCACGATGGTAGAATTAAACCAGACATTGCTGCCAATGGACAAAATCAGAATTCTACAGACGAAAATAACACCTATCAAAGTTTTGGAGGTACCTCTGGCGCTGCTCCTGGAATTGCAGGAATCTCAGCACAATTATATGAAGCTTATGGAGATTTAAACGGTGGAGATCTTCCTCCTTCAGCTTTAATTAAAGCAAGTTTATTAAACACTGCAAATGAAGCAGGAAACATAGGTCCAGATTATAAATTTGGATGGGGAATTGTAAATGCACTTAGAGCTGGAATGTTATTAGAAGATAGCAGGTATTTATCAGATGACGTTTCGCAAGGCGATACAAATACGCATTCAATTAACGTTCCTTCTGGAACATCACAAGTTCGATTTATGGTATACTGGAGTGATCCAGCTGCCACACCAGGAGCAAGCCCAGCATTAGTTAACGATTTAGATTTAATCGTTACAGATCCTTCAGCTGGAGCTCATGAGCCTTGGATATTAGATCCTACACCTAATGCAACCACCTTAAATTTACCAGCAACTTTAGGTCCAGATCATTTAAATAATGTGGAACAAGTTTTATTAAATAGTCCTGAAAGTGGTGATTATGATATTGAAATCTCTGGTTTTAATGTTCCAATGGGACCACAAGAATATTTTGTGTTATATGAAATCATTGCAGAAGAACTTACCATGACTTACCCTAACTCAGGTGAAAGTTTTGCTCCAGGTGAGACAGAATCTTTACATTGGGATGCTATTAATACTACCGAAGATTTTGTTTTAGAATATTCTACAGATAATGGAAGTTCTTGGAACAACATAACTACAGTTAACGCTACTACTTATACCTATGGCTGGTCTATTCCAAATGAAGTTACAGGTGAAGCATTGGTAAGAATTACAAGCGGAAGTTTTACAGATGAAAGTGATGAAGTATTTTCGATTGCAAGTTTAGCATCAAATGTGGATGTTTCACAAATTTGTCCAGATGAAGCTACTTTTGCTTGGAACCCTGTTGATGATGCAGAATCATACGACTTTTACTTATTAGGTGATACCTCAATGGATTTAATTGGAAATTCAACGGGTACAACCTTTACTTTTTCAATTACAGATCCTAGTGAAGAAATGTGGGCTGCTGTTGTTGCAAAAAATGATACAGAAGGATGGAAAAGTAGAAGAACTATTGCGATTTATCACCCTGGTGGCTTGGTAAACTGTTCGTTAGCGGATGATCTTTCTGTAGATTCTTTAAACAATACTTCCGAAGACTTTAATTATGTCTGTGATGATAGCCCTACGGTTATTTCAGCAAATATTAGAAATACAGGAATCAATAGTCAAACTGATTTTGTGGTTTCTTATCAAATAGATAGTGAACCAGTTGTTGAAGAAACTTTCACAGGAACTTTAGATCCAGGACAACAAGAAATATTTAATTTTGCAACTGAAGTAAGCTTAACAACAAGTGGGAATTATACTTTACTTGTTAAAGTAGAACTTGCTGGAGATTTGAATCCATCAAACGATGAAGTAACTTTAGACTTCTATGCAGCAACTGAGGCAACTAGTTTAAATTTTGAAGAGGATTTTGAAACAAATGGAATGCCACCTTCTGGTTGGAATATATCAAACCCAGATGACAGTTATACTTGGGAAGAAAGAACCGGTGTTACCGGTAGTGACGGTAATCCAAGTGTAATGGCATGGCTAAACAATGAAGATTACAATAGTGCTGGAGAAGTAGATATAATGCAAACCGAAATATTTGATTTATCAAATGCTTCGGTACCTACGCTAACTTTTGATTTGGCAAAAGCTCAATATTCCGCAAGTTATAATGATGTTTTAAAAGTAGATATCTCTACAGATTGTGGAGTAACTTTTACCACTATTTACGAAAAAGACGGTTTAGAGCTTTCAACAATTCCTGATTACAACACTACTAATTGGACTCCAACTTCGGCTGATGATTGGAGAACTGAAGAAATCGACTTAACTCCATATGAAGGTGAAAATGTGATGTTTAATTTTGTGAATATTACTGGATATAGCAATAGTACTTATATAGATAATATCAATGTATCTGCAGAATCCTTAGGAGTTTCAAACAATGAATTAACTGGAGTTTCATTGTACCCAAATCCATCTTCGGAACAAGTAAATATTTCTTTTAATTCAACTAATGGAAATTCTTATCAAATTAAAATTATTAATAGTCTAGGTCAAGTTATTCAAGAAATTGAGGAAACTTCATTTAACGGATCTAATGATATTTCTTTAGATGTTTCTAATTATAGTATTGGCTTGTATTTTGTGAAGATTGAAGTTGATAATCTTTCAACTATAAAAAAGCTAATTATAAAATAATCAATATTTAAAAATAATTAAAAAAGAGCCGTTTAATAAACGGCTCTTTTTATTTACATTTTTTTGATTTTTCTCTCTAAGGAATTTTAATAAAAAGGTTGTAGATTTACATAATGATAGAGGATTTAAAAAACAGTTACGGCGATCTTTTTGAAGACGAATTATTGGAAGAAATAAGTATTTATGGAACTTTCAAAGAAGTTTCGGAAGGCTTTAAATTAATTGAAATCGGTCAATATATTAAATCGATGCCATTATTAATAAGTGGTGCTATTAAAATCATGAGAGATGATGATGATGGAGATGAGCTTTTACTTTATTTTATAGAAAGTGGAGAAACTTGTGCGATGACATTAACTTGTTGCTTAGGACAAACCAAAAGTGAAATTAGAGCTGTTGCAGAATTACCCACCAAATTAATAATGATTCCTATCGAAAAAATGGAAGAGTGGACAGGGAAGTATAAATCCTGGCGAAATTTTGTTTTTGAAAGTTACCATAATAGATTAATGGAAATGCTAGAAACTATTGATTCTATAGCTTTTTTAAAAATGGACAAACGTCTTTTAAAATACCTACAAGATAAATCTAAAATAACTAAAGATGATATTATTTATAGTACGCATCAAGAAATAGCCTACGAATTACATACGTCCAGAGTAGTAATATCAAGACTTTTAAAAAAGCTTGAAAACCAAGGTAAGATCGAACTTAATAGAAATAATATTAAGATTAACAACTTATAATTTAAACATTATTTAGTAGTATTATTTCCCCCTTCTTTTTCATAAATTATAACCAACAAATTATTAATCTAATCTCTAAATATGGATGTTCCAGATCATATAGATGTTAATGGCTTTAAACATATCTCCTACCATATAGATACTTATACAGAAGACGAATTAATTTCTAAAAGTGAATCGTTTTACAAATGGCTTGACGAAAGAAGATCGGTTAGGGATTATTCAGATAAATGCGTCCCTAAAGAAGTCATTGAAAACATAATTAATAGTGCATCAACAGCACCTTCAGGAGCACATAAACAACCTTGGACATTTTGTGCAATATCCAATCCACTCATAAAATCACAAATCCGAAAAGAAGCAGAAATTGAAGAAAAAGAAAGCTACGATTCTAGGATGAGTGATCGATGGAAAAAAGATCTGGAACCATTAGGGACAAATATGAATAAACCCTTTTTAGAAACTGCTCCTTGGTTAATCATTGTTTTTAAAAAAGCTTACAATTTAGATGAAAACGGGAATAAGCAAAATAATTATTACGTTAACGAATCTGTTGGTATCGCCTGCGGAATGTTAATTTCTGCTATTCATAATGCAGGTTTAGTCACGCTTACACATACACCAAGTCCAATGAGTTTTTTATCAAAAATTCTAAATAGACCAAGTAACGAAAGGGCATTTCTATTACTTCCGGTAGGTTACCCTAAGTTTCCAACTTACGTTCCTGATATAAAAAGAAAACCTTTAGGGGAAACCTCTGTATTCTATGAATGATTTCGACACTATTAACCAGTAAAAAAAACAATCATTTTTAGTGAATTTGGTAAGTTTCTAATCGTTTGTTATCAAATAATCTTCGTTAAATTATTATTTTTAAAACTAATTAATAAACACTTATGGATTTTTTATTAGAACCTTGGCCTTGGTATATTGCAGGACCATTGATTACATTAATAATGTTTTTCTTGTTTTATTACGGGAAAAAATTTGGAATCTCATCCAATCTTGAAACCATGTGTTCCATTGGTGGTGCCGGAAAATTTGTAGATTTCTTTAAAGTTGATTGGCGAAAAAACTCTTGGAATTTACTGTTTTTATTAGGTACCATAATTGGAGGATTTATAGCTTTCCAATGGTTAACTCCTAATGAAGCAGTTGCAATAAGTGAACAAACTATTAAAGATTTAACCGAATTAGGTTTTCAAAATGCAGGCACTCAATATTTACCTGATGAAATTTTTAGTTTGGAAACCATGCTATCCTTCAAGGGCTTTTTAGTTTTATTAATCGCAGGTGTTTTAGTTGGATTTGGAAGTAGATATGCTGGTGGATGTACCTCAGGACACGCAATTGTAGGACTGAGTAATTTAGAGCTTCCATCCTTAATTTCAGTCATCGGATTTTTTATTGGAGGCTTGATTATGACTTGGTTAATTTTACCTTTAATCTTTTAAATCTAAGAATATGAAAAACATTAAATTTTTATTTTTCGGTGTTCTCTTCGGAATTATACTTAGTAAAGCTGAAGTAATTTCTTGGTACCGCATCTACGAAATGTTTAAATTCCAATCCTTTCATATGTATGGGATTATTGGGTCTGCAGTAGTTTTAGGGATGATACTTTTTTACTTTTTTAATAAAGGTAGTATTAAAACCCATAATGGAGAAAAAATTAATATAGACCCTAAAAAGAAAGGGTTTTCAAGAAACATGTTTGGAGGAATCATATTTGGTTTAGGCTGGGCACTTGCAGGGGCATGTCCAGGTCCTATGTTTATATTATTAGGAAGAGGAGTTGTTGCTATTCTGATGGTGATTTTTGGAAGTCTTTTAGGGACTTTTTTATATCACGCTATAAAAGGAAAACTTCCTCATTAAAATATATATTAAACGTAAACTAATGAAGTACGGCTTTATTATAGATAACAGAACGTGTATTGGCTGTCAGACACGGAATGACAAATTATTAAATTTTAGGAATCTCATTTTAATAGAATAACTTACATTTATAAATGCTTTCAAAATTTTTCCCATTTCTTACTTGGCTTCCATTAGCTAAAAAATCTTGGAAAGATGACTTAATAGCCGGAATTACAGGAACCATCATTGTTGTTCCACAAGCTGTGGCTTTTGCAATGATTGCTGGTTTACCTCCAGTTTATGGTTTTTATACTGCAATGTTAACTCCAATTATTGCTGCTATTTTTGGATCGTCTTATCATTTAGTTTCAGGACCTACCACTACCAGTTCTATTGTTTTATATGCAATTATTAGTAAATATATACTCCCTGAATCAGACATAGAAGCATTTGTTTCTTTAGCAATTTTATTGTCCTTTATGGCTGGAATCATAAAATTATTTATGGGAATAGCACGAATGGGGAAATTAGCAAGTTTCGTTTCTAATTCAGTAATTATTGGGTTTTCAGCGGGTGCCGGTGTATTGATTGCTTTTAAACAACTAAAATATATTTTTGGAATTGAAGTACCCCAGGGAAGTTCTTTTTATAACATTGTAAAATATATAGTTTCGCATATTTCAGAAACCAATTGGTATGCATTTAGTGTGGCTATAATTACCCTAGTAATTGCCATATTAATACGAAAAATAAAAAAAATATCGAAGCTTTATATGTTAATCGCTATGATTCTAGGTAGCGTATTTGCTATTTGGTTAAGTAAATATGCGATACCAATAGAAACTGTTGGAAGTATTCCTTCTCATCTTCCTCCTTTTAAAATGCCGGCCTTTAACTTTGAGAATATGCGAATGCTAACAATGGGAGCTATAGTTTTAGCTACATTGGGATTGGTTGAAGCGGCAGCAATTTCAAGATCAATAGCGTTAAACACACATCAAAAATTAAATACAAATCAGGAGTTTGTTTCTCAAGGAATATCAAATGTTGTTTCTAGTTTTTTCTCATGTTATACCAGTTCGGGGTCGTTTACAAGATCAAGCATTAATTATCAAGCCGGCGCAAAGACTCCGATGGCTGCAGTTTTTTCTGCAGTTGGACTGATGATAGTAGTGTTGTTATTTGCAAAATATGCAGCTTTTTTACCTAAACCAGCAATGGGTGGAATTATTTTATTGGTGGGTTATAATTTAATTGATTTTACGCATATTAAACATATTATAAAAAGTAGTAAACGAGAATTAATTGTTTTTGGAGCTACCTTTTTAGGAACACTTTTTTTAGAATTAGACCAAGCATTGGTTATAGGGATTTTTATTTCACTCTTCTTTTATATGGAACGTACCTCTAAACCAAATATCGCTACGTTAGGATTAAACCAAAAAAATAGACTTATTAATATTATAAGAGATAAAAACGCAAAAGAATGTTCAAGTATTAAGATTTTAAGAATTGACGGTTCGCTTTACTTTGGATCAATCGAAAAAATTTCGGATTACTTAACTAATTTATACAATGAAAATGAAAGTCAATATGTATTAATTGCAGCAGATGGCATTAATTTTATTGATCTTGCTGCTGCTGAATGGATCAGTAACGAAATACAAAAATGGCAAGAAAATAGAGGAGGAATTTATATTGCGGGATTAAAGATTGTAAGTCAAGATGTATTAATAAAAGGTGGTTTTATTGATAAAATCGGAGAAAATATTTTCTTTGAAGGAAAGAAAGAAGCAATTGCAGAAATGCATAAAAAAATTAAACATCCTTGTAAAAAGAAAGCTTTTAAGGAGTGTAGTGGATTGCAAGAATAATCTATTGTGCTAATTGTTACAAAAAAAGCTATTTGTATTACTTACTTTTGCATTTCAAAACGCATCTTTTTGTAGTTTCATATGAATTTAAAAAACATTCTTCCCATACTAGATTGGCTTCCTAATTATAAAAAAGAATGGCTTAAAGGTGATTTAGTTGCTGGTTTAACGGTCGGTATCATGTTAATCCCTCAGGGAATTGCTTATGCACTTATTGCAGGGTTACCTCCTATTTACGGTCTTTATACGGCATTAATACCGCAAATAGTTTATGCTATTTTTGGAACATCTCGTCAGTTAGCAGTAGGTCCTGTTGCGATGGATTCTTTAATTGTTGCTGCAGGAGTTGCAACTTTAGCCGAAGTAGGTTCTGAACATTTTATAGAATTTGCCATTTTATTGGCATTTATAATGGGGGTACTTCAAATACTTTTTGGAGTTTTTAGATTAGGTTTTATCGTAAATTTTTTATCAAAACCCGTTATCAGTGGATTTACATCTGCTGCTGCATTGATTATTGGATTTAGTCAATTAAATAATTTATTAGGGATCCAATTAGAAAGGAACAATAAGCTTCAAAATTTACTATATGAAGCTTATCATCACCTCAACGAAATCCATTGGCTTACCTTTTTAATTGGTGCTCTTACCATCATTAGCATAATAGTAATTAAAAAATATTTTAACAAAATTCCAGCGGGATTATTTGTTGTTATTACATCTATTTTAATCGTTAAATTTTTTCAATTAGATCAATTAGGGGTTTCAATTATTGGAGATATTCCTAAAGGTTTACCAGATTTTAGAATCCCTTCATTTGATAGAAAAATAATAACAGATTTATTTCCTATTGCATTAACGCTTTCATTTATTGCTTTTTTGGAAGCGATTTCTGTTGCAAAAGCAATAGAATCAAAACATCCTGAATGTAAAATTAGACCAAATCAAGAATTGATCGCTTTAGGAATGGGGAATTTTATTGGTTCATTTTTTCAAACGTACCCTGCAACAGGTGGTTTCTCTAGAACAGCTGTAAATGAACAATCTGGTGCTAAAACTCCACTTTCAGCTTTAGTTTCAGCTACCGTTATAGCTTTAACATTACTTTTCCTTACTCCTGTTTTTTATTATTTACCAAAAACTGTTTTAGCAGCGATTATTATGGTGGCTGTTTTTGGATTGTTAGATTTTTCAATGCCAAAAAAATTATTAAAGTTTTCAAAAAGAGATTTATTAATTCTAATTGTAACTTTAATTTTTACGGCAACCGTTGGAATTAAAGAAGGAATTTTTATAGGTGTTGTACTTTCTTTGGTCATGCTTATTTATAATAATACAAAACCACATATTGCCGTTTTAGGTAAAGTTCCAAACACCCATTTTTATAGAAATCGAAAACGATTTAAAGAAGTAGAAATAGAAGATGAAATACTAATAGTTCGTTTTGACGCACAATTAAATTTTGCAAATACTACTTATTTTAAAGATAAGCTTCAAGAATATGCAAATTACAAAGGAGACCAATTAAAACTCTTAATTCTTGACGGTGAAAGTATTAATAGTTTAGATAGCAGTGCAATTTATGCATTATTAGAAATTTTAGAGTATTTTAACAGAAAGGAAGTAACCATTGCTTTTACTGATTTAAAAGGTCCTGTAAGAGATAAAATGATTAAATCTGGATTTATGGCAAAAGCTAACGAAGATCTGTTTTTTATGAGTATTCAAGGAGCTGTGGATTGGTATCATACTGGTTTTCAGCAAGAAAAATATCATAAATATATAAAACAAGAAAATTCAAAAAAACCATGGTTCAGGAGATAATGTAACAAAAGTTACTTTATCAATTATAAAAATGCAATAATTTAGCAGCTTATTAACAACACTTAAGAAAGTAGAACAGATGAAAATAGAACAATTATTTACAGGATGCCTTGCAGAAATGGCTTATTATATTGAGTCTAATGGAGAAGCGGCAATAGTTGACCCTCTAAGAGAAACGGAACCTTATTTAAGAATGGCTGAGGCCGATGGAGCAAAAATAAAATACATCTTTTTAACTCACTTTCATGCAGATTTTGTTTCCGGACAATATGATTTAGCTCAAAAAACTGGAGCAAAAATTGTTTTTGGCCCAAATGCAACTGCAGAATATGATATTTATAATGGTACCGATGGAGAAGATTTTTTTGTTGGAGATGGAAAAATTACATTAATTCATACTCCTGGCCATACGATGGAATCTTCCTCTTATTTAATAACAGATAAAGACGGAAAAACTCCCTGTGTATTAACTGGAGATGCTTTGTTTATTGGCGATGTTGGGCGACCCGATTTAGCAGTAAAACAAGGTGCATTAACTGAAGCAGATTTAGCAGGTCATTTATTCGATTCGCTAAGAAATAAAATAATGAAGTTACCAGATGATATCATTGTATATCCCAATCATGGTGCTGGTTCCGCTTGTGGTAAAAACATGAGTACAGATACTTTTGACACTTTAGGGAATCAAAAGAAAACCAATTATGCGTTAAGAGCAGATATGACAAAAGAGGAATTTATTACAGAAGTAACTACTGGATTAAAACCACCACCACAATATTTTCCAAATAATGTTAGAATGAACAAGTCGATCAATACCAGTATTGATGAAGTTCTTCACAAAGGAACAACTCCTTTAGATGCTGCAACATTTAAAGAAATGAGTGAGCAAAAAGACATTTTAGTTATAGACACGCGCTCTAAAGAAACTTATACTCATGAAGGTACGGTACCGGGAGCTTGGTATATTGGTATTGATGGTAATTTTGCCCCTTGGGTAGGTGCTATTGTTTCAAACATTAATCAAAAAATTATATTTATTGCTGATGATGAATTACGTGTTAACGAAATTGCTACTCGTTTTTCTAGGGTTGGATATGATAATACTTTAGGGTATTTAAATGGTGGACTTGCGGACTGGAAAACACAAGGTTTTGATGTTGACTATATAGGTTCTGTATCGGCTGCTAAATTTACAGATATGTTAGCTCAAGGAGCTATTGAAAAACCTGTTGATGTACGTAGAGAATCTGAATATTTATCAGAACACGTTTTAGGAGTAGAAAATTTTCCGTTGGATTTTATCCATACTAATTTTGCAGAAATTGATCCTGAAAAAGAGTATTTTTTACATTGTAAAACAGGATATCGTTCCCTAATTGCTGCATCAATTTTTAAAGCAAATGGTGTAAAAAAAGTAACTGATGTAAGAGGTGGATATGAAGATATCGTAGAAACCAAAGCACCACTTTCAGAATTTGTTTGCCCAACAACTATGTTATAAGAATCCCCATATATTAATTTTGCAAAAAGCGGTTTTTATAACCGCTTTTTTTATGTGCAAATTATAATTGTAACCTTTGTTACTCCTTAGCTTATAAAAGCTATATATCTTTGCAATGTTGTGAAACAGAAAGTGAAAACTTAATTATAAAAAATATTAATGAAAAATATAACTCATATAGAATTTAAGAACCAAATTGAAAGTGATCCAAATGCAATTATTATTGATTGTAGAACTGCGATGGAATGGGATCAAGGAATTATTGAAAATTCTATATTATTAGATCTTTTCGATTCTCACGGTTTTATGCACGAATCCGAAAAATTTGATAAAGATAAAAGCTATTATGTTTATTGCAGAAGTGGTGTTAGAAGTGTTAATGCTTGCCAAATTTTAGAATCTATAGGTATTAAAAGTACCTATAACTTATTAGGCGGTATTATGAGTTGGCAAGATAAAATTGTTGCACCTAAAAATTAAAATTATGAAAAAATTATTAATCCCTATTTTCTTTATTCTTTTCTCTTTTATTTCAATATCACAAGAAATAAAAAATGATGTGCTTTCTGTTGAAAATTTCAAAGAATTAGTAATTGGAAAAAAAGTACAATTAGTTGATGTTAGAACAACAGAAGAGTTTAACTCCGGAAAAATTGAAGGAGCTATAAATATCGATTATTTCGATCAAGATAATTTTAAAGTAGCTTTTGAAAAATTAAATAAAAATCAACCCGTATATTTATATTGTCGTTCAGGTAAAAGAAGTCACGAATCGGCTATTTTATTAGAAAAAATGGGATTTAAAGAAATCCACGATTTAAACGGCGGTTACATCGCTTGGTCAAAAAAATAGAATTATGACAACAACAATTAAAATTCAAAATTTAAAATGTGGTGGTTGTGCCAATACCATCATAACGAAAATTTCAACTTTAGAAAATGTAAACGAAGTAAGCGTTAATGTAGAAGATGCTACAGTTACTTTTAATACATCATCTGAAAAAGAAATAGCACATGTAAAAAGTAAATTATCAGTCTTAGGATATCCTGCAGATGGAGAAAACAATTCGGTGATTTCAAAAGCGAAATCCTATGTAAGCTGTGCTACTGGGAAAATGTCACAATAAATTTAATTAAAATGAAAAATACGCTTTACTTATTTTTAATGTCAGTTTTAATTCTTTTTACAGCTTGTAAAAATGAAACAAAACAAGAAGGTCCAACAAAAGAGGAAATCAAAATTGAAGAATCAAACATAAACATAAATCCTTCTCACGCTCAAATTGGACTGAATATAGCCTTTACCACAAAAGCTCAATTAGGTAAAAACCTAATTGGAACTATGAAGGAAAAAGGGGTGCTTGAAGCTTTACAATTTTGTAATATAAAAGCAATCCCGTTAACCGATAGTATGGCGACTGTTCATCAGGCAATTATTAAAAGAGTTAGTGATAAAACACGAAATCCTAATAATAAAGCAAATGAAGTTGAACTAAAAAACATAGAATATTTTAAATCTGTTTTAGCTAAAAATGAAGAAATTAAACCTATCGTTGAAACTAGCAATGATAGTGTAAATTTTTACTATCCAATTGTTACCAATGCAATGTGTTTACAATGTCACGGTAATCCAGAAAAAGATTTAAACCCAGAACTTCTTACTTCCTTAAGCAATTTATATCCAAATGATGAGGCGGTTGGTTATTCAGAAAATCAAGTTAGAGGAATTTGGAGTATTCAATTTAAAAATAACAAGATCGATGAGTAGTTTTTTTGAAATTATTGCTAGTGACCAACCCGTGCTTGTAGACTTTTTTGCAACTTGGTGTGGACCATGTAAAGCGATGTCACCTATTTTAAAGCAAGTAAAAGATAATTTTGGTGATCAAGTTAAAATTATAAAAATTGATATAGATAAAAACCAACGTTTGGCAGCTTCATTAAATGTAAAAGGAGTTCCCACGCTTATACTTTATAAGAATAGTTCAGTTTTATGGAGACAGTCTGGAGTAGTGCAAGCCAATGATATTGTTTCAAAAATTAATAATCATCTTTAAAATTATTGAATGCTTTTAGATGAAAATTTTTGGGATAGTAAATATAAATCTGAACAAACTGGTTGGGATATTGGATATATTTCAACTCCTTTAAAAGAATATTTTGATCAATTAACAAATAAGGAATTAAAAATATTAATTCCTGGTGGCGGGAATTCTTATGAAGGTGAATATCTTCATAACCTAGGTTTTAAAAATGTTTATGTGGTAGATATCTCCGCAACGGTATTAACTAATTTTCAAAAAAGAGTTCCTAGTTTTCCAAATCAGCATTTGATAAATTCCAATTTTTTTGATTTAAAAGACACATTTGACCTCGTCATTGAGCAAACTTTTTTTTGTGCAATTAATCCAGATCTCAGGCCCGAATATGCTTCAAAAGTGAGTGAATTATTACTTGTAAATGGAAAGTTAGTAGGCTTACTTTTTAATATTCCGCTTTTTAAGGATCGCCCTCCATTTGGCGGAACTAAAAAAGAATACATACCCTATTTTAATCCTTATTTTAAACTCGATATTATAGAAACTTCCTATAATTCAGTTTTAGAAAGAAGAGATAATGAGTTATTTATAAAATTCATTAAAAAATAAAATTATAAATAGATTGATAACTCCTACATTATTGTAAGATTCAAATTATTATTTTTCAAGGAATTACATCACTAATTAAACATATCATCCTACAATTTATGTAGTTAAACGAATATTTAAAACACTTAGTCTAAAAGACATTATTTTATTTATTTAATTTAAAATTTCTTGCTTAAATTTAACTTATAAGCGGTTGAAAATCATATTAAATATTCCCCAAATTCATTAATTACTGTTGAAAAACAGATAAATTGAGTATTATGAAAAAAGTTGGGATTATATTATATTTATTATTGTTTGTGCCATTTACAATATATGCGCAAATTGGTATTAACACTATCAATCCACAGGAAGCACTCGATGTAAATGGAAAAATTCGAGTAACTGATACTGATATCGGTGTTGGTAGAACGATGGTTTCAATTATTGGTATAGATGACAATGAGACTTTGAGCAAGATTAACCTTAGCACCGATTTTGTGATTACCAACAACGAAATCACTGTTTCTGGCACCACTAGTTATTCTGTGTTAGATATAGATTTTAATAATCTTCCTCCTGAGATAGTATATACACCGGGTGTTGATATGGCAAATTTAGATTTAGGTGTCAATAACATAAATGCACATGAAACTGTGATTAGGTTTATAAACGCACCTGAAGCCTTTTATATTTCCGGAGTTCAAGGGGGAGTTGCAGGAAGGCATATCCTATTGCTTAACCCATCCTCAATGCATATGGGTGTTAGAGATCAAGATTATGGCTCTAATTTATCAGCTAATGAACATAGAATACTTACTTATGGTGCTGGTACAACAGATGCGACACAAGGTCAAGGAGCCATTGAACTGGTATATGATGGATTCCGTTGGATTGTACTTAATATAAGAAATTAATACTGTTTATAAATGGTCCATATGAAAAAAATTAATATCATATTATGTTTATTATTGTTTCAGTACGGTTATGCTCAAAATGCAGGCCCTACTCAAGCAAAGGGAGTTGGGATTAACAACACAGATCCACAGGAAACACTCCATGTAAATGGAAAAATTCGAGTAACTGATACTTATTTCGATGTTGATAAAACGATGGTTTCAGTTATTGGTATAGATGACGAAGGGACTTTGAATAAGATTGCCGTTGGCAACGGTTTAGTGATGGTTAACAACAATACTATCATTTCTGCTGGCTCGGGTTATTATTCTATAATAAATCACACTCTTGTTACCAATTCTCCGAATACTCAATTTAATAATTTAGATATAGGACTCGTTGGTGATTATTCATATAAAACTGTGATTAGGTTTACTGGGCAAACTAATTCTTTTCAAATTTCCGGAATTACAGGAGGATTTGCAGGAAAGCATATCATATTGGTTAACCCATCCGAATCCAATATGAAACTTTTAGATGACTCTAATGACTCAAGTGCTGAAAATAGGATACTTTCTTATGGACCTGGTCCTGCTGAAACATTAAGTGGTCAAGGAGCTATTGAACTGGTATATGATGGATACCAATGGATTGTACTTAATGTAAGAGAATAATTTTTAAGCCCAGTAAACAATTGTCCAATAAATCTTTTTGGAAAAGTTTCTTCATCGGAAAAAACCAATTCAATATTCCCATTATCATCAAGAACATACTTAATCTAATCCCAAATCTAATTAAAGTTTGACAAAAAAGCTTCTGTATATACTGAAATGTACTTTTCCAAGATTTTTATTTTTGTAAAACCAATGTAGTCATACAACGTTGATCATTAACATTTACTGTTTTTAAAGATTCTAAAAAGCTAAATTTATGCTGTTCTTGTAAACTTTTAAGAAGTGACCTTGTTAGTAAAAACCTTGTTGTTCCATCTGGTAAATTAAAAACTCCTTCAGAAACTGAAACTATTTTATCTTCGATACCCATATTGGATGCTACTCGAATAAAGATAGTTCCTTTTGGTTTTAAAACTCGAAATAATTCTGAAAACATGGTATTAAAATGTACAGTGTTACAAGCAAAATGAAGAACAGCACTACATATAATATGATTGAAAAAGTGGTCTTTAAAGTTTAAATCTTCAACTATTGAAGTATAAAAATTTGCTTTTTGGCTTGAATACGTATTTTTTAAATCCTTAATATTGTTTTTATCTTTATCTATTCCATAAACGGTAAATCCATTGTTATAAAACCAATGTAAATTTCTACCACTACCACTTCCTGCATCTAAAATTACATCTGTTTTCTGATACCTTCCTTTTAAAATTTGATCAAGTAAATAGATGTCTGTATTCCCTACAATTTTATTTATTTGGCTCATTTTCACTATATTAGTATGGTGATATATATCACCATTAAATTGATTAACCTTTAATAACTTTGACCGTATGAAGTTAGAAAAAATAATTAAACTTATTTTATCTTGTCTAATTTGTATTACAATTATTTCTGGAATTGTATATCTATTTAAATAATGAATTAAAATAATCTATTATGAAAAAAAACATGGGCGGTACAGACCGCATGATTCGAGTAATTATTGCTGTTATTGCTGCGATACTTTATTTCACTGGTATAGTTTATGGGACTTTAGGCATCATATTACTAGTAGTAGCTGGAGTCTTTTTAGCAACTAGTTTTTTAAACTTTTGCCCTCTTTACACTGTTTTAGGAATCAATACTAAGAAAAAAGATAATTAAATTTTAAAGAGATTTTACTCTTTTTAGCTATTGTATTCTAATATAATATTGTGTTTAGCAATGTAACATTAGTTACTTTATAAGGGCTTAGAAAAGTATAATTTCGTTACATTAAATAAACAATTTAGAAAAATGAAAAAGCATCATCAAATAGTTATTATTGGTGGAGGTACCGGAGGAATTATGGTAGCTGCTCAACTAAAAAAAGCTAAAAAAGGCTTAGATATTGTCATCATAGACCCTACAGATACTCACGTTTATCAACCCGCTAATACTTTAGTAGCTGGAGGTTTAATGGACGTTGAGGACACTAAAAGACCTGAAAAGAAATTTATACCTTCTGGAGTCTCTTGGATAAAAGAATATGTTTCAGATATTCAACCAGATAACAATGAAGTCATCCTGAAAAATGGTGACATCCTTACCTACGATTATTTAATAAATGCTACTGGAATTCAAAATAACCTTGACGGAATAAAAGGACTAAAAGATGCTATAGGAAAGAACGGAGTATGTTCAAACTATGTTGATCCAACCTATACTTGGGAATTGATGCAAAAGTTTAAAGGCGGAAACGCTTTGTTCACTCAGCCAACTACTCCTATAAAATGTCCTGGAGCACCACAAAAAATCATGTATTTAATGGGTGACTATTTAGCTAAAAATGGACTAAAAGATAAAACCAATCTTATTTTTGCTACTCCTGGGACTATGATTTTTGGGGTTCAACCTTTTAAAGATGAGCTAGAAACTTACTTACTTAAATATAATATTAAACAACGTTATGGATACAAATTAGTAGAAATAGACGGAGAAAAAAAGGAAGCTCATTACGAACGATTAGAACTGCCTGATGCAAGTACTAAATATGTTGTAAATGATGAAAGAAACGCTTCTGGCTGTTTAGGATTTGTTTGGGAAGATGGTACAAAACGTGAAGTACAAGAGGAAAATTCAGATTTCCAAATGGTAAAAAAAGGTACTCGTTATGTTATAAAATATGATATGCTACATTTAGCGCCACCTCAATCGGCTCCTACTTGGTTTCAAAAAACTAAATTAGCTAACCAAGATGGTCCTAATAAAGGATGGATGGCTGTAGATAAAAATTCTATGCAGTCTAATTTTTACGATAACGTATTTGGTGTTGGTGATGTAACAGATTTACCAACCGCACGAACTGGTGCAGCTATTCGTAAACAGGCTCCTGTAGTTGTGAAAAATATTTTAAAACTAATGGATGGAAAAGTTGCCGATTGCAACGATTATACCGGTTATTCTTCTTGTCCACTTGTAGTGGCACATAATAAAATGTTGCTTGCTGAATTTGGTTATGATGGCGTTAGAATGTCTGATCCAATATTAAGTAAATTCTTTAATACTGGTAAAGCAAGTTATCCTATGTGGATTTTAAAAAGATACGGTCTTCCATTTATGTATTGGAATCTAATGCTAAAAGGTTACGACTTTTAATTTATTATTGATTTATCGATAAAGAGATGAAACCAAAAGTATCATCTCTTTATCAATTCCTTAAAACAATCAAATCCCAAGAAGGAAGAATACATCAGGTTACACTTAAACTATCTAGTTAACATTGAAACCGATATAAATCTTGATAAGGATGTCTACAGAGAAAAAACTAATTAAAGAAAAACTTAAGGAAGATTATTCGTTAATTTTTGAAGAAGAATTAATAAATGAAATTATAGAGGTTGGTATTTTACAAGTTCTAAAAAAGGGAGAGATTCTTATTGATATTGATGACGAAATGACCCATATTCCATTAATAGTGGAAGGCGTTATAAAAATAATGCGGGAAGACGAAAACGGTGATGAAATTGCTTTATACTATTTAGAAAAGGGAAATACTTGTGCTATATCTTTTGCAAATTGTATAAATAGAAATAAAAGTTTGTTTAGGGGGATAGTTACTCGAGATGCCGTAGGTGTATTTATTCCTGTAAATAAAGTAGGTGTCTGGTTACAAAAATATGAATCTTGGAGAATATTTATTATTGATAGTTACCATTTTCGTTTAATAGAAATGGTAGAATCCATTGATCGTTTAGCTTTTTTAAATTTACAAGATCGATTGTATAAAACCTTGATTGATAAAGTTAAAGTAACAAAAGATAACACCCTAATAATTACACATCAAGAAATCGCACACGATATAAACACATCTCGAGTTGTAGTTTCTAGATTACTTAAACGACTTGAAAATGAAGGTCATATTACCATTAGCCGTAATCGAATTATTGTTGAAAGCATAAAATAGTTTTTATCTGACAAATATCATTTTTAATTGTTATTTTCGAAAGTACTTTTGAAATTTCTAACTTAATATTATTATCATGTTAAATCAATTAATTCCATTATATAATCACGGTATGGGTGTAATGCTAATAGGCGTTTTTGCACTTGTTTGTGTTATTCTTGTTGTTGTTTTAGTTTCGTTTATGTATGGTGGCAAAAAGAAAAAATAAGCCATTATTTTATCTTATAAGAAACATTAATATAAAAATTTCTACCCATTCTAGGAATGTTATTCCAATCTGAATAGGTTGAGTAATTAGTATCAAATACATTTTCAACTCCAGCTTTCATATATAATTTTTGACTTCCGAAGTAAAAAATATAAGAGGCATTTAAATTAACAATAGTATAAGCGTCTGTTTCATTTTCTCCGTAATAACTACTAAAATTAAATTGTTCGCTGGCGCCATTCATATTTATTTCAGCATCAAATAAATTCTTTTTAAAATGAAGGGCTGCTTTATAAGTAAAAGGACTTATCAATGGTAAATTATTTCCATTGTTATCATTTCCAAGGTTATAACCCAACATCCCATTTAAGGTCCAAGAAGGAAATGGTTTGTAACTAGCATTTACATTGGTATTTAAAATGCTTGCATTATCTAAAGCTGAATAAACTCTAACACCATCTGCACCTATTGTCATTTGATTTAATTCTGGGTCAGTGATTCCAATAATGTAATCTGAGATATAGAAAAATGAAGCTTCTGCGCCTACTTTTACTTTACTAAAAGATTGATTTATAGAAGTATTAAACTCTAAAGATTTTTCATTTTTTAAATAAGGGTTTCCTATATAATCATAATTATCAAAACTATTATAAAGGAAAAAACCATACCCTTCAGAAACAGAAGGTGCTCTTTCGCCATATCCTAAACTAAATAACAATTTTGTGTTCTTAATAACCATATCGTATTGAGACGCAAGATTGAAGGTAAATCTTGTTTTTGAATCCTCTAAATCAGGATAAAAAATACGAAGACTATTCAATCCAAACTCATCTCCAATAGTTGCATTTTGAACACCAAAACGAGCTGAGAACTTTAGTGCTTTTTTATTTCCTATTGAAAAGTAATCTTCTCCATAAATTCCAGAATACAATGTTCTAACATCTGGCCAAGTTAGCATAAACATACTATTCTCATTGGGGTCGTTAGGGTACATCGTCATTTCTGCTAAAGACCTATTGTAATAACCATTAAAATTAAATAACATCGTATGCTTTGATTTTTGAGCGTATACTTTTGAATAAAACCCATACGTATCACTCCAACCTGGCATGTCCATATGTATGGGAACATCGGGTCGTTTGGTGTCGTCCATAATATGAGTAATGGTATTGTAATAAAGCTTCGTGTCCCATTTTTGTATAGTCTCACTAATACTATCTTGAACATAGCTTGCAGATGTAATTAAGGCTTCGGCTAACGAAACATCCATAGGTAATGCAGGATAACCAACATCTGTAGCTTTATCATAAATTACAGCGCCTATGAGGGCGCCATTCTTACCAGTTTTTACACCAAGAACAGCCGATAAGTTGTATTTTTCAAATTGAGAATACAGTACTTCTTTATCTCCACCTGCAAAATAATTATCTGATTTTCTGTATATACCGTCTACATTCGTAAAGATTTTTGAGTTTGAAAAATTAATTTCAGAACTTACTATTCTTAAATTACTATTGGTTTCATAACCTAAATCTACTCCAACATTAAAAGTCTCTTTATCAAAACTCCCTTTTTGAAGTTTCATATCAATTCCTCCTCCAATTGTAGATCCATTTTCGGCTCCTTGTTGTCCAGAAGTTATAGAAACTTCAGATAGGTTTGAAACATCAACATAGGAAGTTATTGGGTCCATTTTATCGGTACAAGCTCCAAATATTTGCATTCCATCTATGGTGATTGAAAGCCTTTCAGAAAGCATATTATTTACCGATGCTTCCCAAGCATAATTACCACGTTTGATCATGGTTACCTTATTAGATTGTTCTAAATATTCATCTATTGAAGAAAGCGGTTTTACTTGCTTTTGGTTTTTTAAATTTGCTTTACTAATAACAATTACTTCCGATAATCCAATAATTGAAGTGCTGTCTTGCCCTATATTTTGTGAAATTAATTTAGAAGAAAACAAAAGCACGAGCACTGTAAAAACAATGATGTTTTTCATAATGTACAGTTTTATAAGAGGCTTTTCTAATAGCTATTAAAAGAGCCTCTTGTTTTTATAATTTCTAAAATTCAATTTCTAAATAAAGACTGCTACTTTCGTTTTCTTCAGTAACTGCTTCCCCTTTTAGAACTTCGTTATTTTGATTTTCTAACATTAAATTTAGTTTCCAATAACCTGTCATTGTTAATGATAATTTACCATCATACATATTTGATAATGCATTGTAAACTAAATCTTCATTATTAGGTGAGGTATGATTTCCCATACTTGGCATTCTAGGATCTAACATGATTTTATAGTCCTCAACTACTGGAAAACTCATCATATTTTCCATTTTGTATAGGCCAAAAGTAACATCGTTCACCATTACATCTGGAGATTGAGGTTCTACTAAAACGATGACATATCTAACATCATCTGCACCCATAAAAACGGTTACTACTTGTCGATCTGTAGCTGGAACTGAGATGTCTCCAACAGCAGTAAACTCTTCTTCATTTATGGTGTAATTGAAAGTTAAATCCCAACCTTCATCAGCATTTTGTGGCATTTGAAAAACAATATATCCATGGTATATCGTTTCTTTTCCAGCAACTTTTACTAAATCAGATTTAGGACAAGAATGCATCATTTCGGTCATATGCATTACAGGATTCCAAATAAAGGTTGCGTTTTCTACAAAATCTCCTGTTGTTTTATCTTTTAATCGAATCGTGATCTCATTATAACCTTGAGAAAGCTCTCCTGATACGGAATACATTTCGATAGTATGCGTATCATTCGAAAGTTCTTTAATCATCATCAAGTCTTCCACTTCACTTATAGGATCAATAGTGTCATCATCATCGCTCGAACAAGAAATTAAGGTAACAACTAATAGTAATGAGAATATATATTTTAATAGTTTCATTTTAATATGTTTTAATCGTGTGCTACAACGTTAGCTATAGCATTATTTTTTATTTGTTTTATGTAATTTAAATCGAATAATTTTCACAATTAAGCAGCAATCAATTTTTCATTTCGTTGAAAACAAGTGTTTTTTCTGAAATGAATAAACTAAAATAGAAAGTGAAAATTAATTATGAAAGGTCTTGTTGAGGAGGATGAAACACGAAATGTTCGCTTAAATATGCGTACAAATTAAAATATTTATTAATGGGTATTTTTTTATAGCTGGTAAAACCAAAATCAAAAACAGCACTTTCTTGAACATACAGCACTATGTTTTTGGTAACCATCATTTTTGAAGGAGCCTTGTCATTTGTGGCATCCTTTTTAGAAACTTCTTGTAAATGACATTTACCATTACATTTTAACTCTGGCTTGTCAGTATTTTCACAAAACTGCGCTATAAAATCCGATTGATCTATATAATAATAAGCATAAGTTAAAGGCACATAAAACACATTCCACAACATCGCTGTGACAAGGATTAAGGAAAATATGTTTTGACGCCTATTCATAATTGGCAAATTTAATTGGCTAAGGTTTTATTTGCAATGACAAATGTCAGCTAAACCTATTTATATCTATGTAACAATTGTAACACGGCCATGTATCAAAAGTTACTGTCAACACTTATTTGTCATAGTAATTTTGCCGCAAGAATAATTATAACAATGAAAAGATACCTATACATAACAACACTGATTTTTTTAATTTTTTCAGCTTCCATAAAAGCTCAAAAAGTAATCTCCATTTCAAAAAAAGAGGTGCAAACCAAAGTTTTAGAAGGAAACACGTCTATTAAAATTTCGGAACAGGAATTTATAAAAGCTCGGGCAGATTACCGACAAACCAATTCGATTTTTTTACCAAATATAAATGCCTCTCATTCTGGAATCGCAACAACAAACCCATTGATGGCATTTGGAACCAAATTGAATCAAGGGATTTTAACTTCAGAAGATTTTAATCCTGATCTTTTAAATAATCCAGAGGAAGTAACTGGTTTTGCAACAAAATTTGAGATTCAACAACCCTTAATTAATCTTGATGGTTTTTACCAACGTAAGGCTGCAAAAAACAAAATGGATGCAGTAGAATTACAATCACTTAGAAATAAAGACTATTTAACTTTTGAAGTTGAAAAAGCGTACATGCATTTACAATTGTCTTATAAAGCTGTTGAGGTTTTGAAGAAAACACTCAAAGCAACAATGGAAAATAAAAAAGTTGCCGAAAACAGTTTTAAGCAAGGGTATTTACAAAAATCAGATGTTTTGTCTGTGGAAGTTCGAGTTCTTGAAGTTCAAAATCAATTGCAAACTGCAACAAGCAATATTGCGAATGCTTCCGATTATTTGTCTTTTTTAATGAATGAAAAAGAAAACGCTCTTTTTATTCCTTCAGACAGTTTAGCGGTTTCTAATTTATCGTCTACAGCCAATTTGATCCTCTCTGAGGAACGAAGCGATATTAAAGCAATGCAACTTACCACCGAAGCATACGAGTCCTTAAACAAAGCCAATAAGATGACTTTTTTACCTCGATTAAATGCTTTTGGGAGTTATGAGCTTTACGATAAAAATGCATTTCAGGGAAGTGCTAGCGGATACCTAGTAGGCGCTCAACTAAATTGGAATCTTTTTGACGGTTATAAAAATATTGGGAAAGCGCAAAAAAGCAAAGCGCAATACGATCAATCGATGTTAGAATATGAAGAATACCTTTCTCAAAGTAACTTAGATCTTAATAAAGCAAAACGAATGGTTTCGGATGCCGAAAACAAATTAAAATTAAACAGCTTGGCTATGGAACAATCCGAAGAATCGCTTCGGATAAGAACCAATCGATTTAAGGAAGGATTAGAAAAAACATCCGATTTATTATTATCAGAATCTCAATACGCTCAAAAGCAATTGCAATATTATCAAACGATTTTTGAGTACAATTATGCATTCCATTACCTACACTTTTTAACCAAAGAATAAAAAATAATTATGAAAAAATATATATCACTTTTAGCTATATCATTAGTTTTAATAAGCTGCGGCATTGACACTAAGGATGTTACAAAAAATAATACAGCAAGTATTCCTGTTACGGTTAGTGCTGTAAATTCAGAAAACAACAATCAGTTTTTTACAATTAGTGGGAAAATTGAAGCTGTGAATCAAATTCAATTAAGTACACGAAGTAGTGGTTTTATAGATCGTATTTATGTGAATGTAGGAGATAAAGTTAAAAAAGGAAAATTATTGTTATCGATTAACAACTCCGATTTACAAGCAAAAAGAGCTCAAATAAATGCCAATATTGCCCAAGCTCAAGCTGCATTTAATAGTGCTGAAAAAGATTATAATCGTTTTCAACAATTGTTCAGTAATCAATCCGCTTCTCAAAAAGAAATGGACGATATGACTGCAAATTTTGAAATGGCAAAAGCAGGATTAGAAGCTGCTAATCAAATGAAAAACGAAATCAACTCACAGTTTAAATATGTGGAAATTACAGCTCCTTTTGATGGAGTCATCACTAACAAGTTTAAGGATGCTGGAGATCTTGCAAATCCAGGAATGCCTTTAATTGCTTTGGAATCTCCAGGTAATTTTGAAGTTAGTTTATGGGTTCCAGAAAGTGAAATTTCTCAAATAAAAACAGAAACTAAAGTGGATGTTTTGGTAAAATCTATGAACCAAACAATAAGTGGTATGGTAACAGAAGTAAGCACCTCAGCGTATAATACTGGAGGTCAATACCAAGTAAAAATATCCTTAGATAAAACTGATTATCAAATTTTATCTGGAATGTATACCACCGTTAAATTTCCTAGTGAAAAAAAATCGACTACCAATACCGTGTTAATTCCAACGAATGTTATTGTTAAAAACGGTCAGTTATCTGGAGTTTATACCGTAAGTCAAAGTCAAACCGCATTATTGCGTTGGTTGCGATTAGGTAAAACATATGGAGATAAAGTGGAAGTGTTGTCTGGATTAAATTCAGAAGAACAATACATCATTTCGGCAGAAGGAAAATTGTATAACGGAGTAAAAGTATCTATTCAATAATTATAAATAACTAATAAAATGAAAGAAGGATTAGCAGGTAAAATAGCCAAGAGCTTTATAGGCTCAAAGCTTACAGTGCTTCTAATGATCGTGTTTATGGTTATTGGAGTGTACAGTTCTTTTCTAATACCAAGAGAAGAAGAACCACAAATTGATGTGCCCATGGCCGATATTTTTGTGGGATATCCGGGAGCAAGCCCTTCCGAGGTAGAATCTAGAGTGGTAAAGCCACTTGAAAAATTAATTTCCAATATCAAAGGAGTCGAATATGTGTATTCTACTTCTATGAAAGAACAAGGAATGGTCATTGTTCAGTTTTATGTTGGAGAAGATATCGAGCGTTCGTTTGTAAAGCTTTACAATGAGATTAATAAGCATATGGACAAGATGCCAGAAGGAGTAACTTTTCCTTTGGTAAAGACTCGTGCTATTGATGATGTTCCTGTTTTAGGATTAACGCTTTGGAGTGAGAATTACGATGACTATCAATTAAACATGATAGCACAAGAGCTGTCTAGTGAAATTGAAAAAGTAAACGATGTCTCTATCACCAAACGAATTGGTGGTCGTGACCGACAGCTTCGAGTGGTTTTAGATAAAGATAAAATGGCAGAAAGTGGATTGGATTTCCTTTCCATTTCTGAAATGATAAAAGCCAATAACCAGCAATTAAGTTCTGGGAGTTTCAACAAAAATGATAATGAATTTTTAGTAAATACAGGTGAGTTTTTAAAAACTGCTGAAGATGTAGAACGCTTGGTCGTTGGGGTTCAAAATAATCAGCCTATTTACTTGCATCAAATTGCAACCGTTATTGATGGTCCAGAAATTTCAAAAGATTATGTGTCTTTAGGTTTTGGACAAGCAAGTGTTAAAAAAAAGAAATACAAAGGAGAATACCCAGCAGTTACTATTTCGGTAGCAAAACGTAAAGGGGCAGATGCCATGAAAATATCCAGTATTATATTGGATAAAGTGGAGCATTTAAAACAAAATTTAATCCCAGACGATGTCCATGTAGAAGTTACCAGAAATTATGGTGAAACAGCTTCACAAAAAGTATCGGAATTGCTATTACACTTATTTGGCTCCATCTTGGCAGTAACTTTAGTAGTGATGCTTGCGATGGGATGGCGTGGTGGATTGGTGGTTTTTCTATCGGTTCCTATCACTTTTGCCTTGACCTTGTTAAGTTACTATTTGCTAGATTATACCTTAAACCGAATTACCTTATTCGCCTTGGTTTTTGTAACTGGTATTGTCGTGGACGATTCCATTATTATTGCCGAAAATATGCACAGGCATTTTAAAATGAAACGTTTGCCTTTAAAACAAGCGGCTCTTTATGCCATTAATGAAGTAGGAAACCCAACTATTTTAGCAACTTTTACAGTAATTGCTTCTGTATTACCGATGGCATTTGTTTCAGGTTTAATGGGTCCTTATATGGCTCCAATGCCAATTGGTGCTTCTATTGCAATGATTCTATCTTTATTTGTAGCTTTAACAATTACTCCTTATTTAGGATATATTTTCTTAAAGGAAAAAGATAAAAAAGGAGCAAAGAAAAAGAAAGAAGCTAAAAATCTTGAAGAGACTTTTATCTACAAAATTTACAACCGTTTAGAATCTCCATTAATTGAAAACTCTAAAATTAGATGGATCTTTTTAGGTGGAACCTTCTTTGTTCTTTTCGCAACGATGGGATTATTTTTTAACAATTCAGTAGCCGTAAAAATGCTTCCTTTTGATAATAAAAATGAATTTCAAGTAGTCATCGATATGCCAGAAGGAACGACGCTAGAACGAACTTCGGTCGTGGCTAAAGAAATTTCTCAATACCTATCACAACAACCAGAAATAATTGACTATCAAAGTTACGTGGGTGCTTCAGCTCCAATTACCTTTAACGGATTGGTTCGTCATTACGACCTACGTGGAGGGAGTTATATGGCCGATATACAAGTGAATTTAACCGACAAGCATGATCGTAAATTACAAAGTCATGATATTGCTAGTTCGATTCGACCCGATATTCAGAAAATAGCCACTAAATACAATGCCAATGTAAAAATTGTAGAAGTTCCGCCAGGGCCACCCGTATTATCTACGATTGTAGCTGAGGTTTATGGTCCAGATTACGACACTCAAATAGATGTTGCCAATCAAATTCAGAATATCTTAAAAAATACAGACGATGTCGTAGATGTAGATTGGATGGTGGAAGCAGACCAAACAGAATATGAGTTTATTATAGATAAAGAAAAAGCCATTATATATGGTGTTACACCTCAACAAATAGCCCATACAATGAATATGGCTTTATCTGAAAGAGCGATCACAAACTTATACGATGAAAATTCCGTCTCTCAAGTAGGTTTAATTTTAGCGTTGGAGGAGTCTGAAAAATCTTCACTTAATGATATTTCTCGACTTAAAATACGTTCTAAAAATGGTGCTTTAATTACCATTGGTGAATTGGTGAAAATTAATGAAGTAACCCGTGCAAAAAGTATTTTCAGAAAAAATCAAAAACGAGTGGTGTATGTAACGGCAGATATGGCTGGTGAATTGGAAAGCCCGGTGTATGCTATTTTAGGAATGACCGATAAATTAAAAGATGTTAAGCTTCCTGAAGGTTTTGCCTTAGATGAACTTTACCTTTCACAGCCTAAATACGAAGATGATTATACCGTTAAATGGGACGGGGAATGGCAAATTACCTTAGAAGTTTTTAGAGATTTAGGAATGGCATTTTTAGTCGCTATCATCTTTATTTATATTCTAATTGTTGGTTGGTTTCAAAGTTTTAAAGCTCCCATGGTGATGATGGTGGCGATACCGCTTTCCCTTATCGGAATTATTCTAGGACACTGGATCATGGGTGCGTTTTTTACAGCAACTTCATTTATTGGTATGATTGCCCTCGCAGGAATTATGGTTAGAAATTCTGTTTTGCTGATTGATTTTATCAATTTACGATTAGCAGAAGGAGTGCCTATTAAAAAAGCTGTTATTGAAGCAGGAGCCGTGCGTACCACGCCTATTTTATTAACCGCAGGAACTGTTGTAATTGGAGCTTTTGTTATTTTATTTGACCCTATTTTTCAAGGATTGGCGATCTCATTAATGGGTGGAACTATTGTTTCAACCGTTCTTACCTTATTGGTAGTTCCCTTGGTATATTATTTAATCGAACGTAAAAATTATAAGTAATCATGAAATTAGTAATTGTAACATCCGTAGAAGAATATCATGATGACATTCTTGATATTTTTAAGAAATCTAATATTGAAAGTTTTAGTGAATCTGAAATTGATGGCTATAAAAATACACCCTCAATTTTATCGACCAGCAATTGGTTTGCTACCAACAGAAGTATAACCAATTCTATTATGTTATTTTCATTTACTAAAAAAGAAAAAATAGATACGCTATTTAAGCATTTAGAAGCTTATAACAAAAATATTGAAAGCAACAGTCCTATAAAAGCGATTGTATTACCCATAGAAAAATACCTTTAAAAAAAATATTATGATTAACAGATTTATAAAAGCCATCGCAGGAACCTTTATTATTATAAGTGTAATATTAGCGGTTTATGTAAACATTAACTGGCTCTGGTTTACCGTATTTGTAGGTGCCAATTTATTACAATCCTCTTTCACCAAATGGTGCTTGTTGGGAGACATTCTTAAAAAAATAGGAGTAAAAGATACCGAAGACGAGAATTGCTGTAATTAACAGTTAATTAAAAATCAATCCTACTAGTTTTATAATTAGTAGGATTTTTTTATTATTTTTTTTACCAATACACCTTGATCTGTTTCAATTTTTACAAAAAACAAACCGTTGTCCAAACTAGAAATATCTAATGGATTTACATGATTGTTTTCTTGAAAAACTAGCTTCCCTAAAACATCATATATTTTTATGGAGTTAACAGTGTGGATACTTTCTATATATATATGAAGTTCTTAGTGGGATTTGGATACATCACAAATTGTGGTTGTAAATTTTCCTCCATTCCTAAATTACAATCTTCGCTGTAAATAACCTGTGGGTCAACATTCCATCCATAAGTAGCTGCTTCAATAGGGTCATCAACATCTATACAATATAAATCTTCATTATTATAAGCACCTACAGTTGATAAATTAACATTGTTGCCATTTTTTAAATTTAAAGAAGTAAGGTTGTTGTCACTTATTTGTATTAATTGCATTAATGGATTAGAACTAAAATCAAGGCTGACAAGAGGGTTTCCCATACTTTGAAACCATTTCAAATTAACTAATGTTGAAATATCGATCTCTATGAATTGATTATTATGAAAACTTATAAATTCCAATAAAACATTATTAGTTAAATTAATTTCAGATAAATCATTTTCATTAAAATGAAGTTGTTTTAAGTTAGTATTATTTAATAGTTCTAATGAAGTTATTTGAGTGTGACTACAAAGCAATTCTTCTAATAAATAATTGCTTGAGACGTCTATATTTTCAATTGGAGTATAGGAAAACCCTAAAGATATTAAATTGCTATTTTGACTTAAATTAATTGTGTTTATTTCATTCAATGCGAGTGCTAATATTTCTAAATTGATATTATTAGTTACATCTATTTCTATAAGGTTGTTATTTTGAAGAAATAAGGTTTTTAAATTAATATTTTCGCTTAGGTCTAAAGTAGTTAATGAGTTATTATTACAATTAAGAAATTCTAATTGAGTATTATGAGATATATCAAGATTTAACAATTGGTTTTCTTCTAACAATAACTCCCTTAAATTAGTTAATGTGCTTACATCAATACTAGTGATTGGATCCCACGAACATTCAAATACTTGAACATTTATAAAACTTTGTAATCCTTCAAAGGAATTTATTGCACCAAATATAGGGTGTAATCCTATGACTGCTTCTGCTTCACTAACTTGTATTTCTCCATCATTATTAATATCAGCATCAGCATCTCCAATACCATCATTATCTGTATCAACAACTGGTTGATTTACCAAATTATCTTTAAATACAGGGTCTGGGATGTCTACAATTTGAGCATTAGCAACCATAGAAATTAAAACAATAAGTAGTAGTAATAATTTACTTTTCATAGCTTTTAAATATTATGCTATACTAATTGGGGAGTAATGTTTAAAGATACAAATTATTATCTATTACAACTTATAAATCCAACTGGCAGGATTCATTTTTTTATCGTTTTGGTATACTAAAAACTTAAGTATGGATTTACCAGAACTTGCTTTGGTAGCAACCGATCCTATTTCTTGCTTGGTTACAACCTTATCGCCTTTTTTAACGGTCACATTTGTCATGTTTTGGTAAATGGTGATGTAGTTACCATGTTGGATAAAAACAGCTTTAGCGGCTCCTTTAATCTTTTGGATTTCCATCACTTCTCCATTAAAAACGGCTCTAGCCTTGGCGTTTTTTTCGGTGGTAATTTCAACTCCACTACAATAGGTGGTCACGTTGGGTAATTGTGGATGTCTTGTGTTTCCAAATCGTTTAACAACAACTCCATTTTTTACAGGCCAAGGGAGTTTTCCTTTATTTTTTGTGAAATCTGCCGCTATTAACTTAGCTTCGGGTGTCAATGCCAGCGTAGTTTTGGAAGCGCTTACTTTGGTACCGCTTTTTGTAGCATTTTTCTTATTGGAAGCTGCGATGGCATCTCTAATTAGTTTCTCAATTTCTTTGTCAATTTTATTAGCTTCTTTTTGCTTTTTTTGTATTTGACGAGCAAATTTATTTTCGTCCTTTTTTAAAGCTGATACTAACTGGCTTTGATCTTCTAATTCTTTAGAAAGCTTGGTTTTCGCGAGTTTATTTTCATCGATAAGAATTTGTTTCTTCTTTTTGTCTTCAATTAAACCTTGATTTAATTCTTTTAAAACAACAGACTTTTTCTTGATACTTTCTCCTTGTAATTTTCGATGTTTAGCATATTGTTTCATATACTGAAGTCGTTTATAGGCTTGTAAAAAATCTTCAGAAGATAATAAAAACATAATCCTACTATGCTGGGATTTGCTTTTGTATGATTTTACAATCATCGATGCGTAATCTTCTTTTAGATCTTTTAATTCGGTTTCTAAAAGATTAATTTTTGCACGGTTGTTATTGACTTCGCGGGAAAGGTAATTTGCTTGTTGGTTGGTAACTCGTATTAAATTTTGACGAGCAGTAATTTTACTATTTAAATCTTCTACTTGCGTTAAAACTGATTTTTCTTCTTTTTGAGTAGCAAACAATAAGCTGTTAATTTGTTTAATTTCATTTAAAATAGCTTGTCTTTTTTCTTCTAATTCTTTCTGCTTATTAACTTGTGCAATCCCCGAATTGAAATAGAAAATTGATAAAAAAAGAAAAAGATATTTATAGAATCTACTCATTTAATTTATTTGAATTTCTTCATAACCATTAGGAATAGTAAACGGAAAACGAATGGATACATTGTAATCTATCTTTTTATAATTGACTACTATTTTAGTTTTTTCCTCTTTCTGGGTGGCAATAATTTTAAACTCTGAAGGATAATAACCGCCTTCTATACTTTGATAATCTCCATAGTTAATAGTAAACATTCTGTTATCTGTTGGTTGTGATAAAGACTCGGAAGCTATTTTAAAATTATCTGGATTTACCAATAATGAATGAATAAAATTATGAGGCTGCATTTTTGGTTGCAACCTATATTTATTAGCAATAACATCGGATTTATATTTATTATCTAAATTGAAAATAGATTGCCCCAATAAGATTCCTTGTGCTTTCTCAAAGTCTATATCGGTCCCTAACCAATCACTTAGTAAAGAAAAATCACCATCGAAATAAGTGTTCGTAATCGTTTCGTAATAACTCACAGATTCTGGTGTGATGTAAAGTTTGGCAAGTGTAATACCTAAAATAGATGCCTTGATCCAGATTTTTTGATCTTTTTCCATTCGCAAACTAACCGTAAGGCTTTGCATGTCTTTACCGCTTTCATATTGCACATGCATTCTAGCGGCAATGGTAGAAAATATGGGTTGTGCTTCGTCGTGTGTTTTTATAATGTCTTTTGAAGACATAGAAAGATTAGCAGTATCCGAACCAACAAGCATTTTACCTCCACCACAGGAAGTAACAAATAGAGAAACAACTAATAATATACTAAGTTTTAGGTTCATTTATACGTTTTAATTGTCTGTTTTTTGATTGGTAATCGATAACTCTGATGCTTTTTTATGATACAATTTTGCTTTTTTTGTATTCCCTTTTAAGGTATGTGCTATGGTTAATTGTTGGTAAAAATCGTATTCCATTTTAGGATCATCAAACAGGTAATCCAATCCTGTTTCTAAAATTTCTATGGCTTGATCCCCATTTTTTAATTCGTTATTTGCGACACCGTTTACTAAATATAATAATGGTTGTGCTGGAAATATTTCTAATCCAAAAGCACTCAATGCAATGGCATCTTCATACTTCTCGACTTCAATTTGCAACAATATGGTGTTTTTTAATAAGCCATAATTGTCCAAGTCATTATCAATTCCTTTTTTGTAAAAGTTGAGGGATTTTTCTTTGTCTCCTTCCGATAAATAATAATCTCCTAACAACAAATAAACATGACTATTTTCTTCTGTTAACCCTTTAGTAATTAACCCATCAATTTCCGTTTTATAACTAGGGTTCGTTTTAGTAAATAACAGAAAATCTTCTATAACTCTATTCTTACTTTTACGTTCTATTTGATTGGAAGAAAACACAATATTCATAGAATTAATTGCTTCTTCAGACGCTCCATCTTCTAAATAAAACTTGTACAAAGCCAAATGTACTAACTGAGAGTTTGGCTTTTGTTTGACCAGTTCTTTTGCAGTTTCAAAGGCTTTATCGACGTTCCCTTCTTCGCTATATAAAAAAATTAAATTGAGGTATTCTTGCTCACTTTTAGGGTTTTTATCTATTTTTTCTTCTAGCTTACTTATTGCCTTCGAAGTGTTTCCTGTAACTCGATAAATTTGAGATCGCAATGCATTTCTGTAATTACTTTCGCCCCAATCTTCGTCTATTTCATCTAAAAGAATTAACGCCTTATCATATTGCTGTGTGCGGTGATACAAATTAGCTAGGTCTTCTTTATAATCTGAATCTTGTAATATTAATTTTTCAACTAACGGAATAGCAGCATCGTAGTTTTTATCGTCATAATACATATCGTATAATGCTTCCAAAACTTCTATCTTTTCTGGGCTCCATTCTAAAACTAGGTTATAATTGTTTTCAGCTTCTTCATAACGTTTTAAAGCGGAAAGATTTTTACCTTTTTCAAAATAAACAACTGCTTTATTTTCTGGATCGTCTTTAGCGGCATCTTCAGCTTTATCAAGGGCATTTAGTGCCAATTCATAATTTTCAATACCTTTTTGTTTTAGTGCTTCGAAAAAATTTTCCTGAAAATAATCACTTACGTTTCCAAGATCATCGGTTGGAGGATTATCTTGTGCGTAGGCATCTATTGGGACCCATAAAATTCCAATTAAAAAAAGAGTTAGAAATGTAAATTTAATTTTCAATTATTTTTATTTTAAAGCTGAATAATCCCCAATACTAACGTTGGTAAAATTACCGTCAAACGTTGCGTGGTTTCCAATCATAGCGTTGTCCAAAGTAGCGTTTTTTATAAGTGTATGAGTTTGTATTATGCTATTTTTAACGTTACTGTCTTCTATGGTAGTATTCGCTCCAATGGAAGCAAAGGGACCAACTGTACTGTTTTTTAAGGTGACTCCTTCTCCTATAAAGCAAGGCTCGATGATTTTTGAATTAATTGAAGTAACAGTATCTGAAACTAAAGCTTCATTACTTTCATTTAAAAAACCTAACATTCGGCGGTTGGTTTCTATGGTAACCTCCTTATTTCCACAATCCATCCATTCGTCTACCGTACCTGTTTTAAAGACTTTACCTTGGGCCATCATTCGTTTAATACCATCGTTTATTTGATACTCACCACCATTTATAATGTTGTTATCAATTACATATTGCAATTCTTTTTTTAATGCCGAAACATCTTTAAAATAATAAATCCCGATAACCGCTTGGTCACTTACAAACTCGGTTGGTTTTTCAACTAATTCGGTAATTTCATTCTTTTCATTTAGATTCACTACCCCATAGGCTTCCGGATTAGTAACTTTTTTAGTCCAAATAACACTATCGGCATCTTTATCTAAATCAAAATCTGCTCTAATTAATGTGTCTGCATAAGCAATAACAGCAGGTCCAGAGAGAGATTCTTCTGCACACATAATGGCGTGACCTGTTCCTAAAGGATTTAATTGTCTGTAAATACTAGCTTTGGCTCCAAGTTCAGTTGCTAATTCTTTTAAGCTCTTGATCACATCCTCTCCAAACCAAGCTGGGTCTCCTAGGATAAATGCGATTTCTTCGATAGGTTCATTTAATAATCCTACTATATCTGCCACCAAACGATGGACAATAGGTTTTCCAGCAACTGGGATTAAAGGCTTCGGAACTGTTAAACTGTGTGGTCTTAGACGTGATCCACGTCCTGCCATTGGTACAATTATTTTCATAGTCTTGCCTGCAAAAAGCAGGTGTCTTTTTAATTAATTCTAAATTCTTAAAATTCCTTCATAAAAGCAGAATGATTATTTCTTTTTTCATGAGATTCCAGCTTTCGCAGAAATTTGTTATTTCACTCCAGTACTTCCAAATCCACCTTCACCTCTTTCTGTTTCACCTAACACTTCTACTTCTTGCCATGCTGCTCTTTCGTGCTTTGCAATTACTAATTGTGCAACACGTTCTCCATTTTCGATGGTAAAATCTTGATTGGAAAGATTCACTAAAATAACTCCAATTTCACCACGATAATCAGCATCTATGGTTCCGGGAGCATTTAAAACTGTAATTCCTTTTTTTGCTGCCAATCCACTTCTTGGTCTTACTTGGGCTTCAATACCAATAGGCAATTCAATAAAAAGACCAGTTTTTACGATGGTTCTTTCTAATGGTTTTAAGGTAACAGCGGTATCTAAATTAGCTCTTAAATCCATTCCGGCTGAAGCGATGGTCTCATATTCAGGTAATGAATGGGTTGATTTGTTTATTATTTTTATATTCATTTATTGTTGATTTAAAAACAAAGTAACTTGTTTTTATCTTTTAATTAGTTGTTTAATATCCTTCTTTTCTGAAACAATAATCATACCTAAAAATACCGTTAACAACAATGTTCCTTTCCAAATACTTCCTTCAAAAACATAGAATGAAAGTACCGAAAATACGATTGATAGCAAAAGGTAAAATCCTATTTTTTTTAGATCATATGGAACCTTGTAATGTTTCCTTCCTAAAAAATAAGAAACTAACATCATACTACCATAAGCGGCCAAAGTTGCTATTGCAGATCCTTTATAACTAATGATTGGGATTAATAAAAAATTTAATGTTAATGTTATTACTGCCCCAAAAACCGAAATATAAGCGCCAAACTTGGTTCGATCCGTTACTTTATACCAAACCGATAAATTATGATAGATACCTAAACATAAATTGGCTAATAAAATGATGGGTACAATCACTAAAGCTTCCCAAAAACTGCTGTCTGGTATTAATATTTGCTTGAATATATCTAAATAAACAACTACAAATAGTAATATAAAGCTTCCTAAAATGGTAAAATATTTGGTGATCGTTGCGTAGGTTTCTTTTGCATTTTCACTTTTAGAATGGTTAAAGAAAAAAGGTTCAATTCCCAATCGGAAAGCAGTTGCAAACAAGGTCATAAATACTCCTAACTTATAACAAGCAGCATACATTCCTAATTCAGAATCTGCAATATCGGAAGGTAATAAGTAACGCAATAAAATTTTATCAAAGGCTTCATTAATTGAAAAAGCAATCCCAGCTATTAATACTGGTAACGCATATTTCATCATTTTTTTCCAAATATTAATATCAAATGAAAGTTTCATTTTAAAATAAAGAGGCGCCAGAATTAAAAAAGTAATTCCGCTGGCTATTAAATTTGAAATAAAAACATAAGCTACTTTTCCTTCCTCTAAATTAATTGCACTCCAAAAAGAATTGGTGTCGTTTTTAGCCCAAAGTGGAAGCACTAAAAAGAAAAATAAATTGAAGCCCAAATTAATACAAACATTAACTATTTTAATAATGGCATACCGAGTCGGTTTTTCATTAGCACGCAACCAAACAAAAGGAATCACTACCAATGCGTCTAATGCTAATATTAGCAATCCATAGGTAATAAACTCCACATTAAAATTCAAAAATGTTGCTATTTCTGTTTTAATAGAAAGTGTTAAAGCTAAAAAAATAAGTGTGGAAACGGTAAGTGATGTTAAGGCTGTAGACTGAATTTTTTCTTTTTTATAATCCTCTTTATTTATAAACCTAAAAAAAGCGGTTTCCATTCCATAGGAAAGAAGTACGTTGCCTAGTATCAAAAAAGCCATCAATGAGGCATAAACTCCAAATTGTTCTTTCCCTAGTACCAAAACATATAATGGCACCAAAAATATAGCTAAAGCTCTAGGTAAAACTGTAGCTAAGCCATATATAAATGTCTGTTTAAAGAGTTTTTTAAAAACGCTCAATCCTTTTTATTTTAGAATTTAAAAGTATTAAATTTCTAGGGGTATTTGTACTATTATAATTTATTATTAGGATTGCTTGAAGGGTAAGCTATTATTTGTTTTTCTTCAATATTTAAAATTTTATGATAATACATTTTGTTATTATACTCATAACTTAAAACTGCTTCATTATTTTCTAATTTAAAAGGAAAAATTTTAGGTGGAGTATTTGCCGCTTCTTTTGTTGAATTGCTATCCATAATAAGATCCTTATTAAAATCATTTTTATAATAACCTACAAAAACAGGGTTCTTAGAAGATTTCACCTCAATACTTTTACCTCGAAAATAAAACTCTTTCATAATCACTCCTTCAGATATGCCATCAATAGTGGCATAAATATTTAATCCTGAACCGCCTTCTTTTATACCAGCCACCCACTTTTGACAATAGGTGTTTTTAACAGTAAATGGAGTATTTTGTGTTAATGCAAAAGATTCTTTTTCCGTTTTACAACTACCACAACTGGTAGTTATACTTAGGGTAACTATTGCACTAATTAATAAGGCTAAAAAATTATACTTTTTCATAGGTTGTTTTTATGATTCTACTTAATACTTCAACGCATTAAATTTACAAAATGTATTGTAAATATTAACCAAAATATGACAATTGCTATGTTTTCAATAATTATTCCATAGTACCTTTGTTTAAAATTAAATAACATATTTTATGTACACTACTAAAACCCCTGAAGACGCGGTAAAAGCTATTAAGTCAAACGATAGAGTTTATATACAAGCTGCAGCTGCCGCACCTCAATCCTTAGTTATAGCAATGTCGGCAAGACATGAAGAATTGAGAAATGTAGAAGTTTGCCATTTACATACGGAAGGAGTCGCTCCATATGCGGATCCAAAATATAGAGATAGTTTTCACGTAAATTCTTTTTTTATTGGTGGAAATGTAAGGCATACGCTAAAAGCAGGAAATGGTTCTTATACGCCTGTTTTTTTAAGTGAATTACCTCTTTTATTTAAAAGAAACATCATTGATTTAGATGTAGCATTGATCCAGGTTTCACCGCCAGATAAGCATGGGTATTGTTCTTTAGGTGTAACTGTGGCTGCCACTTTAGCTGCTATAGAAAATGCAAGTCTTGTGATAGCACAAATCAACCCAAACATGCCAAGGACTCATGGAGATGGTATTATTCATTATTCAGAATTAGATATTTTTGTTGAAGTAGATGATTTACTTCCAGATCATCCTCCAGTAAAACCAACAGATGAAGAAGAAAAGATTGGAAATTTTGTGGCGGAATTGATTGAAGATAAAAGCACCCTTCAAATGGGTATTGGAAGTATTCCTAATGCAGTATTATCTAAACTAGGCAATCATAAAGACTTAGGATTACATACTGAAATGTTTTCCGATGGTGTCATCGATTTAATATTAAAAGATGTTATCAATGGTAATTATAAAGGAATTAATCCTGGAAGAGCTATGGCTACATTTTTAATTGGCTCTAAAAGGTTATACGATTATGTAGATGATAACCCATTTATTGAAATGAGAGCAGCAGATTTTGTTAATGATGTGGCTATAATTCGTCAAAACCCTAGAATGGTTGCTATTAACTCAGCGATAGAAATAGATGTAACAGGACAAGTTTGTGCAGATTCCATAGGTTCAAAAATGTATAGTGGTGTTGGAGGGCAAATGGATTTTATTAGAGGGGCCTCACTTAGTGAAGGAGGAAAAGCAATTATTGCGCTACCTTCTACAACTGCTAAAGGAGTTAACCGTATCGTTCCCTTTTTAAAACCAGGAGCTGGAGTTGTTACCACAAGAGCTCACGTGCATTATGTTGTTACCGAATATGGAACAGCAAATCTTTACGGAAAAACCATAAAACAGCGTGTTAATGCATTAGCAGATATTGCTCATCCAGATTTTAGAGAACAAATAGTTAGAGATTATTTTGATAATAGAATGTAATTAATACAGAATATAGCTTCAAATTTAATAAATTGAGCTTTTAATAATCTTTCCGATAGGTATCGGAATTAATAGGTTTTCTATATGAAAAAAACAATCTCAATTCTTCTAATAATATTCGTATCTACCCTAACTATGGCGCAAAAAACAAATATGACTCCCGAAAGTCTTATTAAATTAGGAAGGGTTAGTGGAAAAGGCATTTCAAAAGTTGGAAATCAAGTTGTTTTTGGGGTTTCTAAATATAGCTTTACAACTCAAAAGAAAACTAATAATTTATATTCGGTTGCTATAGATGGAGGTGAAGTAAAAAAAATCACTAAAAAGGAAACCAACCTTTCCGATAAGTCTATATCTCCAAATGGGGAATATAAAATTAAGGTAAAGAATGAAAAGTTAAAAAATGTTGCTGGAATCGATTTTCATCCTGATGTAAAAGACAGCAACGTACTCATTTATGATGAACTTAATTATCGTCATTGGGACAGCTATGAAGACGGTAATTATAGTCATATTATGTACCGATCAAATTCCGATAAAAAAGGAAAACTAATTGATATTATGAAAGGGGAGCCTTTTCATGCTCCACAAAAACCTTTTGGTGGCGACGAAGATTATGTATGGTCGCCTGATAGTAAAAGCATTTTGTATGTATCTAAAAAAGCTAGTGGAACAGCATACGCTATTAGCACCAACACCGATATTTTTAGCTATGATTTAGCCTCCGGAAAAACTACTAACTTAACTGAATATAACAAAGGTTACGACACTTCGCCAGCGTTTTCTTCTCAGGATCAATTGGCCTGGCTTCAAATGAAACGCGATGGGTACGAGTCTGATAAAAACGATATTATTGTCCGAGTAAACGGAAAAGACCTTAACCTTACTAAGGATTGGGACGGAACGGTAAATAGTTTTATTTGGTCCAATAATGGTGAAAAAATATTTTTTGTAGCACCCGTTTTAGGAACCGTGCAGGTTTTTGAAATTGCAGTTCCAACTTCTTCAAAAGGCAATACAAACATCCCACGAAAAATTACCGATGGACAGTTTGATGTTCACGGAATTATTGGACAAGTAGGTGAAAAACTTGCGGTTAAAAGAAGGGATATTAATCATGCTTCCGAAATTTATTCAGCGGATATTGCTTCAGGAAAAATGCAGCAATTAAGTCATGCAAACGACAAGATTTATGCGAACACAAACCTTGGGAAGGTTGAAAAAAGAATGACTACAACCACCGACGGTAAAGAGTTGCTTTCTTGGGTAATTTATCCTCCCGATTTTGATTCCAGCAAAAAATATCCAACCCTATTATATTGCCAAGGGGGTCCTCAAGGTGCATTGAGTCAGTTTTATTCCTTCCGATGGAATTTTCAATTAATGGCTGCACACGGTTATGTAATTATCGCTCCAAACCGAAGAGGAATGCCAGGTTATGGTGTGGAGTGGAACGAACAAATTAGTAAAGATTATGGGGGTCAAAATATGGACGATTATCTTTCGGCTATAGATGATATTTCGAAAGAAAGTTATGTAGATACCGATAGATTGGGCTGTATTGGTGCCAGTTATGGAGGCTATTCGGTTTTCTATTTAGCTGGAAAACATGAGGGAAGATTTAAATCGTTTATTTCGCACGATGGAATTTTCGATTGGCGAAGTATGTATGGAACCACAGAGGAAGTTTTCTTCCCCAACTGGGATTTAGGAGGCCCTTATTGGGACAAAAACAACAAAGTGGCTCAAAAGGCTTATCACGAATTTAACCCAACTACCTATGTAGCTGAATGGGATACTCCTATTCTAATTATTCAAGGCGGAAAAGATTATAGAGTGCCTATTGGGCAAGGATTAGCAGCTTTTCAAGCGGCGCAATTAAGAGAAATAAAAAGTAAATTAATACTCTTTCCAGAAGAGAACCATTGGGTTTTAAATAACCAGAACAGTTTAATTTGGCAACGCGAATTTTATAAATGGCTTAAAGAAACCTTGTAGTTTAAGAGTTATAAAAACCAAAAAAGCCTTCTGAAAATTTCAGAAGGCTTTATATATATAATATTTAATAACTAACTATCCAGCTAATGCTTCCGCTCCACCAACAATCTCTAAGATTTCGTTAGTAATAGAAGCCTGTCTAGCTTTGTTGTATTGTAGTTTTAAAGCATCACGTAATTCGGTTGCGTTATCAGTTGCTTTATGCATTGCTGTCATACGAGCACCGTGCTCACTTGCAGAAGAATCTCTTAAGGCTTTAAAAAGTTGCATTTTTAAGCTTTTAGGAATTAATTCTTCAACAATTTTTGCTTTTGATGGCTCAAAAATGTAATCTGCAGTTTCTACTTTTTCCTCCTTATTTTGACCGGAAACAATTGGCAAAAATTGCTCGTTCATAATAATTTGTGTAGCAGCATTTTTAAATTTATTATAAACTAAAACGATCTTATCGTAAGAACCGTTCGTAAATAAGTCCATTAATTTTTGTGCAATTACGGCATTATTTTCAAAAGTTAATTCATCGAAAATTTCAATATTATTTTCAAGAACATTTTGCTCTTTAGATAATACATCATTTGCTTTTTTACCTAAAGTAAAAAGGTCTACTTGCTTACCTTTATAGGTATCTTTAATTAAAGATACAGTGCTTTTTACAATGTTTGAATTAAAAGCACCTGCTAATCCACGGTTAGAAGAAATAGCAACTATTAAAACTTTATTTACATCTCTTTCGTCTGTATAATCACTTCCAATATCACCATCTAAACTTGCGCTTAAGCTTTGTAATAATTCGGTTTGCTTATCAGCATAAGGACGCATAGTTGTAATTGCATCTTGGGCTTTTTTCAATTTAGCAGCAGATACCATTTTCATGGCGCTGGTAATCTGCATCGTTGAAGATACCGAAGATATTCTATTACGTATTTCTTTTAAATTTGCCATTTTTTTCAGTATTCAGTATTCAGTAAACAGTATTCAGTCAGTATATATTACCGACTGAATACTGTTTACTGAGGACTAATTATTATACTTCGCAGCTAAATCTTTAGCGACTTTTGATAATACTTCAACTGCTTCATCAGTTAATTTACCAACTTTTAAAGTGGTTAAAGTATCTCTATGTTTTGCATTAAGGTATTCAATGAAATCTCTTTCAAATTCTTTCACCTTATTAACAGGCACATTACGTAATAAGTTTTTAGATCCTGCATAAATAATTGCAATTTGATCTTCCACTGTAAATGGATCGTTTTGTGCTTGTTTTAAAATTTCAACGTTACGTCTTCCTTTTTCAATAACACTTAAAGTAGCTGCATCAAGATCAGAACCAAACTTAGCAAAAGCTTCCAATTCACGGAATTGTGCTTGATCTAACTTAAGAGTACCAGATACTTTTTTCATTGATTTAACCTGAGCATTACCACCCACACGTGATACAGAAATACCTACGTTAATTGCTGGACGAACACCTGAGTTAAATAAATCACCATCAAGGAATATTTGACCATCTGTAATTGAAATTACATTTGTTGGAATATATGCCGATACATCACCTGCTTGTGTTTCGATAATTGGCAAAGCTGTTAATGAACCACCACCTTTTACGATATCTTTTAAAGATTCAGGTAAATCATTCATTTGTCTAGCGATAGCATCATCATTAATTACTTTAGCAGAACGCTCTAATAATCTTGAGTGAAGGTAAAATACATCTCCAGGATACGCCTCACGTCCTGGTGGACGACGTAATAATAAAGATACCTCACGGTATGCTACGGCTTGTTTAGATAAATCATCATATACTATTAATGCTGGACGACCTGTATCTCTAAAATACTCACCAATAGCTGCACCTGCGAAAGGAGCATATACTTGCATTGGAGCAGGGTCACTTGCATTTGCAGCAACAATAGTTGTGTAAGCAAGAGCACCTTTTTCTTCTAATACTTTAGCAATATTTGCTACGGTAGAAGCTTTTTGTCCAATCGCTACATAGATACAATATACTGGTTCCCCAGCATCGTAAAATTCTTTTTGATTTAGAATCGTATCAATACAAACTGTTGTTTTTCCAGTTTGACGGTCACCAATTACCAATTCACGTTGTCCTCTACCTACTGGAATCATTGCATCAATAGCTTTAATTCCTGTTTGAAGTGGTTCTGTTACTGGCTCACGGAAGATTACACCAGGTGCAATACGTTCTAATGGCATTTCGTAAGTTTTACCTGTGATTGGTCCTTTACCATCAATTGGTTCTCCTAGCGTATTTACAACACGACCAGAAATACCTTCACCTACATTAATAGATGCGATACGTTGGGTACGTTTTACGGTAGAACCTTCAACGATACTTTTAGAGTGACCTAACAGTACCACACCAACATTATCTTCTTCAAGGTTAAGTACAATTCCTTCTAATCCGTTGTCGAATTCTACTAATTCACCGTATTGAACATTAGAAAGTCCGTAAACACGTGCAATTCCATCACCTACAGTTAACACACTTCCAACCTCATCTAGTGAAGCTGTAGATTCGTAACCTGATAATTGATTCTTTAAAATTGCTGATACTTCAGCTGGTTTAACTTCTGCCATTTTAATAATATTATTCAGATTTAATTCTGAAATTTATTTATATACTTTTACTAAATTCTCGTTTTATCTTTGCTAGACTGTTTGAAATACTAGCATTGTATTGTAAATCTCCAATTCGAAGAATAAATCCTCCAATAATTGATTCGTCAATTTTACTTTCTAAAGTTACTTTATCGCTACCGGTAATTTCTTTTACTTTTGCTAACACTTTTGTTTCTAATTCTGAAGAAAGAGAAACTGCAGTGGTTACCTGTGCTACTTTAATACCTTTAGACTCTTTATATAAATCGATATAGCTAACTGCTACAGCATTTAATAAAGAAGCTCTTTTATTGGTAATTAAGGTTTCAATTAGCGACTTTGTAGTATCTGATTGATTTACAAATATTTTATTTAACGCTTCTTTTTTGTCTTCGTCTTTATAAACTGGACTGTGAAGCATTTCATTTAATTCATTACTTCCCGATATTGTTGCTGTAACTGTTTGCATATCATCATACACAAGAGTTTCTAAATTAGCATCGGTTGCTAGTAATAAAACTGCTTTTGCGTAACGTTTTGCTGCTCTGCTTCCGCTCATTTTATACTAGTTTAAAGTAGAATCGTTTAACATATTTTCAACAAGTTGTAATTGTTTGTCTTTGTTAGACAGTTCATTTTTAACAACTTTTTCAGCAATTTCTATTGATAAGTTTGCAACTTGAGTTTTGATATCTGCAATAGCCGATTTCTTTTCACTCTCAATTGCTGCTTGTGCACTAATGATCATTTTATCTGCTTCCGATTTTGCTTCATCTTTAGCATCTGAAATCATTTTCTCTTTAATTTCACGCGCTTCTTTAATCATCGCTTCTCTTTCTACACGAGCTTCTTGTAATAATTTTTGATTATCAGCTTGAAGGTTTTGCATTTCTAGTTTTGCTTTTTCAGCAGATTCTAGTGCATTTTTTATTCCTTCTTCTCTATCATTAAGAGCGTTTAATATAGGTTTCCAAGCAAACTTTTTTAATAACAATAGTAGCATTAAAAAAAGCACCATTTGCCAGAAAAAAAGTCCAAAAGAGAAATCGTTAATTAACTTTTCCATAGGTATATTTTAAATAGTTTTAAATTTTAATTAAACATCAATTGCAACCAACCGTTGCAATTGATGTTTTGGTTTTGTTAAACTGCAAATAATGCAGCAAATCCAATACCTTCAATAAGCGCAGCTGCAATTAGCATTGCTGTTTGAATTTTTCCGTAAGCTTCTGGCTGACGAGCAATAGCGTCCATTGCTGAACCACCAATTCTACCAATACCGATACCGGCACCAATTACTACTAAACCTGCACCTACAATCGCTGGGATCTCCATAATATATATAATTAAAAATTAAACATTCAAATTTACTTTAGCTACACTTTGTAACCTTCTAATGTGCTTCATCATGCTCTTCCACTGCAAAGCCAAAATATAAGGCTGATAACATAGTGAAGATATATGCTTGTAATAAAGCTACTAATAATTCGATCAATGAAATAGCAAATGATAACACAAAGGTTAAACTACTTCCGATCCAGTTTTGAAAAACAAAAATTAAACCTATCAAACTCATTAGTACAATGTGTCCAGCCATAATATTCGCATACAAACGAATCATTAATGCAAAAGGTTTAATAATTACACCTAATAATTCAATAGGTGCTAAAATTATTTTCATAGGTACCGGTACTCCTGGCATCCAGAAAATATGTTTCCAATAATTTTTATTCCCTGAAAATTGAGTAATAATAAAGGTAATTAATGCCAATGCAAATGTGATTGCAATGTTACCTGTTACATTTACTCCTAATGGGGTTAAGCCAAATAGGTTTAGAAACCATACAAAAAAGAATACGGTTAATAAATAAGGCATGTACTTTTTATGCTTTTTAATACCAATATTAGGTATTGCAATTTCGTCACGTATGTAAAGAATGATCGGTTCTAAAAATCTTCCCGCACCGGTAACAATAGGACCTTTTTTAAATGATTTTGCCATTCCAACAAAAGCAAAGAACATAAGCATTCCAGTGATAATAATCATTAAAACACTTTTCGTAATTGAAAAATCTAAAGGTTTTATTTGAGTTGGATGGTGGTGATCATCTAGTGTGATGGTTCCTACAGCATCTGTTCTGTAAACCTTATTATGGTATAGTTTGTAATAGTTACCATTATTTTCGGCTACTGTTTCACCGTGGTGAAATTTTGAAGAAGAAAACAATTGTATTCCTTCATCCCATAAGATTACTGGAAGCGAAAAACCATAATGTTTTCCAGTTTCGCTGTCGCTAAAAAAAGTAAAATCGTGAGAATCTAACAAGTGATGATTAATGCTTTCCTTAATCTTTGTTTTTAAACTTACTTCCTTTGGCGTCCCTTCATGCTCGTCATGTTGTGCATTAACAGTCGTGCTAAATATCAATAGTGTGATCGTAAGTAATTTTACTAAAAAATTGCTTTGCATAGTAAACAAATTATATTGGCTTTAAAAATCGGTGCAAAAATACTGTTCTTTATGGAAACAAAAAACTATTTATGCTCTTTTTTATTCTGTCTGAAATTTGTTAAGTTGACTGATTATTAAGCTGTTTAGAAAGATAGATTACTTCGGCTATTAAACAAATTGCATATGGGATGAAAAATGCTGTGAATTCTATAGTTTCCATGTTGCCATCCTCCTTGTAAGTTGGATAAAACACTAAAAAGAAAACCAAGAATTTAAGTGCGCTTCCTGCCATAAAAACAAAGCCAGCTTGAGCAGAATTTTTATTGAGGGTTTTTTCTACAACCAATAAAACAATAACTGCTAAAACAAAATTAATCAAATAAGATGCTACTATTTGATTTCCGAAAAGAGCATTATTTGTGTAATGCAAGATGAAAACATGAGTTCCAAAAATTAAAATTAATAAAACTGCTAATAGGGTTAAAAAAAGTAAACTTTTACGTCTCATTATTTATTTAATCGATTGGTTTGTTTTAAAACTAGAAATAAGGAGACGCCCACACCAAGAAGTGTTAGTAAAATAGTATATTTTTTTCCTTCTGGACTATAGTTAGTATCGAGCCAATTACCAGCTTTAACAAACAAGTATATAATTACACCCATTTGTATTCCGATACCTGAAAGGATTGCCCAACGTTTTATTCCGTTATTGTCCTTATTAGACATTTATTAAGATTCAGATTGTTGGTTGGTGATTTTTGAACTTTGTTGTTGATTAAGCGATATTGGAGAAGGTGTTTCATCTTTAGCGGTTAATAGCTCCTTTTTTGAGCCTTTCATCAAACAAGTTGCGTTAAATGTGGCTCCAGGCTCTACTGCTAGTTTTCCTGTGACAACTTCGCCTTCAATGTTTGCTGTTGCTCTTAAGCTCAAGGTACCTTTTATGTCTAATATTCCTTTAACCTTTCCTTCTATATCGGCATTTTCACAAATTAAAGTCCCTATAACAACTCCTGTTTTACCAATTACTACTTTTGAAGGGGTTTTTATATTTCCTTCAATTTCCCCGTCGATCCTAAAATAACCATTAGAGGTTATATTCCCTTTAAGCTTGGTTCCATCGTTAATACGATTTTGACCAGTTCCTGGAGTTTCGGATTCTTTCGGTTTTTTATCTGAAAACATTTTATATATTATTTTGAGTCTTTTTTAATTTTATTGCCACCTTTATTTCCTCCACTTCTTGTTCTATCCTTTGCTTTAATATCTTCCTCTGTTTTTTTCGCTCTTGCTTTTTCTTCTACCTTTTTTATGTCTATTTTTTTAGATAAGTCTGTTGTTAAGTAAGTGTCCAGATTTTTGTGAATTTGAATAATCGCATAGTTTTCTGAAGAAATTTCAAAATGACTATCTTTAATTTTATCCTTTTTTCTTTCACTTAAAACATCTGCGTATCCTTTAGCTCCTTGCCTAGAGTTTAGTCCGTGAATCATCACAAAAATAGTTCCAGGGATATAGTAATCTATTGATGTTGACATTTCATCATAGCGATTACCTTCAATTGCTTTATTAAGTTTTTCTTGTAATTTTTCAGCAGCCTCACGATCTTCAGTGTTAAAGCTATATGCTACTTTCCATCGTTCACTTTCGCCATCAGATAAGAACACTTTATTCACTATTTTAGGCAACAGGGTATTGTAAAGGTCTAATGCTTCTTTTCCTTCTTCTGAATTAGGATAGTTTAAGGAAACAAAGTTTAATGCTTTTTTATAAGGTTCATATCCTTGTTGACGTCCGATAGCGTTTGCTTTTAATAATTCGAATTTCGGAATTATAGTGTTTCCAAAATAAATAGAAATATAAGTTTCACTCGTTTCTATAACTTTTTGGTATTTAGAAGCTTCAAAATCTTTATACAACTCACCATATTTATATTCTGGACTTGATTCGTCTGTAGCTAATATTGCATTCGGGTTTAGCAATATCTCCGCATATCTAGAATCGGGATATCTGGTTATAATCTCGTTTTTATATTGAGCAGCTAGTGTTTCATTTCCTATTACTTCATTAATTTTATGCAAGTTATATAAGGTCGGCAAAACCAATCTTTGTTCAGGATTAAATGAAAGTAAGGCTTCCAGTCGTTCAGATGCTAAATCATATTCTTTAAACTTTTCTTTATAAATTAACCCTAATTGATAATAAGCAAAGTCTCGGTCTCCTTTAATACTATCAATTACTTTTTCATCTTTAGGTATTAAGGCTACGTAAGTTTCTGGTTTATAAAGATCGTTTTCAGCTATTGGTGCAGCTACTACTTCTTCAATATTGTCTAGTTTAGATATTTTATCTGATAGTCTCCAGTTATCTTCTAACCTTCTATTTCCCCATCTCTTATTAAATTCTTGTTTCCCAAAAGCGACTGTTGTTGAATTATAAAAATAAAAGCTACTAACTCCGGTATTTGGTCCTCTATTCTCTTTAGAATTTTCTTCATTTGAGCTAAAGAATTCATTGTTAGAAATGTTTTCTTCATTTTCTACTCTTGCTAAAGAATCTTCGACAGCTTGTTGCTTAAGTTGAGTTGTGTAAATTGAAAAATAACTTAGCTGCTGAGCTTCCGTCATATTAACTAATTGTAAGACGCTATCGTTTTCAAATGCTATGTCTTCATATTTTATAACATCATCAAGATTTTCTCGTTTCTTTTTTATTCTTCTCCATTGTCTTGTACCTTCATCAAGATTGGTTAAAGTACTATCGTAATAGGCTCCGGCGAATTTATAATATCGATCGTCAAAATAAATCTCTGCCAACGTTTGATAGTTTACAGATTGCATTACTCTATCTTCTTTATAGGCCTGAATTGATTTGTTGTAAAACTCAACAGCTAAATCTATGCTGTCGTTTTTTCTATAGTATTCTCCTATTTGATTGTAAATTTTATCTAAAAATGGTCTGTTTTCACGATCTTCCTCCAAATCATATAAGAGCTCTAAAAAAGCAATACGATCTTCCTTTGTGAAATCAAAATTCCTTGCTTTTTCGATATATGCATTGATCATATATACACGAGGAGATTTTCTGTTTAATGCTATAACTTTATCAAACTCCAAGTTTGCACTATCTATTTTCTCTAATTGATCGTAAAGTTGTCCTGTTATGTATGTATATCGCCCTTTAAGCTCAAAATCTTTCACGTTTTCTGAAGCATACTTAATATAAGGTATTGCTACTTCAATTGAATCTAAATTAATTAAAGCCTGAGCTAAAATAGCGGAGGCATCTGCAAGATCTCCTTTATCTATCTCCTTATTTTTATTCATTTTAAGCAGATTCTCAATTGCTATTTCTTCATTATTTAAACGAATATGAGTCTTTGCTTTCCAGATTTTTGCTTGATTAATATTATCACAAGTAGGATAGGTCTTTAAAATAAAATTAAAAGCATCTAGCGCTTGCACAAAACGTCCATCAAAATATCTTGCTTTCCCTAAAAGAATATATGCTTCATCTATTTGTGGATTGTATTCTTTTCCTTCTAAATATATAGAGTGCTTTTGAATCGCTTTTGCAGCTTTTTCTTCAGCTCTATTAAAATTCTCATCTTTACTATCGCCAGGTAAAACATTACTTTCTTCTAGTTCTATACGCTCCACAGGAAGTGTCTCCCAAAAATTATCCCTATAAGTTGCTGCTAATTGTTCTTTACCTGTTTCAAAAGCAATGTTTCCATTGTATAATATATTAAACTCCGAAGTGACAGAGTGCTTGGATCTACTTAGAAACGTATTTTTTTTACGTGAACAGGCGGCCATAAATAATACGGCCATTAAAAATATTGTTGCTTTTATTATTCCCTTCAAAATATTTTTGTTTTATTATATAGTACTGAAACTTAAAAGCTTCGCGTTTAGTGTATCTACTTAAAAATTAACTGTAAAAATACGTTTCTTTTTAAAAAATATAGGGTTATTCGCTTAAAAATTAAAAATCGTACAATACAATTTAAAAATCATTTTAAATTTTTAAAAGAAGAGCATGGTTTAAAATTATAAATCCTTTGTATTTTTGCAAAAACTTTTACTGAAATGAGTGCAAAAGATAAAGAAGAAAATATAGTAGTAACTATAGTTGTTGATGAGGAAATAAAAACCATAAAAATGTCAAAAAAGGAGACTGTATTAGAGGCTGCTTTAAAAAATGACATTGACGCTCCCTATTCTTGTCAAGGAGGCGTTTGTTCATCTTGTGTCGCTAGAATTACTGAAGGTGAGGTTGTTATGTCGCAAAATCAAATACTTACAGAAAGTGAAATAGCTGAAGGGTTAATTTTAACTTGTCAAGCACATCCAACTACAGAAACGTTGGGGATTGATTATGATGATGTTTAGAAATTAATTATTTCTTTAATTTAAATAGATTTCACCTTGTTTACTATTTCTTCGGGTGGTATCGTTTCCATTGCATTTTCATACGCTTCAGGATAATTATTCCCATAAATTGAAGTTGGTAATAATGGGTATTTGTTATTATCGGCTAATAAACTATTATCATTTGGTTGCCCAAAAGGGGCAAATCCAGCAAATGGGTGAGTAACTCCCCAAAGAGAAATTATTGGGATTCCATACATTGCTCCAAGATGACCATTCCCACTATCCATCGAAATCATTACATCTAGATTTGATATTAATGCTAATTCTTCGGTGAAATTAAGTTTCCCAGCGGTATTAATTACTGAAGAATATTCATTTTCAAAAGTGTCTAGTTGAGTTATTTCTTTTTTGCCTCCACCAAATAATACTATTTGATATTGATCCTCTTTATCTAAAGCTGCAATCACCTTTTTCATTAATTCTAAAGGGTACATTTTGCTTTTATAAGCTGCAAAAGGAGCTATTCCAATAGTTTTTTTCTTTTTTTCACCTAAGAGGTTTAGTATGTTTTTATTGTACTCTTTTTTAGGTAATGGTTTAAAGTTATTTAAGTCTATAGAAAATCCTAGCGCTTCAAAAACATCTGCATATCGCTGATGAGTTGTTTTTAATTGCTTGAATTTTTTGTTTTTTATTCTGGTTAGCGATTTTTTTTCTTTTCTACCTTTATCTAGAGTCGCCGTTTTTTTTCCCAATACCTTTAAATACCGGGTAATAATTTTAGATCGAATTACATTATGTAAATCTGCCACAGCATTAACTCCTAGTGCATTTGCTTCTTTTGAAAGCCTTAAAAGCCCCATAAAGTCTTTATGTTTATGGTTTACATCTGCTTCAAGAAACACTACGTTTGAAAAATCTTGAAAAAAAGGTTTAAAAAAAGCTCTAGATAAAACTGTTAATTGAACCTCCGGGTAGCTTTCAGAAAATACTCTAAGCACAGGCACTATCATAGCAACGTCTCCCATTGCTGAAAGACGAATAACAAGTATGTTGGTAGGTTTTTTCAAGTATAGAAATTCTTCGCCTTCGTTCCAAACGACATTAAAACTTTTAAATCGATGTGCTTATTTTTCTCCCCTAAGTACAGGATTCAATTCGTCATCGTTGTACATTTTCATTTGCTTGTAAACTTTCATGTACTTATCACCTTTTTCAATATCGCTTAATAGTTGATCCATGGCGGTGCTTAAATCTACACGTTGCTCAAGCAGTATGTTTAGTTTAATTTGACAAGCATTTCTATGTGTTTCGGAAGCATTTTCTCGAGTTGCTTCTTCGTTCATATGGTACACTTTTAATGCTAAAATTGAAAGACGATCTACTCCCCAAGCTGGGCTTTCAGTATTAATAGTAGCATTTGCTTTAGTAGTCACCCCTTTATTATTTTCTAAAAAATAACTATCAATATATTCTACCATATCTGTACGATCTTGGTTAGATGCATCAATTTGTCTTTTTAAAGACAAGGCGCTTACGGGATCAATATTAGGATCACGAATAATATCTTCATAATGCCATTGCACTGTGTCAATCCAACATTTTCTGTATAGTAAATGTTCTAAGTTTTGAGATTTAGAGTCGTATGGGTTGCTAAAAGATTGATCTACTTTATCAATAACATGATATTTATCTATAACTTCTTTAAAAATAGCGTTTGCTTTTTCTGAAAACATATCTTTATTCTTTAATTGGTTTTTTCTAAAATGTGTAAAAATTCGGTTGTTTGGTTTGCTTTATGATTCCTGTTTTCGGTTTTATCTGCTTTAAAGCGTTGATATTTGGTAGTTGCTAAATCGTACTTTCCAAATTTCTTCATCGTTTCTTTAACAGTTTCCGAATCCATTAATCCTTCGTTATTATAACTTAAGAAAATGTACTTAAATTGTGCGTTTTTCAATAGTTCGGTAAACGATTGAAGCACTACATTTTTTTTACAATAATCACTTTTATAATAATCGCGTAAACCGGTTACTCCTTTGGGTGCAAAGGTATCATATTTTGCAATAGTATTTAACAAATGATAGTTAGCTCCGTATTGCCTTGCGTTATATGGCGGATCTAAATATAATAGGTCTCCGGTAATGCTTTTAATAAGTTCGTTACCGTCTTCCTGAAAAACTTGATGTTTATTAATTGTCTCTTGAAAGATTGCTGGTTTTATGATTAATTTTTTTGCTGCTGAAGGTTTTATTTTTTTTAAATACGCTCCGTAAACTGAAGCTGTATTTGCAATTTTATCGGCACTCTCTAAGAGGCTTGCCAATAAAAAATAATATTGATTTTCATTGATTTCTGAAGTAGTTTTCCATTTTTCAATTTGAATCCTTACTGCATCGATAATTTGTCCGTTTTCCGAAGTGAAATAATTTCTTCCTGCTTTTCCACTTTGGGAATATTCTTGAAAAACAAATCCTTTTAAGCCCTTTATTAAATTAAGTTGCGTAATTAAATCTTCCGAAGAAATTGGTTTATGATTTCCAATATAATTCCTATTTAAAACATAGCTATAAAACTCTACATCGTTGGTAATAACATTTTTTACTTGGGTTTTAAATTTTCTACCAACAATTCCTGTTCCAGCAAATAAATCGCAAAAAGTATTTTGAGAAAGATCATCACCTACAACGTTTGTAATGGTTTCAGAAATAAAAGGAAATAATTTTTGCTTGGAGCCTATGTAATTCATTAATTAGAAATCGGTGTTTTTTGGTGTTTAATTCAATTCTACCCAAATTATATCACTAAAAGTTTCGTTTTGAGGTGTAAAAATAAACTTTTGTAATTGGGTAGGATTAAAATTGAGAACATAGTTTTTAATTTCTTTATTAAGTAAACTTATAGCTGCTTTTAGCTTCCAATGTTCTCCATTATTTGCATAAACAATAATAAATAATCTGTTTTTTAAATGATGCCTTTTTTGATTGCTCTGGTTTTCATATAACCAATTAATCAGCTCTCTTTTATGCGATTTTGCATAAGAAATATCCTTGTTAAACCCTTTTGGAAAAACAGAAGTTTTATGATCAAAAGGAATGTCGTTTATCGTAAAATCTACTAATTTATTTCTTGAGTTTAATGCTGGTTTTATTTCAGGAAAAGAACAAAATATTTTTTCAACCGCCATAGCGCTCCAGAAATTATACCATCGATTAATAGCGTAATAAAACAATTCTTGTTTGTCTAATTGGTATTTCTCTACAGTCAATGAAATTTCAGAAATTAAAGCATCCCAATCGTTAATATTATATATAAAATTAGTGTAGTTATCCCAAGTGTCATTTTGTTTACGATACCATTTATAGGGATATTGCAGTCGTTTTTGTAATTGTATTTCGATGGCTACTAAATTCATTTTATAAAAAATAGATTACAAAAGGAAACACAAATGCCACCCATAATAACAGTTCTGAAATCCAATTTTTAGAAATAGTTTCTATAAAATTAGCAGTAAAAATTGAAATTGGAGCTAATAAAAATATGAGTTCACCTCCGTTCTTATTGTTCGTTAAAACAATTAAGATCAGTCCTATTAATAAAGAAAATATAAGAATCCAATATTTGGATTTTTCTTTTAAAGGAGTGTTTGAAAAATGTATCGATTTGTAAATGATGCCTAGCACCCCAAGCGATATTATAAAAAAAGCAGGGATTATTATTTTTAATGAATAATATGGCGAAAAATCAAAACTAATTTGTTGCTTATAATCAAGAAACCACCATAAGCTATCATTAACAATTATTTGATAGGTGGTTGTTAAAATAAAAACGGAAATAAAACCTACAGATGGTATAAAAACAAGCTTATAATTTTTTGATCCTAACTGTATCACTGCAATAAATAAAATGACAAAAAATAAAATACTCCAAAAGTAAAAAAGTGCCGCTATTGTAATCCAAATAGAAGCGTCCAATATTTTCTTTTCACTGTTTTTTTTTGAACTTATACTAAGGATCCTTCTCAAAGCTAATAGTAAAAACATTAAAGAAAAAACAGGCTCAGGCTCTTTAAAAAGTATAGGAATTGTTAAAATAAAACAACAAAATAAAAAAAGTGCATAAGAGTTCGATTTGGTAAGTCGGTTCTTTTTTATGATAAAACTTAATACTAAAAAAAGCAATAAAACAACGGTATTTTCTAATAATGCTGTTGCTATTTCTGCATAATTAATTGCTTCATTTATATCCTGAATTATATAAACAAAACATCCTGCAAACAAAAGTAAACTCACCACTATAAAATGGAATGGTTTAGAATTACTAAAAAAACTTGTGAGCATGGTTCTTAATTTATATTTTTGCTATCTTAAAACATAAAGATATGACTTGGACAGGTTTTTATAGAGGAATTCAAGATTTTTTTGAAGGTGTCGCATTTGCACCATACAATGCACTTCGTGAATTAGAACTTTCAAGCTGGTGGGCTGCAAATTCTGTATCATGGGTTTTTATGATTATTTGTGCAGTTGCCATTGTTTATTGGATTGGACAACTTAAAAAATACGACGCAACAGAAGGTAGTGACGACAAAAGCGTTACTGCTCATAGATATTTAGGTTAAATCAAAACCTATATCCTTACGATAATTCATCGTATCGAAATGTAGTTTTTCTATATTTTGATACGATTTTTTTAGTGCCTTTTTGTAATCCATGTCCATAGACGTTATTGCTAAAACACGTCCGCCGTTTGTGATAATTTTTTCATCTTTTATGGTTGTACCCGCATGAAAGACAATAGAATCTTCAATATTTTTAATTCCTGAAATTATTTTTCCTTTTTCATACGCTTCAGGATAACCTCCAGAAACTAACATTACTGTAGTAGCAGCTCTTTCATCAATTTCTATGGAAGTTTTATCTAACTCTTGATGAAAAGTTGCTTCAAACAACTCCACTAAATCACTTTTAATTCTAGGTAGCACCACTTCGGTTTCTGGATCTCCCATTCGAACATTGTATTCTATAACAAAGGGCTCATTATTAACATTTATTAAGCCAATAAAAACAAATCCTTTATAATCTATATTTTCTTTTTGAAGTCCATTAACCGTTGGAATAACAACTCTCTCTTCTATTTTTTGCATTAAAACATCATCTGCAAAAGGAACCGGCGAAATAGCTCCCATGCCACCTGTATTTAATCCAGTATCTCCTTCACCAATTCGTTTATAATCTTTAGCTGTGGGCAATATTTTATAATTTTTCCCATCTGTAAGAACAAAAACACTTAATTCAATTCCGTCTAAAAACTCTTCAATAACAACGGTTGAACTTGCTGCTCCAAATTTTGAATTAGACAACATATCTTCTAATTCATTTTTAGCTTCTTCTATATTATTAAGGATTAAAACTCCTTTGCCACCCGCCAAACCATCTGCTTTTAAAACGAATGGTGGCTTTAATGTTTCTAAAAATAGTTGACCTTCTTTTAAAGTTTCTTTTGTAAAACTTTGATATGCTGCGGTTGGAATTTGATGATCTATCATAAATTCTTTAGCACGTTCTTTACTTCCTTCTAATAATGCACCCGCTTTTGAAGGACCAATAAGCATAACATTTTTTAATTCAGAAGATGAAAGAAAATAATCTGCAATCCCATTTACCAATGGATCTTCTGGACCTACAATGACCATTTTAATATCATTACTGATTACACAGTTTTTAATGGCTTCAAAATCGTTAACCGAAATTGAAACATTGGTCGCAATCTCTGATGTTCCTGCATTTCCTGGGGCTACAAAAAGCTGGCTACACCTGTTACTTTGTACTATTTTATAAGCAAATGTATGCTCTCGACCACCTGAACCTAAAATTAAAATATTCATTTTTGAAAAGTATATTAAGGTATCAAAAATAATTGTTTGTAAATTGATGCCCTAATTTTACTGCATTGAATTTGTTTGAATTAACTCTAAAGTTAACTGGCTTTCCTATTAAGGAGGCAAAAGAGCATTTACAGAAAATTCAAGACATTCCTGAAGATAAATATGAGGTTTATATTAAAGAGCAACGAGCTAGTATTGTTAGCTTTCATCTTGAAAACAATCCTTTTTATAAGTCATTTATTGGCGAAAAATCAGTTGTTAAATGGGAAGACATTCCTGTTATGCAGAAAAAAGATTTGCAGGTTCCTTTAAAGCTACGTTTTTCAAAAGGGTATTCTATAAAGGATTCTTATATCAATAAAACTTCAGGATCTAGTGGACATCCGTTAATTTTTGCAAAAGATAAATATTGTCATGCCTTAACATGGTCGGAAATTATTGATCGGTTTGGATGGCACGGAATAGATTTTAATAAATCGTATCAGGCACGTTTTTATGGAATTTCATTGGACTTTTTAAACAATAAAAAAGAGCGATTAAAAGATTTTTTAAGCCATCGGTTTCGATTTGCAATTTTTGATTTATCTGATGAATTATTAGCATCTTATTTTGAAATATTTAAAGCAAAAAAGTTTCAATACATCAATGGTTATACAAGCTCCATTGTATTATTTGCAAAATTTTTAAAGAATAAAAACACCGTTCTTACGGAAGTTTGTCCCACATTAAAACAATGTGTGGTAACTAGTGAAATGCTTTTTGAAAAAGACAAGCAACTACTTGAAACCTGGCTTGGAGTTCCAATAATTAACGAATATGGAGCTGCTGAACTAGATTTAATAGCATTTACCAATCCCAAAAATGAATTTATCGTTAACAGCGAAACACTTTTTATTGAAATTTTAGATAAAAATAATAAGGTTTTGCCCAATGGTCAGTCTGGTAAAATTGTAATTACATCTTTATACAATAAGGCAAATCCTCTTATTCGATATGAAATTGGGGATACTGGAATTTTGTCTAAAAACAGCACTCATAAAACTCCTATATTAAAAGAACTTGTTGGCAGAACCAATGATATTGCAAAATTACCAAGCGGAAAAATAGTGCCTGGACTTACTTTTTATTATGTAACCAAAAGTGTAATTGAAGAAAATGGAAATGTAAAAGAATTTATAATCGAACAAACTAAAATAGATTCCTTTACTATTATTTATCGTTCTGATAACGAATTGAATTCAAATGAGCTCAATAAAGTCAAAAAAGAGCTTTTTAATTATTTAGAAAGTAATCTTATCTTAAAATTTGAAAGAGTAACTGTTTTAAAAAGAAATAAACGTGGAAAATTGAAGCAATTTGTTTCAAAAATAAATACTTAAAAAGGATCCTTTTATCAAATATGCAGCATAAAGAAATACTCATTATTACTAATTATTTTCCGCCTGAAAGTGGTGCTGCCTCTAATAGGATTAATTCTATGGTTCATGGGTTCTACA